>ERZ1046148.1201-NODE-1201-length-13514-cov-6.282339_pt1 | contig 13514 bp, 14 predicted proteins | sample MGYA00383090_ERZ1046148 | MGnify/ENA primary metagenome ERZ1046148 (study PRJEB29581, sample SAMEA5548360) | metagenome | biome: marine; feature: coastal; material: water | depth 25 m | study: Short-term variability in the microbial, nano- and picoplankton... | reverse complement strand
ATCATCACCTACCATTTCAGGATAACAATATCCATTTGGAAGTAGATAAGGTACACCTCTACTTAACCCATCAGTTGCACTCATACTCCATGCTGAATAACCTTCAAAACACCCAACACCAAAATGTGATTTTGCTAACTGATTAAGATATACATCTCTATCAGCGTGTCCGATATATTTTGTATATGGTTTATCCATTTCTTTTAGAGTAATATAAACTTTAAAATCTTGTCTTTCTTCCCATAACTCATCCATAGTTTCAAAGAACCATTTAGAACCAGTATAAACACCTTCTCTATGATTGAATACAATAGTTTTCTCATCATAACCATTTGATGGAGTAGCTGAATCACATCCCAAATACCAAGGTTGAATAATCTTATCTAACTTTTCAACGATATGTGGTTGGAAATCTTTAGCTGCGTTTTTAAGGATAACACCTTTCTGATAGTTTGAGTTTACTCCACATACTTTCATTTGTAAGATACCTCTTAGATTATTCCAAAATGAGTTATCAGTTCTTGCTCCATTATCAGGTATTTCACTCCAATGGCAATATCCAATAATCGGTTGTAATTTGTTATAGATTCGAGTGATAACATAATTGTTAGTCCACTCAGGAAGATGTGACCAAATCAAATTAAATTTTGATTCTTCTTTTTCTATAAGTTTATCAAAGAACCTATACGGATAATCCACCCTCATTTTAGGTGGGAATGGTTCAATGATATCCATCTTCCTTAAACTAACATTTGGATAATCGAATCCATTGATAATACCAGGATGGTTATGGTGTCCGCCAGGATATGGTAGAATCCATTCCCATTCTTTTCCTATTTTGGTATTATCTAAAAAGGACTTGAACACCAATAGGAATGAATCCCTATTGATGTCCTTTACTTGTCCAAAGTTAGTATAGTTTGGTATTACTAATACTTTCATATAATCTAACTGTTTTTATTAATATTTATCCATCTCTTCAATCTCTCTCCAAACTAACCCATATTTAGAACATAAAGATGACATTCTTTCTGAGTTTAGTAAAGATTCTCCTGCTTTCCACTTCTTAATATCATGATATGATGAAAAATGAACTAATAACATAACGTTAGCTATTTTTTTGTTCTTAGCTTTCTTATCATTTATCATTAACCAAGTTACTATATCACCATATCTAACCTTAGATGTTGCGTAAGCAAACACTTTTGTATTAGGGAACTTACGTTCTAAATCACTAGTTCTTGCTTTTAACTTCGGTTTGTTACCTTTCTGTGCGTATCTAACTAAAGGTGCATTAGATTGAATAGCTCCCAAATTAAACTGAGATTTTACTTCCCTAATAACCTCTTTTCGTTGCCTAGAACTAAAATTCAAAACATCTTGTAGATAATCTATATTAGATTGGTGGTCTATGGGTCTATTCCCACTTATGAAAGCTTCTACTACATATGCAACTGCATCAGGAGTATTGGTAGGATTTGTTGGTTTCTTATCTTTAGGATTTAATGCTAATCCTAATGCTCTAATATCATTAGGAGTGAAGTTTTTAACCTCTTTAAATGGTACAATCTGATATCTTACCTTTGTACCATGTTTTGAATCCAATACCGCTCTAGCCGTAGTGTTTCCATTTATTAACCTAATATTCCCATTTTCATCTTCAAGAAAGGCTAATGGGTTTGTATTGGATGTATCACCTTTATCATCAATCAAAGTTTCAATGTGTTTAGTAAACTTAGGTTCACTATGATTAACTCTTGGTTGAAATGCATTTCTTAGAGCTTTTTTAATATCACTTTGATTAAGGTAATCAGGTTGAATCCATTCACCATTAACGATTCTTTCTCTTATAGTAATGATTTCATCTCCTACTAAATCATAAGGACTACCCCCATTAGTAAGATTATACCAATCATCACTTCTACGAGCATCATTTGATTTCAGAATACTACGTTCCTTATCTTGCATTTGTTCTTTACTTCCATAAAATAGAACTGAACGTACCCATTCATGTCCCATATTATCAAAATCACTCATCATCTGAGGATTTTTGGATGTATGTTTATAATTATCATTTATATCACCTACGTGATAACCACCATATTTCATGTTGGTTGTAATGTTCTCCCACTCATAGTAGAAGGCTGCATATCCACTAGCTGGTACTGGTGTGATACGACTTTCTTTAACATTCGCCATTTTGCTTATATTATTTGTTTAGTGTAAGTGTTAAGGATGCTTACTTCCCCTTTAATTAGTACCAATATACGAAATATTTTTTAAACTACCAAACAATTTACCAAAAATTTATCTCATTAGATTCTTCTGGTGCATATGTTGTATGGTGTACAATATCTGTATTATAATCAGATGCCGTTTTAGGATAAGGTTTAGTTTCGTGCTTTAACCTTTTATGTAAATCCTTCTTTTCTTTTTTACTACTAGCTATGATTTGGATGTATCGATGTTTTGGTGGTTCTTCTCTTCTCCAAAATTCAGTACGTCCTTCTTTACCAATCTCTCTACGAAGATGTTCTAAGTTACCACTACCCCATAGATTATAAACAGTTCTACTATGAATCCAATCATATGGGTCTTTAGATAGTGAGATACCCCAATTAGGCATAAGTGCTATATCGGTTGATAACCCCTGATATATCCAATTAGTTGCTTTGTAAATACCACCAACGTGTCCTTGTCCGTTATCAGCATATGATAATAGTACTTTGATGTTTTTATCGTTATCTTTAATCCATTGGAATGTTTTACCCAATGCACAACTTTCGATATTAGAACCATACCCATCATCTAAGTATAAACGAGTTAATTCTAATATATTATCTTTTGTTAATCCTTCACATACAGATGTAGGTGCTTTTGCTCCGACTGGGAATCCGTAGATTGCTACACCAATTAGTTTCTGAGAATTACCAAACATATCAACTTCATCAGTTTGATAATATACACCTAATGCGTATCGGCAAGATGTCCATGCGTGGGTATAATGTTTCTTAACGATTATATCCTTTGCTATTGATTTAGCTATTGGTGCTACACTAACTTTAGTGGAATCACAATAATGTTTACCCTCTTCTTTCAATTGGCTCTAATTTTCTAATTTCTAATTCTATTTCGTTTTCACTTTTTGGATATGGTAAGATAGGATGTTTTAAACTTTTAAGTAGCTTCCTTCTTTCACCACCCTTCGCTAGAATGTAAACGTATCTATGTTTACGTGGTTCTTTACGAATCCAAAATGGTTTATCAATTTGTTCTTGTATCTTAGTAGGGTTGTTAGTTCCATAGTATGGAAATATAGTTCTTCCATGCTGCCACTCACCATCTTCACTAAACTTAAAACTCCAACTATCGTTATATCTTAATGAATCACCTTGATACAACCAATTTGTTGCTTGATAGATAGTTCCGTTATGTCCCTCTTTAGGGTCTGAGTATGATATCAATCCTTTGATATGTGATGCGTTCTCTCTTAACCATTGAAAGGTTTTACCTAAGAACCAACTCTCTATATTTGAACCATAATCATCAAATACAAATACTCTAACTAATTCTAAAACTTCCGTTCTATCTAATTTCTCAGTTATAGATTGACCACTCAATCTTCCGATTGGGTCTCCATAACACGCAACACCAATAAGTTTTTCTGAAGTGTTGAAGAACTGATGTGAATCATCCTCAATATACAAACCAATAGCGTAAGACACTTTAGTCCATAGATGAGAGTAGTGATTCTTTATCACCATCTCCTTTGCTACGGATTTAGAAATCTTCCTTACTGATAATTTTGATGTATCACAATAATTCTTTCCCTCTTCCTTCATTACTGATATTTATCGAAATCACCTACTAAGAGATGTGTCCACGTTTCATTCTTAACTATTCTACGGATGTTAGCTGGGGATACCCCATTGTTTCTAGCCAACACTCTAACATTCCGATGTCCTACTTTCCATAGTTTTCGAATACTGTTAACTTGTTTCTCAGTTAATTTATGTTGTGGATGCGATTCACCTCTTAATGCCATACGCTTACGATTTCGTAACTTATTACTAATATACAACTTTTTTTTCAATTATCCAAATGTTTTTGGTTATTTTAATGCATTAATGTAGTTTTGTGTTGGTTGTACCCCAATAAATCGTTTAACTTCTGTATCACCATCTACTAATATTACAGTTGGGATATTCCTAACTCCATATTTCTGTGCGGTTTCATACTCCAAATCTACATCAATTTTTTGAACTGATACTTTTGATGATACCTCATCCATAATAGGTCCTAATGTTTTACACGGACCACACCACGCTGCTGAAAAATATAAATATTTCATTCTTTCTTCCTTCTTTTAGTTAAACAACTTATCCATCACAACTTAAACAATCTGGGTCCATCGCCTGTTGAGCAATATCACCCCTTAATACTGATTCGGTTCGAGTGTAGTATAAAGTTTTTACACCCTGCTTCCATGCTTCGAAGTGAACTGTGTTCATCCACTTAGGAGTTGCCTCTGATGGGAATGCTAAGTTCAACGATACCGATTGGTCTATGTATTGTTGTCTAACACCAGCCTGTCTAACCAATTCTAATTGATTAATCTCTTTGAATGTTTTAAATACATCTTTTACCTTATCACACTTAGTAGTATCGATTTCACCGTCTACCTTAGTTAGTTTACCATCACAATATACCCAATTATCTAATTCTTTGATATCTTGTACCGAACCACCATCTGCCATAATCTTATCCCAAGTATCTTTTGTATTGATACCTGCTTTTCTAAGTGCTTTTTCCAATTCTCTATTCTTTCTAATGAAAGTACCTTTTGCAGTTTGTTCGGTAAATACGTTTGCCGCCCAAGGTTCTATACCCGGTGAAACGTTACCTGCTAACTTAGAGTTGGATACAGTTGGTGCAACCGCTCTTAGGTGAGTGTTTCTTAATCCACTATCTTTACACCAAAGTGGTTCACCTAATTCAGATGCCATATCTCTACTTGCTCTTTCAGATTCAATCTTTAATTGTGAAAATATTCTACGAGTTTCAAATTGAGCTGGTAGTGAATCGAATGGAATACCTTTTTGTTGTAGATATGTATGCCATCCTAATACACCCAATCCTAATGCTCTACCTTTTTCTGCTGAACGTACTGCGTTTTCAAATCCTCTCATATTCTTAGCTCTTTGTAAGAACTCTGATAGAATACCATCTAAGAACCAAGTTGCCGTATAGATTAAATCGGTATGTTTCCACTCATCGTACTTTGATAGATTAAGTGAAGATAAACAACAAACGAATGAATGTGATTCATCTGTATGTAATGTAATTTCAGAACATATGTTAGTCATATGAACTTTCAATCCATTATTTTTGTATTGTTCGGGATTCTGTTTGTTGATGTTACCTTTGTACATCACATATGGTTCACCAGTTGCTTTACGTTTCTGAAGTACCTTACCCCATTTTCTACGAGCCTCTGAATCACCATCTTCTAACCTTCTCATAAACTTATCACCAACAACCACACATTGATGTAAATTCAAACATTGTCTGTTTACATCACCTTTAGGTTCTCTGATTTCAATCCATTCATCAAAATCATCATGTTCGATGTTAAGGTTAACTGACGCTGCCCCTCTTCGTACACTACCTTGATTGGTAGCTAGAATAGTAGAATCGTAAATCTTAGCGAATGGTACAACACCATCGGATGTTCCATTTTGTGTAATGTTAGAACCAGCTGGTCGAATCATATTCAAACCAACACCTACCCCACCACCATGCTTAGCGAGTAACATCATCTCTAAATTCTTAGTACCGATATCTTGGATTGAATCAGCTACATCGATTCCGAAACAACTGATTGGTAATCCTCTATCAGTACCAGTGTTTGATAAAACAGGTGTTGCTAGGTTCAACCAACCCTTCCAAATATAATCGAAGAACTTTGTTGCCATTTGAGGTTTACCCAATCTTCGAGCAGCTGTAGTTGCTACTCTCCAATAAGCATCTTTAGGTTTTTCACCTTCCAATAAATACCCCTTTGATATTGTCTTAACGTAGATTTCTGTGTTTGCCCAAGATGGAAAATCTACGTCTATTTCCCAATCAAATTCAGCTCCAAAGTTTTTCATTCTTTTATAAACACCCCATTTTGAGTTTTCCCTTTTCTATCTTTAATTTCATTCCATGCAGCTTCTAAGCATTCTGAAGGATGTAATCCTAACTGCATTGATAAGATAATTAATGTAACGAAAGAATCTCCGATTCCATCTACTATCTCAGGTTTATCATCTTTAAGGAGAGCTCCGGCGGTTTCACCGACTTCTTCCAAAACTTTTAACATCTGTTTGGGGGCGTTATCTTTTACTAAGATACCTTTATCATCTGCCCATCCGATTACATTCGTAATCAATTTATCAAAATCTGTCATAACTTATTTTTTTATTATTATTTTACCAAATATCGTTGAAATCTTCACCTTCGTTTGCCTTAGAGTAATCTGTAGGTCTTACTGCGAAGAAATCTGTATGTGTTGTTCCACCAGTTAAATGGTAGAACCAATCTAAATTAGATGCTTTGGTATCATCAAACTTAAATGTAGGTTCGTAACCCAATTCTTTTAACTTCTCATTACCTCTTTTAGAGATAAATTCTTTTAAATCAGATGATTTTAGGTTTTCTAAATCACCTTGCTCAAATATCATATCAATGAACTTATGTTCCATCTCAATCATATACTTAGCTGCTTGATGTACATCATCTTTAACTTCACTATGAAGTTCTGGATATTCATTACACATCTCTCTAAATAATTGACATCCCATTTTAGAATGAAGTGATTCATCTCTTACACTCCATTTCATTTGCTGCCCAATTCCTTTCAGAAGATTTCTCATCTGAAAAGAATACAGGACTGCAAAACTACTATATAGAGATACACCTTCTGCAAATGCTGAGAATATCGCTAATGAACGGGCTACTTCTTTTCTCGCAATAGGATTCTTCTGTAAATCCTCGTGAGTCCAATCAGCAGAAGTAGCGGTTAGGAATTCAAATTTTTCTGCAATCGCAGGTTCGTGTAGGAAAGCCTCAAAATCTTCTAAACCTAATGATTCGTTTAGATATGAGTAAGCTGTAGCGTGTATTGTTTCTTGTGAACCAAACATCATCGCCATTTGTTTGATTTCGTGTTTAGGAAACCATTTGGTTACCATTGTTGTCCAATAATCGGATACGGCACATTCAGTTTGAGCAAATCCTAAAAGGATATTTCCAACCAAATGTTTTTCCGATTTATTCAGATTTTCGTTCCAATCTTTCAAATCACCTTGCATTGGTATCTCAGTATGTAACCAAAATGCTTGTGCTTGTTTTAACCACCCTTCGGTGTAATAAATTGGATATTCAAATGGTTTGAATGGTACTCTTTCTGTAAATAACTGTGTCATATTTTTATCTTCTATTGTTTTAATTTCGTTCTGTTGGGTTATAATATATATGGATTAGAAATCAATATCTTTGTTCATTTCATTATATTTTTGTAACAAATTCTTTCTCACTAACTCACCCCCATTGTTCATATCCTTTTGGGTTTTTTTACCATCAATGGAATCATCGTTGTAGATATCAATCCTACCTGTACTCATATTAGCTTTTGAAGGTAAAGTCATTCCATCAGGTCCAAATCTATTTTTTATTACGTGCCATCTACCTGTACCTGCTAATTTATCCTCAATCTTCCTACTAAGTGATACTACAAAATCTGCAGTCATCAGTTTTGAGAATGAACCAGCTATAGAAGTACCAGTAATAACATCTGCTTCAGCTCCACTACGATTAATCTGAGATGCTGTAAATAACGGAACTTCGTATTCACCTGCAATACCTCTCAATCCTTCAACAATCTCTTCTAACTCTTCGTGTCGTTCTTTTCTACTATTACCTTTTAACAAATCAGCGTAATCACATATAATCAAATCAGGAGTTTTACCTTGCAATTTAAGTTTATCCAATGATGCTCTCATTGTATTCAATCCAGCAGATTTAGTAGGCCAATGTTTCACAACAATATCACCACTTAGTTTCTCTACCTGCTTTCGTACTTCATCTATTTCAAATTTAAGTTTGGGTACGGGTATTCCAGTTAATACTGAATCGTATCTCTGTCCTACATATCCTTCGTTAAGTTCTAATGTATAATGAACTACAGTTTTACCAGCTTTAGCAGCTGCCATACCAACATTCACCAATGCCCAAGATTTACCAATACCCGGTGGGGCTGCAAATATTATCAATTCACCTTTACCAAAACCACCATCTACTAATTCATCGATAACAGGCCAACCACAAGGAACTACATCTCTAACAGTTGATTCGTATCTTTCAATGATGTTTTCTTTGTACTCATGTCCGATATCAGTATCCTGTCCCGCTTTCATAGCGTTATCAATCTTCGATTTAATTATATCGAATTTACCATCACTTAGTAAATCTACAGATTCTAAGATTGCGTTCTTAAAGGTTTGATTCTTACAGAATTCTAAAGATTGTTCTTTAACGTACTCTAAATCATCTGATTCTAAGCCGTTCCAAACTTGCTTTAGGTTATCTACTATAGATGATTTGAGAACATCTCTCTCAACCTTATCTACTTCGTTTTTAAAGACATCTAATGTAGGTAGTTGTGAAAAGTTATCAAAGTGAGATAGTGTTTTCGTTACTATCCATTCATTAGCATCTGAATCAAACATCTCAGGTTTAAGAATATCATACATTTGTTGTAAGAATATCCTATCTGATAATAGAGATGAAAGTATCTTTATCTGAAATGACGTACCAAATTTGTTTCCGAATTTATCCATATTGTACCAATATACGATTTATTATTGTAACTACCAAATTATTTTCGGGTTTGTTTTGAATATTTATCCAAATCACCCCAAGTGTTCACTAACCATGTTTCTACATTCTTAAATGCAGTATATAGTTTATCAACCATAAACTCTTTTTTGAATTCAAAAGAATTTAATCCGTTGATTGGTGTATCAATGATATTTCGTACATTTGATGTAATCGCTGAACCCATTATTGGTTCTGATAACTGCATTAAATCATAGTTTAATTTCAAAGTATCGGTATGTTCCAATATTTTGGTTTTCAGTTTCTCATCATCCATTTGAGATACCTTTTCTAATAAAGTATCCAATGTTAATCCATCCGATTGAAGGAAATCTAATTTATTTATTAGTGTTTTAGGTCCGATTCCCCTTACGCCAGGAATATTATCGGATTTATCACCATCAAAAATTCTATAATATACTAAATTCTTTGATGGAACTCCATATAACTCTTTTACATCCTCTTTGAACATCATCTTCTTCTTAGTTGGTAGATATACTGAAATTCTATCATCAACTAATTGTAAGAAATCCTTATCAGAGGAAATTATCAAAACTTCTTTTTTAAATATATGTCTGGCAGCGTATGCCATAATATCATCTGCTTCGATGTAATCAATATAACACAAATCAACAGGCAATAACCCTAAGTATTTGATTAAAGCGTTAAAGTTACGTTTCATAGATTCTGCTTGGTCTTCTAAATCTTCGTAACCAACCAATCTATTAACTTTAGTTAATCCTGTTCTACCTTCTTTGTATCCTTTATACATCTTCTTTCTACGTTGAGAACCACCCTTACCATCAAAAACTACCAACACTCTAGTTGGTTTGTTTTTACGAATAAGAGCGCCGAGGGATAACAGACATCCCGTTATCCCACCGACGTGCTCTCCATCATCATTCAGAGTTGGAACTGCTCCAAAACATCTGATGAACAAATTCAATCCATCTACAATCATAACTTTATCATTAACATTCCTTTTGGGAGTTTCTGATAGTTTATTAAACATTTCTTTGTAATTAGATTTCGTGTCCTTCATCGAGTTTTGTTGTGTCTGTATTTGCATTCTCAGTTGCTTCTTTGTATCCTAAGATATATGCATCACAGATTTGTTTATACATTTGTTCCTTTACCTCTGGTCTTTCTTCTAAGATTTTAGTAAAACCTTTTGCTTGGAATTTAATCTCTTCTCCAGTTGATTCATCAACCCAAGTATACCAAGCACCACTTACGGTTACCAACTTATATGTTTTCATAGTGTTCAACCACGAACCATATCTATCGATACCTCTATCAAAGTAGATTTCAAAATCAACTGCTCTTAGCGGTGGTCCCATTCTGTTCTTAATGACTTGTACTCTAGTCTTAATACCAACAGTTTGTTCAACACCCCCAACTTTAGAATTGAGTTTACCCATTTGTTTCATTCTCAATCTACAAGATGCATGAAAACCTAATGCTTTCCCACCTGATGTAGTATAAGGGTCTCCAAAGGATACTCCCAACCTAACTCTAAGTTGATTTGTAAATACAACCAATATTCTCTCTCTACCAATAAGATTTGTAATCTTTCTCATTGCTTTTGAGATAATGATTGCTTTTTGAGTAGCATAACCAGCTTGGTCATAATCAGCTGCCATCTCTACTTTAGTAGTTGCTGCCGCAACAGAATCAACTACTATTGTTACCAATTTATCTTTATTAGATTTTCTAATTGATTCAATAATTGAATCCATAGCATCAAAGATATCTTCTACTGCCTCCAAAGGTACATAAAGTAACTTTTGAGTATCAACACCTAATGCTTCTAAGAATTCTTGGTTAATTGCGTTCTCTGTATCAATATACACTGCCAACCCACCCTTCTTCTGAGTGTTTGCTAATGTATGTGCTGCTAACAGAGATTTTCCACTCGCTTCTAAACCAGTAACCTCTACAATACGTCCAACAGGAAACCCACCATTAGGTCGATTTGATATAGCTAAATCTAACATATCATCTCCTGTAGACACCCACTCAGTTAAATCGGTGGGTGTCTGTTCGGAGCCATCAAGAAAGTAAGCTACTTTTGCTTGTCCTTTGAACTTTTTATTAAGGTTATCAGCTAATAGCGATGATAATTCATCACGATTTGTTTTAGCCATTCTTAATGTTTTTAGTTATTGAATAAATCCTCAAATGCATCTTTTACATCTGTGGTTGTAGAATTACTCGTAGCTGCTGCCGGCGCAGGTGCTGCTTGAGTAGTGTTTTGAGTTGGTGTAGATTCTTCTTCTTTAGAATCATCCCCTACTTGCCCAGTCTCCATCCAAGTTTCCAATAAACCTTTCATATCATCATAAGTATATTTCTTAAACATACCTGGTAATTCAATTTGGTCTTTTACAGTTTCTAAAACGTTTTTATCTTCTGTAATTGGAGTTTGGTTTGGTTTAACTCTGATATAAGTTTCAGGATAGTTCTTACCTAACTCTTTTGCGGTTTTAAACTCAACAGTGATATCTCTACCATTTGTTGGGTCTGTTAAATCACCATAGTCTGGGTCTGCGAAGAACGCAAGTAGTTCTTGATACACAGTCTTACCAAATCCCCAAAATTTGATTCCTTCAGATTCCTCACCTCTAACGATAACAGGAACATAAGTTCTCATTTTCGGAGTAAGTTGTTTTGAAAGATTCCAATCGTTTCTATCACCAGTCGATTTCAATTGGTCAGCGAACTCCACTAATGGGTCTGCTTCACCATGCGTTTGAGGTGATAGAATATTCTTACCACCAAAGTTGTAGTGGAAAAATAATTCGATAAATGGATTTGATGGATTGTGAACGTAAGGAACGATTCTTACTTGTTGCTTGCCAGGTTTTGGCTTCCATAGGTTATCAGTCTTTGTAGTTTTCGTTTGTAGACTGTCCAAACGGTTTCGGATTGCATTTAAGTCAATTGCCATAATTTACCTTTTTTTAGTTATTATTAATTATTACTTATGTAAATATACGAAATTTATTTGTAAGTTCCTAATTATATTTACTTTTTATTTTCAACGTTAATTTACCCCCACACGTTGACCTGGTCTTAATTTTTTATAGTGGATTTAAAACCACCGAGTATCTACTTTACTAAGAGCGAACTTTACGCTAATCATAGATAACCATTAAATATACTACTAATATACGAAATAAATTCCATACTACCAAATGTTTTGTTGTTTTTATTTACAACAAGCACATTGGTTGTTCGAACCACAAGATGAGCTACACTCTTCTTTTGATTCACAAATACATTCTGTACAATTACATTCTTTCATTATATAATAGATGATTGTCCATCACCACTTCCAACAATAAGAGGATATAGAGTTCCACTTGCACCACGGTCAATATTTACTTCTTGTCTCCAATGGTTCTCTACTCTTTTAAGAGATGCTTTAGATGGTCTCTTTATAGCTGCATCTATTAGAGTTAACCATTCTTTAAAAACCTTCTTTGTATTATCTAATGTTTTTTGCATTTCTTTCTTTGAGCTGTATCTCCAATAATGCCTATGGGTTTGTTTTGGTACATCACCAATGTCTGAATGAAGTTTGTATTTGTGGTTTATAGCGAGCTTAACTCCATTTCTAAGAATAGGTAATGCGTTTTGTGCATCCATACCATATCGACTAACATCTATTAAAGGTGCATTGTTATCAATGGTTTGCATTATTTGCTTACCTTTTTTATCCTGCACTTTTAGATATTTCGTACCTTCATTGAGTTCAGCTTTAGCTCTTGCTATTTGCTCAACCATCAATTTTCTATTTTCGTTTATATTTGCCATTATATATCTTCCTAATTATATAGTATAACTATAAATATTAAAATTTTTTAATTAACATCAACTATTCTGAACAATTTCGTTGCCATCGTTTTGTATCCATCACCATCTGTTAAGATGATTGAATTACGATAATCATTCCAGTTAACTTGATACGATTTATCTTCTACCCCACCATTCAAATCTTTAATCAAACGATTCAGAGCGTTGATTGTATAGATTGTATTAGATTCTTTTTTTCTATGTACCATTATACTATTAGGTAAAAATCTATTTTCTCTATTTGGTATAATATTGTAACTAATCACCAATTCTTTAGATGGTTCTAATTTCAGTATGAATATTTTTCTACTGAATAGTTCGTGTCCATCGAATATCTTAGTTAATAAATCCTCAAACGAAGATTCTGTTGTAAACGTACATAATAATTGTGTTCTCACTCATTCTCCCCGTATTATTTAGCTGCTTTACCTTGTAAACAATTTCTCATACCTTTACCAAATCCAGAGGCAACTTTCTGAGATGTACCAGCAGTTCTCCAAGTATCTTCAAATAACTCAACTTCTTTTCCATTATCTGTAATTGTGATTCTATCACCACCAGGTGTAACTCTACATCTTTTTCTTAGGTGTTCTTTTAATGCTTTTCTACCTTCTGATGTGGATGAATCTCCTTTAAACCCACTACGCTCTGCAACACAATTTCTAATCATAGATGGTTTTACACCATTGATACCCATCTGAAGTAACATACCATCATCAGAATCCATATCTATATAT
>ERZ1046148.1197-NODE-1197-length-13558-cov-5.317115_pt1 | contig 13558 bp, 10 predicted proteins | sample MGYA00383090_ERZ1046148 | MGnify/ENA primary metagenome ERZ1046148 (study PRJEB29581, sample SAMEA5548360) | metagenome | biome: marine; feature: coastal; material: water | depth 25 m | study: Short-term variability in the microbial, nano- and picoplankton... | reverse complement strand
GAGGGTCAGGAAAGACTCTTTTAGGAATAAACCTTATGCTTTATTGGCTCTTACAGAAGCCCGGACGTAAAGGCGGGTGGGTATCACCGGTATACTCCCAAGCTAAGAGTGTCTACGATACGTTCACACGTTCATCTAAAGAACTTATCACATCAGGAAATAGAATGGATATGATCATTACTTTTATGAATGGTTCCACTCTTAAATTTCTTTCTTCTGATTCACCAGACTCCATAAGAGGGTTTAGATTTAGTCATCTTGTTTTAGATGAGATGGCGTTTATGAAAGAACTAACTATCACACAGGCTATCTTACCTACATTAAACCCATCAGGAAGGAAGTGCCTTATGATATCAACACCTAAAGGTCGTAACCATTTCTATGACTGGTACAATAAACAGGGTATAGTCAAGCAGAGATTTAAACTCGATGAATGTCCTTACATAAATCAAGATCTTGTTAAACAAGCTAAATCAAGTCTACCACCCGATCTTTACCTACAGGAATTTGAAGCACAATTTGTAGATGCCGCCAATGACGTGTTTATAGGAGTGGATAAAGTATCAACGATCAATGTATATGATGATAAGAGACAGGAAGTATTCATAGGTGTAGATACCGGCTTAAGCGATGATGCATCGGTATTGGTTTGTCTCTCCCCTATGGGAAGGACCGTTCATATAGAGACTATAAGCAATACAGAGATCAATACCATGGCCACAAAATTTGATAGTGTATTAACACGCTACAACGTGGTAGGAGGTCATGTGGAGATAAACGGTATTGGAAGAGCAACATATGATCTATTGAAAGACAAGTATAGAAAGGTTAAACCTTTTACAACCACACAAGATAACAAAACAGAGATGGTTCGAAAAATGATAAGTGATATAGAGTCACTATCTATCGAATTACCAACCGATGAACTTTGTCCGGCCTTACACCGTGAATTTGCATCTTATACCTACCGTATGTCACCAACCGGGAAGTTATCATTCGGTCATAGACCCGGTCATAAGGATGACCATATAGATGCTCTGCTAATGGCTAACTTCTCAAGGGTTAAGTTCATGGAAAGAAAGCCCATAAGGGTATCTAATGTAAGACCAGTCTGGCAAGATAACAATCGACCTACCATAGGTCCTAAATAACCACACATACCTATTTATAAAATATGAAGAAGAAGATAAGCTTTGAACTTCCTAACTACCTTACCATTGGACAATACCAGACCATGGCCAAGGCAAAAGAAGGAAACAAGTTTGAATACCTAACATCAACTGTATCCGCATTAACTAAGTATCCTCTTAAGGAGGTAGAGCAGTGGGACATAAAATCATTGACAACCATCTTTAAAAAGTTTAGAGACATACCGGTTAACAACAGTGAGTTTCACAGTTTAATTGAATGGAATGGTAAACTACATGGATACAGTCATATTCAATCCCAGACCCTGGGGGAGTATATTGACCTTGAACACTATTGTGAGAACGTTGAAGAGAACCTCCACAAGATAGCAGCATTGATGTACCGACCGGTTAAGACACATAAGTTTAAATCTTTAAGGTTTACAATAAATCATCAATTAAAGATTTTAAGAAACAAAGTAGCTAACGTGTTTGACTATTATAAAGTTAAAAAGTATGACTCCAAATACAGTGATAGTGTGGATGAACAGTTTAAAGACTTTCCTGCCTATATCATTCTTGGAGCAATTGCTTTTTTTTTGAGCACAGGAAATCTGTATTTAAGCAATACGATCTCTTCACCGGACAAGTACAAGGAGAAAGCGATGGCACAGACACAGATTCTTACAAGTCTTGGTCAGAGCATTGGTCGTGGTGGGGGATTATCTACACACTCTCGAAGTCCGGAATACTTACAATTACAGGAGATAAAGCGATCACCGATATTAACTACATAACCGTGTTAAACTACCTACAGGTAGATAAAGACTATAACAAAGAAATAGAAGAAATAAATAACCCAAAACAAAAAAGATACTAATATGGACATAATAATTTTAATCATTCTTTTGATTGCCTCAGTACTATACAACTTCAAGCAATACAAACAAATCAACACAACGGCTAAACCAACCAAGAAATCAGCTTACAAAAAGAGTTGGGAGAACGGTGGAAAAGCTAAATCTAAATGGTAAACCATGGCAAAGAGAAAAAACGTCTCTAACAAAGAAACTTTTATCGATGATACTACTACACAAGAGACGGTAGAACCTAAAGTAGAGACGGTAAAACACATAGAAGAAACAGAGGAAAGGTATAACGGTTTAACTCCTACTGCAATAAAACATTTTATCCACGGATACAAACAACATGGATGGGATGATCATAGGATAGCTGCAAGACTGGGAGTACCAACATCTGTTATCACAAAGCTTAAATAATGGAATATAACATCCCATACAGAGATATAATCAATGAGTTTTCAGATGCATGTACTCTGCACAATCAGATAGCGGCATTTGATACCGGTACGATTGACTTTTTAGATGCATCATCACAAGAACGATTATATCCCTACATCTTTCTAAGACCTCTTTCTGCCACATTATTGGATGGAAGCAGGACTGTACAATTTGAATTATATAGTCTGGATCAACCTTCGGTATCTGATGGTCAAAATCTGGATGTAGTTTCAAATACTGAAATGTATCTGTATGATTTGATGGCATATTTTGATTACGGACCGGCGGTAAGATCACAAGTATATAGTGTTGATCTTGTCCAAGCCATACCCGTTAACGAGGCATTTGCCGACAGACTATATGGGTGGATGGGTACAATAGATGTATCTACACCATTCGCTTTAGACTTCTGCCAATACCCATCCGGATCAGCATAATGAATATACTACAAAGAGCATTACAACAGGTAGGAGAGCTTTTAACTGCAGAGTTTAGAGCTACCATCGGGCGTGTAACATCATCAAGATCTAAAGGAGCTCTTAAAAGAAGTATCGGATATGAAGTAGTTAAGCTAAAGGACGGCATGGGACTTAAGAGAGTCAAGTCCATGATAGACAAACTTGATGAATATGGTTATTACGTTGATGCCGGGGTAAGAGGAACAAAATCAAAGTACACAAAGAATCCACGATCAGTCTTTAACATAGGACAATTCAACAAACCAATTATAAGTAAAGCTTCAGGTTTACCTCTTCCTGTAAGAATATCAATTGCACAAAAAGGTTTAAAACCAAGACCTTTTATCAACCCTTCTATATCAAATGTGATGGGTGGTGAAGGAATGGATATCTTAGAACAAGCTTTGGTAAAAGAGGTTACCGTAAACATTAGTAATGAACTTCAAGACTTAACCATAAGATAATGGCAATAACAATATTACAAGAACCAACCACACCTAACTGTTCGAAAACAAACCTTGTATATCAGGTATCAGCATCGAATGCAAATATAAAATCTCAGTTTCAATACGTGATGGATGTATATGTATCTGGTTCATCAGATAGACTGGCAAGAATAAGACAATTTCCAAACCCATTAGCCCAGGCTGTATTTGATCCCTCAAGGGTAATAGATGATAACCTGGAGTACTATAATGTATTTGCAGGATCATATAATGTTGGTTCTTATGATCAAATAAAAACATTCAACGTAGAGTTCGGTGAAGAGTATGGAACTTCTCCTTCATCTTCTGTTACATTATACCCAAACATTACAAATGATATCATAGAAGTATTTCCAGGTCAGATAGACCCAAACAATGGAACGTCTTTTAACTTTTTAGATTCAGGTTCTGCTGTTATATTATCAGACAGACCAAATGGTGTTCCTGAATGTGTAGATGCCCAGTATAGAATACCTTTCTATAACGGTACAGGAGGTTCTTTAAATGCAACAGCCAGCATAGATGCAAGTGCTACCACTATAGCTGTAGGTGCTAATACTTTTTATTCTCAAGGTACTTATGCCAATCCAACAGATGGTCAAACATTAACTTTTACCTTCAATGGACAGTCAATAGATAGAGAGTTTAAAACGGCCTGTAACTACCCCTGTTATAACTTTATGTTTATCAATAAGTACGGTATGTGGGAAAACTTCTCAACAAGTAAACCAGTGAGAGGTAATGTATCTGTTTCAAGACAGAATTACACACAACCCTTTGTTGACTATGGAGGTACTGGGACATATGATGTTAAAAGAAGAGGTCAAACAAATTTTAACACAAGTATACAAGAAGACCTTACAATAGCAACAGATTGGTTAAATGAACAAGCAGCAGAGTGGATTACACAGATGATTGAATCAGATCAAGTATATGTTGCAGTATCACCTAACAATACAACGTTTAAACCTATCGTCATAACAAATGCTTCTTATGTACAAAATACAGGAAGAAAAGATCAAAAGGTCTTTAACTATGACATAACATTTAGATACGCAAACCAAAGAAGAGGAAGATAATGGATGTTATACTTAGAGTAGTCTATGATGGAGTAACTTATGATCTTGATATACAACAAGACATACCCCTACGTGTAGATATATCTAAGGTTGACAATCAAAGAATAGGAGCTCTTTATGGTGTAGGTTCTCAAAGATTTGACTTACCGGGATCTAAAAGAAACGATCAATTTTTTAAACACGCATACATCGTGGGAGCCGATGACATTCCTGGTTTCTATCATACGGTAGATGCTTATGTTATCGCCAATGGAGAGACTCTCTTACAAGGAGAGTTACAATTAGATGAAGTGGTAACCGATGAATATGGCTATGTAAACTATAAGGTTGAAATATTTGATACATCGGTACAGTTTTTATCTGCCATAGATGGTCTTGATATAAAAGATGCTGATTGGTCTTCTTACAATCATACATATAACAAAGATGCTATCATACAAAGTTGGACAGGTTCTTTAGTTAATGGTGATATATTTTACCCCATCGTAGATTATGGATTTGATAATCCAGAACAAGTAGATGTTCAATACCCAAGAGTTCAAATTGACGAGATATCAAGCTCAGCACAACCTCTAAATCTTGCACAGTTCCAACCATCCATAAGAATGAAGAGTGTTCTTGATGCTATATTTGATCAAGTTGGTTTTAACTGGACAGGTTCTTTTTTAGATATACAAGGATTTGACGACATATATATATTACCAAAACCCGATGATGATCTTGGTGTAGGAGCAGGAGTAACAAATACATTTCAGGCAGAAGTAACATCTTCACAAACTATATCTTCTCCTACTTCAGCTGTAGATACAACCAACACAACTGTAGCTTTTAACGGAGAGTTAAGTGATCCAGGGAACAATTACAACAGTACTACATATAAGTATACCGTCCCTGCTACAGGTACATATAACTTTAATAGTTCGATAACGTTTGCAAGAGACTATGGGGCAGACACAGTTATTACAGAACGTCTAAGACTTATATCAGGTTCATCTGTCTTAGCTTCTGGTTCAAATTTTGAAGTAGATAGAAATTCACCTCTAACAGGAAGCTTAAACTTTTCTTATACAGACACCTTTACAATCGGTGATGTTATAGAGACTAAGATGCAATTGGTTGGTGTAGCGGGAACAGACTTTCCTATAGATGATTATGTCATACTGGGATCAAGTTCTGGTGAAAATTCTTCTTTCGGTGCTGATATAGCTCCTGTAGATTTTAACGGTGTTACTGTAGACTTTTCAGAACAATGGGAACCATTAACTAAAACGTTAGATGTTTTAAAAGGTATCATAGATCAATTTAATTTGGTTATTATACCTGTAGAAGGTTCTACCAACACTCTTGAAATACATACGTTTGATGAATGGATGAGATTGGGTGAGTTAAAAGATTGGACATCTATATTCAATACAGCTAAAAGAAAGGCTATCTCCCAACCGGTAGGTGAACAACCTAAAAAGCTTTTATTTAAAAATGTTGATGATGAAGATAGATTAAGTAAGCTTGCTTTAGATTCTGATCCTAACTATCAATACGGTACATTGGAGGTTATAGCAGAGAACAACAGATCAAAAGGTGACGATGAAGTTGGTAGTTATTTTGGTCCTGTAGCACTTGCCTCTCAAACACAAGGAGCTAACCTTAGCCTTTCGAATTCAACTTTTGTTTTTCCACATTTATATAAGTTTGAAAACTCAGAACAACAGGCATATAAGTTTAAGCCGAGAATAGGATATAAAGCAAGTACAAGCATACCCGGAGGTAAACTTATATATATAGGAGATCCAACAACAAGTGTGGCTGTAAGTGGAAGTTACTCTACGTTATCTAACACAGAGACAATATCTTCTAACCCTTCAACACAGAACTTACATTTTAACTCTACCTATACATCATACATACCTTCAACGTTTAACCAGCAAAACTCTAAATCACAATTTACGACATACTGGAAGACATACATCGATTCTTTATATTGGGATGATGCAAGAAAGGTAACATTGGATGTAAAGTTTAGCCAAAATGATTATAGGAACATAAAACTTAACGATAGAATCTTTATCAAAGATCAACAATATCGTATAAACAACATCAAAGGATTTAATTTAACATCATCCGATATAACAACGGTTGAATTGTTAAAACTTTATCCTGCTTATATTGGAACAATTGATATACCGATAACTCCTACACCTACAGCAACAGTAGGCCCAACACCAACACCAACACCAACTCCTACAACGAGTCCAACACCGACTCCAACAAGTACACCAACGCCTACACCTACAGCAACAACGATACCTCCTACGCCTACAGCTACGCCTACGGCAACACCGATAACGCCTACGCCTACACCGACAACAAGTCCAACACCGACTCCGTTCCCTACTCCAACACCGACTCCAACGGAAGGACCTACCCCAACACCAACACCAAGTCCTACAAGTACACCGGTACCAACAGCTACACCGCTACCACAGGCTGTAAGAGTCCAAAGTTGTGCAGACAGTGTACAGTATGATGTTGAGTTTGTTAACTACACAGGTTTAGTTGTTGGATTAAACGTTCAAATGACCGGGGGTGGAGGAAGTTGTCCTACTTGGAATGGAACAGAATGTTTCGAAATTGTAAGTATAACAGGAATTACTCCTTCATGTAGTGTAACAGGAACATGTGTAGGTTCAGGAGGATGTTCATCACCTTTCTGTACTTGTATAACGCCTACGGCTACTCCAACACCAACAGCTACTACGGTACCTCCTACACCAACGGCTACTCCTACACCAACCCCAACACCTTCTGTTATCTATAAAAGGTATCTTGATTGTGATGATCCAACTAACTTATTAGATGTAAGTGGTCCATTTGGTGATACATTCCCTAACGTACTTAAAGATGGAGCAGAATGTTTTGAATACGATAGTGATGCAGGTGCAGGTGTAGATGGTTTATATACACTTTATACAGGGTATGCTACTTGTGCAGCATGTGCTGGACCTACTCCTACTCCAACACCTACGCCAAGTCCTACACCAATACCGTGTAATTCAATACAGCTACATTATGAAGCAACATTCCTACCAAGTGTTGATTGTGGTGACACTACAGAGAGATGGATTGATACAGGTAATTTCTTAACAGCAACAACTCTTCAAAAACTAAGTGATTGTTCAAGAGATGCAGATGCAGGGTTCTATAATGATGGGCTTAATTGGAGACAATGGACTGGACCGGGTGGATCTTTTACAACAAGTGGAACTCTAACTTGTATATAGGTCCAAAACACAACAGGATTATTATTTATAGTATATGGCAACACAAACAGTAAACATAGATGTTCAAGTAAAAACCCAAACCCTTGGACAGTTAGAGGATACGCTTGCAGAGATCAACGAAGAATTAAAACAGGTTGACAGAAATAGTCAAGCGTTTACAGATCTTACCAAGCAAGCCCAGATGGCTGAAAAAGAGTTAGCTAAGGTGAACGACCAGATTGCCGGGTTTACAGCTGAAGACAAGTTTGAGGCAGCCGATGGAGCAATCAAATTATTTACTGGTGCTCTACAAGGTGCTGTTGGAGCTTTAGGTATGTTTGGTGTTGAATCAGAAGTGTTCGCTGAGTTTGAGAAAAAAGCAGCGTCTGCTATAGCCTTAGGTATGGGTCTAAAAGATCTTTCGGAAGGGTATGGAAAATTAGCTAAGTCATTTAAAAAGGCAACAGGAGCTCAATTAGGATTCAATGCAGCAACGTTACTTAACCCTTATGTAATGGCTGGTGCAGCTATTGTAGCTGTTGTAGGAGCTTTAGCTTTTCAATTTGATAACTTTTCAAAAATACTTAAAGAGGCCGGTTTAGGTACAGTTGATTTAAGTAGTGTGTGGAATAGTTTATCTAAAGTATTTTCAGGTGTAACGAATGTTATAGCATCAAGATTAGGAAACCTTGTTGCAGGTATAGGACATCTTTTAAATGGTAGATTTAAAAAAGCCGGTCAATCTTTTAGTAAGTTAGGTGTAAGAGGAACCATAGAAGCGTTTAAAGAGGGTTCAGATCAAGCAACAGCAAGGCAGGTGGCAAAACAAGGAAAAAAAGCAGCAGAAGCTTTTGAAGAAGCAAGACAAGAAGAACTTAAAAAACTACAAAAGCAATGGTTGGAAGATGAACAGAATGATAAGCTCCAGCAAGAGTGGTATGCAGAGGGTGGTAAAGATGCAGCTATGTCTTTTCAAGAAGCTTTTGAGAAACAATTAAAAGAGGAGCCTATAGACTATGGGTATATTGACCCCAATGACCTTGATGATTTAAATGCATTGTGGGAAGAAGGAGGAATGATATATGAGTTTACTAAAAACAAACAAGATGCTTTAAATAAGTTGGTTGCTAACGTAGAATTTGGACAACAATTTGTAGAAACAGCAACACAGGCCTTTGATATAATTGAGGAGATGGGAACGGCAAGATACGAAAGACAGCTTTTAAATCTTGAAAGAGAGAGATCAAACATTGAAAACAATATACATCTATCAGAAGAAGAAAGAATAGCAGCTTTAGAGAGCGTTGAAAGAAAAGAAAGACAGATCGAGATAAGAAGAATAAAAGCCGAAAGGGATATGTTTACAATTAAACAGACTCTACTTATAGCAGAGAATGCTTTAAAGACCTCTATGTTTATCTTAGACTTAAAGAGAGAGGGTATGAAAGCTTTAGAATCAGCTAAAGCAGCAGGTACAGAGGTAGCAACTACAGCAGCAGTACAGGTAGCTAAAGCACAAACTTCTTTAGGAGCATTTACAGCAGCCTTAGGTCCATTTGGTATAGCGGCCTTTGCATTATCGATCGGTGGTATAATTGCATCTATTGTAAGTGCAAGAAAAGCAGCCAATTCACAGATAGCTTCCCTAACAGGAATGTCTGTAGGTGGAGGTTCAACACCAACAACAAATATACCGGCTGCACCACCAACAATTGCACCAGCACAAGATGTTACAGCACAACCTATGATGAGAGCTTATGTTGTTTCTGGTGATACAAGGTCTGCTCAAGAGGCTGATGCAAAAATATTAACAAGAAGAACATTAGATTAGATAAAAACTATTTATTATTATGCGTATAATTGAATTATTAATTGAAGAGTTAGAAGACTTCAGCGGGTTTACAGAAGTAGCCCTTGTAAAAGACCCAGCTATAGAGTTACCGTTTTATGCTTTTAAAGAAAACAGAGTAGAAGATGCTATAGCTTTCCAGATTTTAAAACATATGACTTTTGACTCTATGTTACAGGACGGTAAACCTTTATTTGATACCATTGAAGAAGCTGAAAAAGCAGCTAAAGAATTAGGATGTGAGGGGTATCATGAACATGAAGTAGATGGAAGGGTGTGGTATATGCCGTGCAAAGAGCATTCTGATCTAACCGATGACTTACTTGAAAACTATGAATTTGAATCCTTTAACGATTATCCTGAATCATCAGTCAACGCTGCCAAAAGAGCCTTGGAATGGAGAGATTCTCATCCTGAAAATGACTGTGGAACTCGTGTTGGGTGGGCCAGAGCTAACCAACTTGCTAACAGACGACCAATATCAGAGGGAACTATTGCAAGGATGGCCTCTTTCGCAAGACACTTACAGTACGAAGATGTTCCATATTCCGAAGGTTGCGGAGGCTTAATGGTCGACGCTTGGGGTGCAAGAGCAGGAATAGAGTGGGCTCAAAGAAAATTAGAAGAGATAGAACAAGGTCTCTCTCAAGAGTTCTCTTACTTTGATAAGTTACCATCTACGGTACAGGAGAAACTAATAGAGAAACTATCAGAAACAGGCATAACCACGGAGAGCCTTATAGAAGAAGGGTATACTATTGAAGATGTTGAAGAGAGTCCAAATTTAACGTTTGCTCTACCAACTAAATCTTCTGCCAACCCAGACAAACCAACAAATGAAACCACCGGTGATTTTAAAATACTGTATAAGTATTCAGGACCTACAGATTCTAAAAATAGAACGTTTTGTAAAACACTCTTAGGTTTAGATTTGTTGTTTAGAAAAGAAGACATCGATAAGATGACAATTAAGGGAGATAACTCTCAAGAGTTTGGGTACTATAACATCTTCAATTATAAAGGATCTTTTGGATGTCGTCACACCTGGAATAAGAAACGAGTGTATATGAAAAAAGATAGGAATCCATCTAACATCAAAACCCTAACACCGGCTGATATAACAAAGGTACCTTCTGTGAATGTAGGTGTGGCAAGTATAGGAGATGAGGATGTGACTGCTTTTAAAATGCATAAGTTTGCAATGGATGAAGATAAAAAAATTGTGGTGGGACCCCTTATGGTTCCGGACCGTTTAATTTTTAGAGTAGATCAAAATGACGAGCCCTACTATGTTTTCTTCAGCAAAGAAACAGTAAAGCAGATAAGTCAAAAGATGATGAAGGAGAAGCTTTTAGATAAAATGAATCTTGAACACGATCAAGGATCACCAATAGAAGGACACATGATCGAAACGTGGATTGTGGAAGATGAAATGAATGATAAGTCAAATGCTTATGGAATGTCCTTACCCGAAGGAAGCTGGGTAGGAGCTTATCAAATAGAGGACGACAAAATTTGGAACTTAGTCAAAGAAAACGTTGTTACCGGATTTAGTTTAGAAGGGTTTTTTCAAAATAAACCAACTCAATAAACAATGACTATATCATCACATTCAATATCAGGATACTTCTCAGCATCTATAGTTTCTGCAATACATTATCAAGACATCTTCATGGCTTTACTCCTTGGATTCGGAGGCGCTTTAGGCGGATACATCTTTAAACTCTTTAAAGAAGCTGTCTTAGACCGTACCAAATAAAACATTTCTTGTTAAAAAGTTGTTTGTCTGGTAAATAATCCTTACCTTATACCTGAGGGTTGTCTTTAGGTTAGACAATAACCCGAAGAAGATAAACATTAACTTATAAGAGTTTATCTAAACCTCCCCACCTTATCTGTTTATTGTTAGATATATATTTATGAACATAAGTATTATATTAACTTTAAATAAATCTTCACATGAATAAACTTGAGCTAAAGTCTCTCGTTATGAAGTACTTTCAACTTGAAGATAAACAACCAGAGACACCTTTGTCTGAACAAACTCAAAGATTTACTGAAGGAAAACTACAGGATGGGACTATCATCAGCAATGATGTAGATGCTCCATTTGAAGTAGGGCAAACTTTATATGTTATCACAGAGGATGGCCAGAAAGTAACAGCTCCTACGGGAGAACATGTTTTGGAAGATGGATCTGTAGTTGTTATCAACGAAGAAGGACATATAACAGGGATAAAAGAGCCAGACGCTACAGGGGAAGGATCTTTAGAAGCATCAGAAGTAGAGATGTCATCAAACGATGAGGTAACTGCTGAAGAGGCTGCTGGAGAAACAGAAGCTGTTGCTGAAGTAAAAACCGAAATGGAAGAACACGATGAAACTGAGATTGTCGAAATGGACATCAGAGAGGAAATCGTATCAGCCATTGCAGACGTAGTTCAACCTGAAATCGAAGCCATGAAAGAAAAAATGGCAGAGATTGAAGAAGTAATGAAAGAGCACTATAGCAGTACTCCAGCTTCAGAACCAACTGTTGAATCAAGATTCTCCAAGATTCAAAAGATTAAAACCGGAGAAAACAAAGGATTAAACATTTTCGACGCCAAAAAAGCACAGATGGAAATGATCCTAAAACAAAGAAAATCAAGAATCAATAACTAACCTTTAAAATTTAATATTATGAGTTTAAATGTTTCTGCATTAGCAGACTGGTCAAACAGTACGGCGGGGGACTTAATTATCCGCTCGGTATACGAAGGCCAAACCACATCGATCTTGCCTATCAAAACTGGAGTAAAACACAGTACACCTTTAAATCTATTTGATGTAGATTTAGTAGTTCAAAACGGAACTTGTGTATCTACTCCTTCTGGATCTATGATCGCTACAGACAAGCAATTGACTGTAACACCAAGAACAAGCTTTGATGGACTATGTCTTAAAGACATGGATACGACATATTTAGGTATCTCCGCTTTAGAGCCGGGATCATATAATCAAACATTTAGCCTGGCTAACGCTTACGGTGAAATGTTAACGAATCAATTTGCCAAAAAGAACGATGAGTTCTTATGGAGCACAGATTCAGGATCTGCACAAGGTCTTGGATATTTAACTTCAGGGTCTAACACAGGAGTGGTAGTACCAAATGAAGCAACAGGATCATTTACTTCTGCAACTGCACTTACAGTAATCGATGCACTTATCGAAAACTTAGATGCTGATGTAGCAGATAGAGATGACCTAACAGTATGGATGTCAGTATCAAACTTCAGAAAATATGTTACCGCTTTACGTAGTAGTAACAATTTTTATTTCGATCCAGCATCAATAACTAACAGAACAGGAATCTTAAGCATGGCTTATCCATTCCAAAATGTTAAAGTTGTTGGGACAACGGGATTACAAGGTAGTAACAGGGTCGCGCTTATGCCGGATGCTTATGCAGTGGTAGGTACAGACTTAGAATCTGACTTTACTGATTTCCAGATGTTCTATGACATCAACACAGATCAATTAAAGCACAGAATTTCCACGAAATTAGGAGTTGGCTTAGCTTATCCTGAGTACGTGTGTAGCAATGATCAAAATTAACAACCTTAACTAAAACTTAACTTATGAGCGCAAATTGTCAAATTACGAGCGGTAGAACAATTCCCTGCAGAGATAGCTTGGGAGGTATAAAAAACATTTATATCTTATCAGGTTCTGTAGCTGGAGTAACTGCTGCAAGTGGTGCTATATCAGACATTTCTGGTTCAGGAATTTTTTACAAATTCCAACTGGAGAAAGGGATAGGAAGTTGGACGGAAACGCCATCGCCATCTCTTGAGAATGGAACGATATATTACGAAGAAGCTGTAGAAGTTTCTTTCCACAAAATGGACGCTGCACTAAGAAATCAAGTTAAGGTGCTTGGAGAAAACACAACAATGAAAATTGTAGTTGAAACCGAGCAAGCATCAAAGCTTGATGAGCAAGGGAGCCTGAGAACCAGGC
>ERZ1046148.1196-NODE-1196-length-13563-cov-7.299822_pt1 | contig 13563 bp, 16 predicted proteins | sample MGYA00383090_ERZ1046148 | MGnify/ENA primary metagenome ERZ1046148 (study PRJEB29581, sample SAMEA5548360) | metagenome | biome: marine; feature: coastal; material: water | depth 25 m | study: Short-term variability in the microbial, nano- and picoplankton... | reverse complement strand
TAGGAAAAGCATATCATCATCTAATTGGTAATGATATTACAGTATGGAAAGTTAAGTGTTTAGAAGATGTTAGAAAAGAACTAAAGACATCAGTATGGAAACGAAGAATCACAATGTATAAGAGAAGATAATGATTAAATTAAAAGACATATTATTAGAAACATATGCTCCACTTGTGGAAGCTACAAAACCATTGTCGGATAAAGATAAAAAGAAAGCCAAAGATGCTGGATTAGTCCATTTCGGTTCTGGTGCTTGGGGTAAGAAAGCAGATAAAGGAAAGAAAAACGCAAAAGCAACTCATCGCAATGAAGATGGTAAATTAGTAAAGATTAAAACACAAACAAGTAAACAACAAAAACAACCAGCAAAACCAGTAGATGACAAACCTAAATCTAAAAAAGACCAAGAAAAAGCACAAAAAGCTGCAGATAAAAAAGAACAAAAAGAATTAGAAAAAATTAAAAAAACTAAAGTTGTTGTTAAAACACCTGGTAAAGCAGACAAAGAAATATCAATAGAGGATATTTTACCAGAACCATTTGGTAATGCAAAAGATGATAGTCATCCACAAGCTGATGATGCTAAACAGAAAGTTTATGAGATGTATCAAGAAAGATACGACAAAGAGTATGAAGCAGAAAAGAAAAAAAGATTAAAAAATAAAGATAAAAAGGGAGACCCAATTTTATCTAAAGAAGAACAAGCTTTATATGATAAAGAAGTAGAAGAAGCTAATGAGTTTAATAAAAAAAATAAAAAAGATATAGCTGATGGAAATGAATTTGCAGAAGAAGTTCCAGATAAGGAAAAGTGGTTAAGTAAAAAACTTTACAAAGATTACAAAGCGAAAGCAGATTACTTTGACCCAGATGGAAATGAATGGGGTAACAAAAATAATTATTGGGCTAAAAAAGAGGCCGGAGAAGAAGATGATTTCTTTGGTGACTTGGGTGATGATGATGAAGATTGGGATATGGATGATGAAAAATCGGTGGACGCTTATGGAGAAAAATTATCATCAAAAAGAGGTGGAAAAGAACAACAACAAGCAATGGAATTAAAATTAAGAGTTCCTGTTGGTAATCTAAAGAAAATAAAACAAGATACAAATCATTATGTAACAAACGAAGATGGTAATAAAGTTCAAGTAACAGTATTCCAAGACCCTAAAACAAAAAAATATCACGCAGTAGATGATGAGGGTAATATTTATGAAGGAGAAACAGCAGATTTTAGAAAAGCAAAACCTACTGGTGATTTAGGTGGTTATCCAGGTGGACAGACAAAGACTGGTAAAAAAATAAGTGATAAAAGAATGGGTAAAGATGATGATGATGACTACGAAACAACATCTTTTGCAGATTTATTAAGTATGTTATCATTCGGAGCATCAGATGATATTGATTGGTCAGACCCAGTAAATTAAAATTATGAAAGATACTATGAGATATAAAAAAATAAAACCAAAAAGACTTGGAAATTTGATAACCATATCAAAACAAGAATTAACAGATTTTCTTAAAGAAAAAAAACCTATTGTTAAAAAAGGATTTGATTTAGAATTGACTAAAAACGATTTAGTTGATTTAATAAAATTCAAACAACCAGTTCAGAAAAAAGGATATAATATATTAATGGAAGAGGAAATGTGGACTGAATTGTATGATAATCTAAAAACAAAGTTTGGTAATGAATGAAACGATTAATACAACAATTAATTTCACCGTTCTTAACGGAACAGGTAAAAGCAAAAAGAGTTATAGCAATATATCCTGGTAGGTTTCAACCTTTCGGGCCTCATCATAGAAAAGTATTTCAAAATTTAGAAAAAAAATTCGGTAAAGTTTATATAACAACATCTGGTATTAAACAACCGCCAAGACACCCAATGAATTTTAGTGAAAAAGCTCGTCATATGGTTAAAATGGGTATTCCAAAAAACAGAATTGTAAAAGAAAGAGTTCCTTATGTAGCAAATAATCTATTGAAAAAATTCAAAGATGATACAGCAGTAGTTTATGTATTTGGTGCTAAAGACTCTGGTAGATTAAAGGGTGGAAAGAAAAAGTCAGGTGGTTTAACTTATTATCAAGATTTTAATAAGAACAAAGGAAACTTACTTGGTTATAAAGAACACGGATACATTTATACAGCACCAACTGTAAAAGTTAGTGGTATTACAAGTGGAACTGAAATAAGAAATTTATTAGGTAGTTCCAAAATGGAAAGAGGTAAAAGAGAAAAGTTATTTAAAAGAACTTTTGGTTATTTTGATAAAGGTATTTTCAATATGTTAACAAACAAATTTAGAAAGTTGACAGAAACAAAAAAACCCATTGAAAAAAGATTAGACTTATCAGAAGAAGTTCAATTAATTATAGAAGGTGGAGCATATGGACATATGTCACACCCGTTTGATGATAATAATTTAACTTTTGGTGATTTAAAAAAGATTATTAAATTAGGTTTATCAGGACAATTAAATCGTGAAGATGATGTAACAGAAAAAACTGACGGACAGAATTTAATGATTACTTATCGTGACGGAAAAGTTTTAGCCGCAAGAAACAAAGGACAAATTAAAAATCGTGGACAAAACGCACTTGATATTAATGCAGTAGCGAAAAAGTTTAGTGGTCGTGGTGATATTAGAGATGCTTTTGTATTTGCTATGAAAGATTTATCAAGAGCAATAAATGGTTTAAGTGATAAACAAAAAGATAAAGTTTTTAAAAATGGTGAAATCTTTATGAATTTAGAAATTATCTATCCAGCCTCATCAAATGTAATAGATTATGATAAACAAATATTACAATTTCACAATTCTCTACAATATGATAAAAATGGTAATGCAGTAGGTGAAGTAAAAGGTTCAGGTAGAATGTTACAAGGTATGATTAAACAAGTAAATCAAGACATTGGGAAACATTTTAAGATAATAAAACCAAAAGTTTTAGCTTTACCAAAAAAAATTGATTTTGGGAAAAAAGTTGATATTTATTATAAGAGAGTAAATAAGTTACAATCTCAATATGGATTGAAAGATACAGATACATTAGGACTATATCACCAATCATATTGGGAAAATTATATTTATAATGCAGGAAGACAATTTGGTTACAAAGTTCCTAAAACTATTTTACGAAATTTAACTAGAAGATGGGCATTCTTTGATAAGTCATATAAGATACCAAATATTAGAAAAGACTTAAAAAGACAACCTGAATTTTTAAATTGGGTTATGAACACAGATAAGGTAGACCACAAAAATATGGTTAAGAGAAATATGTTACCATTTGAAAAGATTTTCTTTTCAGTAGGAGCAGATATATTATTAAATTTATCAAACTTTATTGCAGCTAACCCAAGTAAAGCTGTAGAAAAGATTAGAAAAGATATTTTAAAAGCATCTAATCAAGTTAGAGCTGGTGGTGATATTAAAAAGATGAAAACTTTAAAACAACAATTAGAAAAATTAAGTTCACTTGGTGGACTAGATAAAATAGTTCCAGTTGAAGGAATAGTATTTAAATATAAAGGAAAAACCTATAAGTTTACTGGTGCGTTCGCCCCTGTAAATCAAATATTAGGGTTAGTAAGTTTTTAATTATGGCAGGATATTCAAAAGAAGCAGAAAGACAGAATAAAGCGTTAGGTAATCTACTCAAAGGACAAGAAGTTGAAAAAAGGTCAATGGTAGGTTATGAGGGTAATAAAAAAAAACCAAAAGGTGATGTAAAATCAAAATTAACTGATATTATGGCAGAAGTTAGGATGCCTTTGTTTTGTCCAGAGTGTAAAAAAACAATGAAGAAAAAACTTGATGATAAGTTTTGGAGATTGTTTGGACATTGTTGGGATTGTCAGTTAGACTTTGAACACTATTTAAGACTTGAAGGAAAGTATGATGAGTGGGCAACTGATAGAGCTAAAAATAATCAAAAAGCTTGGGTTGATGATATGATTCAAGGAATTGAACAATGGAGAGAAGAAAGACCAGTCGACCAAATTTATGATGTTGGACTCGAAAAACCACAAGTGGAAATTCAGAAACCAAAGGTCAATGAAAAAGCTCTAAATAAACTCGCTGACGACGCTATAAAAGACTTGAAAAAAATGAAAGAAAACATATAACTAACTATTTATAGGTAAGGAGAAAAATAATGTTTAAAAAACTACTCGGAATGTTAGCCGTTATCGGAACAATCGTAGGTGCTTTTATGGGTGCAAAAAAATCTAAAGAGTTAAAAGAACTCGAAGGTAAAATTGATGAATCCAAAAAAGATGAAAAAGATGTTGCATCTAAAATCACCAAACTTGAAAAAAACAAGACTAAAAATAAGAAAGAAATTACTTCTTTGAAAAGAAAACTTACTATTTCTAAAAAGAAAACAACAGAAATGGAAAAGACTTTTGACAAAGGTGATTCTGATAAAGCAGCAGACTTTTTAAAAGATTTTAGTAAATAAATAAAGGTAAAAAAATATGAAAAGATTAATATTATCATTGACTCTGATTGGCCTACTCTTTTCACAAGACAAAACCTACACCTTTACCGAACAAGAAGTGGTAAATATGGGTAATAAGGTTAAAGGACTTGAACAAACAGTAGACAACCAGTCGGAACAATTAGATATTTACGAAGAGTTAATGAAAAAATACGAGAATCAAGGTCAAATTGATTCTATGTTGATTTCATTTAAAACTCAACAAGTAAATATATTAAAAGACCGTGAAGTTTTATATGAGAAGCAGATTAAACTCATAAAACCAAAGTGGTATGAGAATAAATGGTTGTATTTTACATTTGGTGTAATTGCAACTTCTACTTCCATAAAACTTGCCGGTGAAATAGTTAATTAATGGAAGATAACAAAAAACAATTAAAAGAAGCCATTAAAAGAGAATATGCTAAATGTGCACAAGACCCAACTTATTTTTTGGGAAAATATGGAATAATCCAACACCCTGTTAGAGGTAAAGTTAATTTTAACTTATACGACTTTCAGGAAAAGTCATTAAAATCTTTTATGGAGCACGATTATAATATCGTGTTAAAAGCTCGTCAATTGGGTTTATCAACATTAACCGCTGGATATGCATTGTGGATGATGACATTTCAACAAGATAAAAATATCTTGGTTATCGCTACAAAACAAGAAACAGCAAAGAATTTAGTAACAAAAGTTAGAGTGATGCATGCTAACTTACCAGGTTGGTTAAAACAACCTTGTGTTGAGGATAATAAATTATCGTTAAGATATAAGAATGGTTCTCAAATTAAAGCTGTAGCGAGTTCTGAGGAATCAGGTCGTTCGGAAGCATTGTCATTACTGATTATTGATGAGGCAGCCTTTATTGATAAAATTGATACAATATGGGGAGCTTCACAACAAACACTAGCGACTGGTGGTAGAGCTTTAATTATTTCTACACCAAATGGTGTTGGTAACTTTTTCCACAAAACTTGGGTAGATGCTGAAAGTGGTGCGAGTGATTTCAATTTTATAAAATTACATTGGTCAGTCCATCCAGACAGAGAACAAGACTGGAGAGACGAACAAGACAAATTATTAGGGCCTTCATTAGCCGCTCAAGAATGTGATTGTGACTTTATCACTTCTGGTCGTGGTGTCATTGATGGTTTGATACTTGAAAAGATTAGAGATAATGATGTCAGAGAACCAATGGAAAGAAGAGGTATAGATTCTAACTATTGGATATGGCAACCACCAAACTATACAAAAAATTATGTGGTAAGTGCCGATGTTAGTAGAGGTGACGGAACAGATTATTCAGCGTTCCATATTATAGATGTAGAATCTTTGGAACAAGTAGCTGAATACAGAGGTAAAATCTCTACACAAGATTTTGGTAATATGTTAGTAAATGTAGCTACCGAATATAATAATGCTTTGTTGGTTGTTGAGAATAACAACATTGGTTGGGCAGCAATTCAACAAGTCATTGATAGAGAGTATGAAAACTTGTTTTATACAAGTAAAGATTTGCAATATGTTGATGTTCAACATCAAATAACAAATAAATATAGAGCTCAAGAACGAAATATGGTTCCTGGATTCTCAACAACATCAAAGACAAGACCTTTAATCATTGCAAAGTTAGAGGAAATGTTCAGAGAAGAATCAGTAAATGTTCATTCATCAAGATTAATTGATGAGTTGTTTGTATTTATTTATAATGGTAACAGAGCGGAAGCATTAGTAGGATATAATGATGACCTGGTAATGAGTTTCGCAATAGCCCTTTGGGTCAGAGATACAGCACTACGATTAAGAACAGAAGGTATAGAACTTTCTAAAAAAGCAATAAGTGGTATTTCACAAAACCCAGCAGTCTATAAACCAGAACCGAACAAAAATGATTCTTGGGAAATGGATGTAAAAGGGGAAAAAGAAGATTTAACTTGGTTAATAAAGTAGAGGTAAAAAATGGCCGATAGAAATTTATTCAGTAGATTAAGAAGATTGTTTTCAACGAATGTGATTGTAAGAAATGTTGGTGGAAGACAATTAAAAATAGCAGATACACAAAAAGTCCAAGCTGTATCAGGGAGAGATTTAGTAGATAGATATTCCCGTTTGTATAAGAGTCCACACGGAATGAGTGGATATAATCAATCATTGTATCAAAAAACAATGAGATTGGGATTATTCAAAGATTATGAAGCAATGGATTCAGACCCATTGGTAGCATCTGCATTAGATATTTACGCAGACGAAACGACATTGAAATCGGAATATGGAAATATTCTAACTATCAAATCAGATAATAACCAAATACACGACATTTTACACAATTTATATTATGATATTTTAAACATTGAGTTTAATTTATACCCGTGGACAAGAAATTTATGTAAATATGGTGATTTCTTCTTAAAATTAGATATAAATGATAAGTATGGTATTACTAATGTTGAACCTTTATCAAGTTATGATGTAAATAGAGTAGAGGGTGAAGACCCAGAAAATCCTTATTATACAAGGTTTGTTATAGAAAGTGGAGATATGAGACAGACAAATCAAGGACAAAAGTCAGAATTTGAAAATTATGAAATAGCTCACTTTAGAATGATTTCTGATTCAAACTTTTTACCATATGGTCGTTCTATGTTAGAGGGTGGTCGTAAAGTATGGAAACAATTATCACTTATGGAAGACGCTATGTTAATCCATAGAATTATGAGAGCTCCAGAGAAGAGAATATTCAATATTGATATTGGAAATATTCCACCAGCAGAAGTTGACCAATATATGCAGAAGATAGTTGGACAAATGAAGAAAGCTCCAGTAATAGATGACAATGGACAATACAACTTAAAATATAACATTCAAAATATCACAGAAGACTTTTTCTTACCTGTTCGTGGTGGTGACAGTGGAACAAAGATAGAAAATCTTTCTGGACTAGAATATCAAACAACAGATGATATAGAATATTTAAGAAACAAATTATTAGCGTCATTAAAGATACCACAGCCTTTCTATGGATATGCAGAGAAAGCAACAGAATCTAAAGCTACATTAGCTGCAGAAGATGTTCGTTTCGCAAGAACCATTGAAAGAATACAAAGAATTATGGTTAGTGAATTAACCAAGATTGGTATCGTTCATTTATACGCACAAGGATATACTGATGCAGATTTAGTTGATTTTGATTTAGAATTAACAAATCCATCTAAAATCTATGAACAAGAGAAATTAGAGTTGTTAGGAGCACGAATTACAGCGTTCAATGATTTAACTGCAGAAAATTCAGTAACATCTAAAGAGTGGGCGTATAAACAAGTTTTTGGTTTTTCAGACGAGGAAATAAAGAGTTTTGAAGAACAACTTGTAGAAGACAAGAAAAAAGAATTTAGACTTGAGTCAATAAAAACAGAGGGTAATGACCCCAAAGAAGCAGCTGAAGATGACCAACAACAAGCAGAAGAAGAACTGACAAGTAGAACAGGAACTGAGGAATTAGGACCTGACGGTGGTTCTCCTGAAGGCGGTTGGGAAGGTGCTGGTAGACCGAAAGAGATGCCACACTACGGAAAAGACGGAAGTGCAAGAGGTCGTGACCCATTAGGGAAACACGATAGAAAAAAAATGAGTAGTTCTAGTCCGAAATACGGCAAAGCTTATAGGGAATCCTTAAATTTATCACATTTTGATAATGCAAAGTCAAATGTTGACAAAAAGATACTAAATGAAGCTGAAGATGTAGAAATAGAGTATGAAAAAGAGGTTTCTTCGTCTTTAAGTGATAGTTAATTTGATAAATAATTTACAAACTTTATATTTATAATTGATAGAATATATCAATAATTAATATTGGTGTTTGCAAACGGAGTAAGGAATTTATATGTCCCAGAAAATAAAACATTCTAAAATAAAAAATACAGGTTTACTATTTGAAATCTTAACAAGACAAGTTACCGCAGATATTTTAGATGGAAGAGAGTCAAAGTCGGTTAACCTATTGAAGAAATACTTCAATGAAAATACCGCATTAGGTAAAGAAAAGGAATTATATGATATTCTTTTGACCAATTCTTATCAAGATGAGAAAAGAGCCGAAAAGTTATTGGAAGCTGTTGTTAAGACAAGACAACGAATTAGTAATCAAGAATTAAAAGCAGAAAAATACAATCTAATCAAAGAAATTTCAGAAACTTTTTCAGCTAAAGACTTTTTTAATACAAGAGTATCAAATTATAAAACTCTAGCTTCAATATACAAGTTATTTTTAGTAGAAACAACAAAGATAGATTTCAATCCAAAACAAGTTGTTGATACAAGATTTAACATTTTAGAAGGTATCACTTCAAAACCAAGAAAAGCAAAACCAAGTCAAATTTCAGAAACATTGAGAAAAGAAGAAAGAGATACTCAATTATTATCATACGAAATTTTGGTTGATAAATTTAACAAAAAATATTCCAATTTATCAGAATCACAAAAATCACTTCTTAAAGAATATATCAATAATATATCTAATTCAAATTCTTTTGGGAAGTTCATAAATGAAGAAATAACAAAGGTTGTAAACGAGTTAAAACCATTACTCAAAAAAGTAAATGATAAAGTGGTTAAAATAAAACTAAGTGAAGCTATTAATCAAGCTAAAAACTTTACAACTAAATCAGTAGTTAAAGATAACCAAGTTGTTACTTTAATGAGATATTATGAACTTATAAAGGAATTGAGAGATGTCACAAAAATTAAAACAACTTAAAGAAAAATTAAGACGAGCTATCGCACAAGAGTTGATAGAATACGATAATCTTAATACTCAGAAGGAAGAAGAACTCGAAGAATCTTCTATGACCGGTAATATAGACGGAGGTGAGGGGCCACCACAAACACCATATGCATTCCAATCAAAGAAAAAAAGAGGCCAAGACAAAACAAAAGAAGATGAGATTTCAACAAACTCAACTGGATTTACAAAAGTAAATGAAGGTAAATATCATCAATGGAGAAATGATGAATCATTATCACCAAAACAAAAAATTGGTCGTTCAATAAGAGAAGTGAGAGATTCATTAAACGAATTATCAAGAACAATTGATATGAGTGTTAAATTAAAAAATGAATTAAAAGTTAATTCAACAGATTATTGGAAAACAACTCACAATGCATTAGGAAAGATTTCAGAAAGATTAGTAAAATTAGCAAATAAAGTAGGAAAATTACAATGAGACAATTAATAGTAGATTATTTACCATTTGAGATATCAGCTCAACAAATTAATGAATCCATTTCAACAAATGATGGAAGATTAATTGTAAAAGGTGTTTTACAAAGAGCGGAATCACAAAATCAAAATGGTAGAGTATATCCAAAAGATTTATTGATGAGAGAAGCAAAAAAATACACACAAAACTTCATTAATGAAAAAAGAGCACTTGGTGAATTAGACCACCCAGATAGTTCAGTAGTAAATTTACAAAACACATCACATAATGTAACTGAAATGCATTTTAATGGTGATGATTTAGTAGGTACTGTTGAAGTATTGGGAACACCAAGTGGAAATATTTTAAAAGAATTATTCAAATCAGGGATTAAGTTAGGAATTAGTTCAAGAGGTTTAGGTTCAGTAGAATCAGTTGGTGAAGGAGCACAAGAAGTTCAACCAGACTTTGAATTAATTGCATTTGACTTTGTATCAAATCCATCAACACACGGAGCTTTCCTATCACCTGTAAATGAATCAGTTGATAAAAATCAACAATATGAACAAAGACCAGATTGTGGAATTTGGTGTAAAACAGAACAATTAATACACGATATCATTACGGAGAGATAAATGTCATCTTATAAAGATATAATAAAACCATCTCTTAACGAAAGAAGTTATTGGGATGAACACTTTTGGGAAATGTCAAAAGGTATGAATAATGTCCAGAAAAAAGTATTATCAAATTTAATTGATGAATATGAGATGGGTAGAGTATTATATATGTTTCAAACCAATCCAAAAGCACTTAAAGTAGCAATCAACTCTGGTGTTAAACTAATGAAATCTAAAAAAGCGAAGGTAGGGAAATGAAAATAACCAAAGGAATATTAAGAGAAATAATTCGTGAAGAAATCAAAGATGTAAAGAATTCTTTATTAACAGAAGTTTTTATGAGTGATACTTTGAAAAAACTTGCGAGTGGAAGATTAAATCGTGATTTCTTTTCAGCAACAGCAAGTAAGTATGGTATCAAATGGGATAAAGTTGAAGACCATCAAATTGAAAGATTAAGAACACCAAAGAAAAAAGGAATTTCTTTCGCAGTTGCTGGTAAAAATGTAGAACACTTACCAAGTAAAACAAGACAAAGTTATTATGGTGGTAATAGAATTTATGTAGGTATTACAAAAGGAAGACTTGTAGCAGCTCTTAAAGATGGGAAACCATTATATATGGGTAGTTACAGAGAACCAGAAGTTGGAACATCAGCCGAAGTTGATAGTTATGGTAAATCAATGGTTGGATTAGACACATTTGGATACAGAAGTTTAAAAGCAATTCAAGAAATTCCTGGTCTAATGTGGTATCATTTAGATTTAAATAAAAAAGAAGATTATATGGGAGCAGATGAGATGGGTAGATTAAGACAAGCTGCAAGATATGGAGCATCTAAATTTACTACACACAAGGAATTCTCAAAAACACAACAAGAAAGATATTCTAAAGCTGTTGCAAAAATGAAGAATGACCCAAAAAGAATTAAAAAAGAAGTTACGAAAGCAACTAAACATCTTGACAAGATGATGAAAGAAATTCTTGAAGGTAAAAGTCCAAGAATGAAAAAAATCATAGCAAAATATAAAAAAGAATATGATAGAGATTATGTTGGAAATAGAAAATTTGAAGCAGCTAGTCAAATTGCAAGACGCTCATCAAATTTATTTGATGATTATTCAACTTATCTAAAAGAAAGTAATAGAGGTTCTTCATTGCGTAATGATGAATGGGTAAATAGATATGCTGAAACGGTTGTTAATGACACAAGAAATATTTTAAAATTAAAAGCTACAAACTTCATATATTAGGAGATATTATGAAACTAAAAACATTATTAAAAGAAACAAAAGTATGGGAAAGAAAGTTTGGAGACCCTTTACCAACACTAAATAGTGTTATGGAAAAACACCAACAGAAAGAAGGTGGTAAAGGTAGTGGTAGAAAAGCAAAACCAGGTTCAGCAAAAGATGTTGATAATAAAGCTATGAAAGCTGCAACTGATGCAAATGCTAAAATGGATGCAGCTGAAAAAGAAATGGAAAGAAAAGCAAAAGAACAAGCTTTTAAAGATATGGCTAATGAAGAAGTTAATGAACAAGGAAGACTTTCAAGACAAGCTGGTATCAATGTTTTTGGTGATAAAAAACTTGAATTAATTGCTAAAAGTCTAGTCAATACATCAAAAGATTTATATCATACAGCAAGAAAAAAAGACGAAAGAAATTTTGATGGGGTATTGGATAGAATAACAATAACTCTTGGTGTAATGAGAAGTTTCTTAAATAAACCAAAGAGAAGAATGTAATGCCAAAGACACCAGATACACAATTAAGAGCAATATACGAAAAATTTAATAAAATTCGTGATATACAAACAGAGATAAATTCTCTTTCAGAACAAATGAGTCCAAGAGAAAAAAGACAATTGGAATCTGCATTTAGAGGGATAAACACTAACATTAGTTATATAAAAAATGAAGTAAAAATTATTTCAAAATTATTATCAAAACAAGGTATGAAAAAATCAGTTAAAGAAATTCAATCATCATTTAAAAAACATATCATTGAGTTCGGACTAGATATTAAAAATGTAACACGACAACATTTAGGAGAATCCTTTCCAGCCTCATCATTAGGAAATATTAAATGGTCAAATTCAGAAGCAATGAAACATTCACAAGACGCAGTAAATAAAGCTTCAAAACATATCGGACAAGCTCAACAAAGAGCAGTTAGTATCTTTACATCAGATATGAAACAAGGTAAATATGATAATTTAGATTTATCAAAAAGTATAAATACTGGTAGAATGAAAGATTCAAGTTTATCTAAAAGAGATGTATTAAAAAATTTATATTATAATTTAAGAGATAGATTTAACAAATATGGAAAAAGAAAGAAATGATTAAACTAAAAACTATATTAAAAGAAGGAAAAGTTTGGGAAAGAAACTTTGGTGAACCATTACCTACATTGGATAGTGTAATGAAGAAACATCAAGAGAACAAATTAAACGAATCACCAGTATCAGTATTGAAACCAGCACGAGTAGAAAAAAATTCAATCGTATATGGATATATTTCATTACAACCATATTATAACCAACTTAAACAAACTTGGAAACAATTAGATTCATTATTAAATAGTATAGATTATGTTGCAATAGACTTTGATGATAGAGATGAGAGTTTAAAAAATATACATAAACTTAGTGGTTGGAGAGAAGAGTTTATTAGAGAACCAATGTTAAAATCATTTAAAAACTTTACTAAATTTATAACAAATCCAAAAAATATGAAAGACCCAAAAAGAGTTCAAAACGCAATAAAATCAAGTGTTAGAAAATCAGCACTTCCAAAGTGGATACAATTAACAAATTTATACAAACAATATTTAAAATTCAACAATAAAAAAATATCATCAGTTTTCCCAGAGACAAAAGGTAAAAAGATAGGTGAAAGACTTGTTGGAGATTTTGGTGGATTTGAATTAACAAGACCAATTCATAAATTATTTACTAATCAAAAAGGATTTCAACAACAAAACTTAAGAGATGCTTTTAAAGATATGGATTCAAGATTAAAACATAGATATAAAAAAATGATGGTTAGAGGAAAAAGATAATGCCTGCTAAATCAAAACAACAACAAAAATTTATGGGTATTGTGAGAGCAATCCAACAAGGTGATGAACCAGCATCTAAATTTTCAAAATCCGCTCAAGATGCAGCAGAAGATATGAAAGAAAAAGATGTTGAGGATTTCGCATCAACAAAACACAAAGGACTTCCTAAAAAGGTAGAACAATA
>ERZ1046148.1190-NODE-1190-length-13610-cov-6.161490_pt1 | contig 13610 bp, 13 predicted proteins | sample MGYA00383090_ERZ1046148 | MGnify/ENA primary metagenome ERZ1046148 (study PRJEB29581, sample SAMEA5548360) | metagenome | biome: marine; feature: coastal; material: water | depth 25 m | study: Short-term variability in the microbial, nano- and picoplankton... | reverse complement strand
CCACGATGCTTTGAAATATAATGACATGTAATTTTCAATATTCTTTAAGTATTATTTATAAATCAACTTTAAATGGAAGCAGGCAAAAAAACATTATTCTATAAAATAACATGGATTTCAAATATTATTAAGAACGGGCTTTTTTGGCATGGTATGCGTAACACATTGGCTAAAATTGGATTTGATTTTATGCCATATTTTTGGGAAATAGGTTCAATCGATATAAAATCACCTCGAATTAGAGATGATGAATCCAAATATCAATTATCTATTTTCGGAGAGGAGGAAATAAGTTTTATTAAAAATAATGTGATAGGAATTACCCATAAAGATTTAATGAATGATCTTAAAAATGGAGATACCTGTTTAGGTATTAAGAATGATGGCATAATCACAGTTTATTCTTTTATAAAACATGAAACTTTTTCTTTTAGAGGTAGAGAATTTGTAATAAAACCTTCCGAAGGCTATGTACATAACACCTATACATTCGAAGATTTTAGGGGTAGAAACTTAGCCCCTTATTTACGTTATCAATGCTATGAATATTTAAAAGGTAAGGGAGTAGATAAGTACTACAGCATAAGTGAGTATTTTAATAAGCCTACACTAAAATACAAACAGAAGCTAAATATTAAGCCAGAGAACTTATATCTAAGCGTCATATTATTTAAAAAATGGGTATTTAACTTCACTCTAAAATCATACTGATTATCCTATTTACAAAATCACTAAAATCAAAAATAGTCACGTGGTTTTTTTTCTACTGTGATTTAGCTTTGTGACGTCTTTAAGCACTTTTTTTATACGTACTTTTTTTAATAGAAAATTAGCGATAAACCTATTAATCTGATTTGGTAAGAAAGGTAATGGGCGCAAAAGATCAATAATTAACACCACCCTTTCTTGATTCGATTTGTTTATAACTTCATGATCCCATGTGTCATCAAACAGTAAACTTTCTTTCTCTTTCCAATGATAAATTTGATCTTTTAATCTAATGCTTGGAGGTGATTCTTTTGGCACTTTAATCCCTAAATGGTATCTAAGATAACCTCTATATGGTCCATGATGTGCTGGTATGGATTTACCTGGCTCTAACACCGAAAAAAAAACTTTATAGATATTGGGGATGCCCTCTAACAAAGCACAAGTTTTGGGACATAATTCTTTAGCAAGATCTGGTGTTTCTCCAGAATAATATAATAGGAAAACCTTCCATTTTAAATTTTGTTCAATTCTACCAGAAATTGCATAAACTCTTTGTTCTACTTCATGGTAAGCTGGAATTTCGAAATGTTCATTAACATTTTCATATTCAGCTTTTATAGCATGAAAGCTTTCTTCTATTATAGAGAGCTCAGGAAAAGTTCTTTTTACATCTAAAATGACAGGTCGATTAAGTCCTCCATCATATTGACTAATGATGCTATTGCCTATTTTCATTATGTAATTGATAATAACTGTACGAAAATTCATATAAAAATAATGATTTGTATTTATTAAAAAAAGTTAAATAATCTTGTGGAAGCATTAAATTGTAAAAACTTCATAAATACCTCACAAAACTCACTAAATTTCAATAGGACTTTCTTGAGCTAGATAAATATACCAAAATTAATTATATTAAGATTCAAATCAGCGGAAAAGTCTATAAAACAATAAAAAACACTATTGGCAACACCGTGTATAATTAATTGCTTGGTCACTGCCGACTTACGAAAATCCTAGCGGATTTTATATTCGTTTTTATTTACTAAATTAGGTACTTAAACACGCCACTAATCATACATAAAAACGTTGGCAACAATATAAACCTAACTAAACGAATGAATCCAAAAATTGTAAAAAATCATGAAGGCTATAAGTTAAATGTCATGGGTGATAATCAGGTCATTAAACTTTCGGCTAAAGACACGAATGGGCAATTCACATTGATTGAGCAAAATAACAATCCTGAAATAGGAATTCCACCACACGTACATGAAAATGAAGATGAAGTTTTTCAAGTATTAGAAGGACAAGTGGAAATGAGCGTTGGTGATAAAATGACCACTCTAAATGCTGGTGACCTTATTTTTTGCCCAAAAGGAGTTCCGCATTCTTGGAAAGTTGTTGGTAAAGAAAAAGCTAGGGCAATTTTGAGTATTTTTCCAGCTGGATTGGAAGGAATGTTTGAAGAGTTATCGAAATTACCTGAAGGACCACCTGATTTGGAAAAGGTTGGGGAAATATGCGGAAAATACAAATTGCGATTTGTTTAAATTAAAATACTGTAGCCAACAACGTGTATAATTAATTACTTCTGATTTCCCTATCGGAAAATCCTCGGAATTAATTAACTTGTGTCTTCATCGGAAAATCATAACTGATTTCCCGTGACTAATCATACACGAACACGTTGCCAACCATTAGACAAAAATTGCGAATGAAAGAATATTTCCAACTTCAATTTAAAATGTTAAACAGAAAAATGATTGATTTCGGAATGCCACTTTTGATTGGATATATACTTTTACCATTTATTTTTATTTTGCTGTCTAATTATCTATTTGAAAAAATAGAGTTTGCAAATTATGCTTATGGATTATTGGCAATAAGTTTCGTTTCAAAATTAAGTGAACCTAAAAGAAATGATTTTTTAAAATCTATCTTCAATAAAGACAAGTATAGAAAATTAAGAATAACAGAAAATCTTATCTATTGTTTGCCTTTTACTCTTTATTTGATTTATCAAAAACAATTTATCTTTTCTACTATATTAAATTTGTGTATAATATTTATCACGCTGTTCAATTTTAGTACAAATCTAAATGTTACAATACCAACACCATTTAACAAAAAACCATTTGAATTTACAGTTGGTTTTAGAAAGACATTCTTTATTTTTCCAATAGCTTATTTCTTGACTTATATTTCAGTATCAGTTGGAAATTTTAATCTTGGTGTTTTTTCTATGCTATTGATTGGATTAACTTGTTTTTCATATTATTCAAAAATAGAAAACGAATATTTTGTCTGGAATTACAATTTATCGTCAAAAGAATTTTTAATAGAGAAAACAAAAACGTGCTTAATTTATTTTACAATTTTAAGCTTACCAGTAATAATAACTTTAAGTATTTCATTTTTTAAGGAAATAGATATTTTAATTATTTTTATTCTTTTATGCTACGCTTATTTAACAGCAATAGTTTTAGCTAAATATTCGTCTTTCCCAAACGAAATGAATATGTCACAAGGAATTTTAATTGCAATTAGTTTTATGTTTCCACCAATACTATTAGTATTTATTCCTCTTTTTTATTCCCAATCAGTTAAAAAGTTAAATACCGTATTACAATGATTAAAATTGAAGAACTATCAAAATTTTATGGTAAAAAACAAGTTTTAAATACAATAAATTTAGAATTTAAGAAAGGTAAAGTTTATGGAATCGTTGGAGAAAATGGAGCAGGAAAAACAACTCTTTTCAGGTGTATTTCAGGGCTTGAAAGCTATAAAGGAAACATATCATCTGACTTTTCCAAATTAAAAAACCATTTAGGACTTTTATTAACAGAACCTTACTTTTTCTCTAAAATAACTGGTAAAGAATATATACAACTACTTGCCAATGCAAGACAGACAAAACTAACCAACATTGAGGACAAAAATATATTTGATTTACCATTAAATCAATATGCTTCGACTTACTCTACTGGAATGAAAAAGAAATTGGCTTTAACTGCCATACTTTTACAAGCAAATAATGTATTTATTCTGGACGAGCCCTTTAATGGCGTTGATATACAAAGTAATTTAATTATAACAGAAATAATAAAAAGATTTAAAAAGTTAGAGAAAACAGTAATTATTTCATCTCATATATTTTCAACTTTAGCGGACACTTGTGATGAAATTTATTTAATAAAAAATGGAGAAATCATAAAAAAAGTAGACCAAGCGGATTTTAATACTCTGGAAAAGGAAATGAAAGAATTTACCATCGGAAACAGAATTGACAAACTTGAATTAAAATAAATAACGGTTGGCAACAATGTGTATAATTCATTGCTAGTAAAAGCTTACTTACGAAAGTCCTCGCAGTCTTTCTATCTGTAATTTATTTGCTAACTTTAGTGCTTAAACCACGCAACGAAATCATACACAAACACGTTATACGTCATAAAAAAGAACAATGAGAAAAGTAAGTTATATTTATTTATTATTAGGTTTATTAGTTTGCCTAAGTTGTCAAACACCAACTACAACAAAGCAAGACAAAGAAGCTATTTTAAAAGTGATGAACGCTCAAGAAAAAGCTTGGTCTGACAACGATTTAGAAGGTTTTATGCAGGGCTACTGGCAAAGTGATTCGTTAACATTTTACGGAAGAAATGGGATTACTAAAGGCTGGCAACAAACCTTAACTAATTATAAAAAAGGCTACCCAACCAAAGAGGCTACTGGTACTTTAAATTTTAAGGTGGAAGCTATTTCAAAAATAAGTAGCGACAGCTACTCCGTTATGGGAGCCTATCATTTAAAAAGAGAAGTTGGCGATGCCAACGGGGTGTTTTTAATTATTTTTAAAAAGATTGCGGGGGAATGGAAAATTATTGCAGATATGTCTTGTTAACCTGTTTTAAAACTTCCTATCTGGATGAAACGGCTTGATATCTAGAGACAACTTTTTATCGGAGATTATTTCGGAAACCAATTTTCCTGTTGGGGGTCCCAAACTCCAACCCATCATTGCATGCCCCGAAGCAATAATTAAATTTTTATATTTATGAGTTCTGCCAATATAGGGCAATCCGTCCGGAGAGCAGGGACGCAAGCCAAAATCAGCGGTTGCTTCTTCCTCTTTAGTTAGAGACAATCCTTGGTAATAATTTGATACGGACTTACTGATGGCTTTTACTCTTTTAGGGTTAATGGTATCATTTATTCCTGCAAGTTCCATAGTGCCTGCAAAACGTGTAAAACCATTCATTGGCGTAACGGCAACTTTAGCTTCAACTAATAGTGCAGGAATCGTTATTCCAGTTTCTCTTTCTGTATTAATTCGGTACCCTTTTCCTGCCTGTATAGGAATTTTAACTCCTAATTTACGAGTTAGTAAAGGACTCCAAGAGCCAGCAGCAATTAGCACTTCGTCTGCTTTTAGTTTTCTTTTAGTGGTCATCACTTCTTTTATAGCATCTTTAGAAATGACCAAATCTTGAACTTTTTCATGGGTATAGAAGGTAACTCCCTTTTCCTTTAAATAAGATATCATTTCTGCCATAAATTCTTTAGGAGTCATATGGGCATCGGAATCAAAATAAACGGCTCCTTTACAATCTATAGCTGCATTAGGTTCCATTTTTTTGACCTCTTCAGCAGTTATATGATTAACATTCAAGCCTTCTTTAATTGCTCTTTGTCCTACCTCCCATTCTTCTTCACCTGCTTTATCAGTCTTATATAACATCAGGAGTCCTTTTCGCTCGTAATGAAAATTAAAATCTCCTGATTGCTTAATTTCTTCATAAAGCGTTCTCCCTAAAATATTGATCTCTTTAATAATGGGAATTGCTTTTTCTACCTTCAAAGCAGTTGCCGATTTTTTAAACGCCCAGGCCCATTGCAAAAAATCTTTATCCAAACGAGGTTTCACATAAAAAGGACTAGCAGTATCAAACATCCATTTGAGCCCTTTAGTGATCATACCAGGAGCTGCTAACGGAATAATATGGCTAGGGGTAATATATCCTGCATTGACAAAGGAGGCTCCTTTAGTCATATCCGATTGATCGATGATGGTAACAGCACATCCTTCTTTCTGGAGGTAATATGCAGAACATAAACCAATGATTCCTCCCCCAATAATTACAACCTCTTTACTCATTATATTTAAATTACCTGGAAACCGTGTGCGTATGGATCATCTTGATCATCAATAATAATGGTATTGTATCCATATACTTTTGCCCATCCTTGAATACTAGGAATAATTGCTTTTTTTCCATCCAATATTGTTTCTTCTTCAATTCTTCCTACAAAAGTGGACCCTATAAAACTTTCATGAACAAATTCATCCCCCAGTCTTAATTTTCCTTTTGCATATAATTGTGCCATCCTTGCCGATGTTCCCGTACCACATGGGCTTCTATCAATGGCTTTATCTCCATAAAACACCGCATTTCTTCCAGAAGATTTTGGATCTATTGGATCACCGGTCCATAATAGATGACTAACATCTCTAATGGTATCATTTTCTGGATGGATAAACCTATTTGGGTATTTGTCATTGATTCGTTTTCTTACAAGTTGAGAATATTGAATTAATTTACCCGCCGTAAAATCTTGTACTCCGCTAAAGTTGGTCTGTGGATCTATTATAGCATAATAGTTTCCTCCATAAGAAACATCAAAACTAATGTCCCCTAATTCTGGACAATCAATCGTTAAATTTTCAGCAGCTAAATACGATTTTACATTTTTTAGTTTAACCCATTCTACCTTATTGTTAGTCTCTTTATATTCTATTTCCACCAAACCTGCAGGAGTCTCCATTTTGATGATTCCTGGTTTTTTGGGTATCACTAAACCTTCTTCAACTGCAATAGTAATCGCTCCAATAGTTCCATGACCACACATGGGCAAACAACCCGAAGTTTCTATAAATAATATTCCAAAGTCGTTTTCGGGATGTTGAGGTTTAAAAAAGAAACTACCGCTCATCATATCATGGCCTCTTGGTTCAAACATTAACCCTTTTCGGATCCAGTCGAATTCTTTAATAAAGTGTTGTCTTTTTTCACTCATGGAATTCCCTAAAAGATCTGGGCGACCCGAAGTCACAACTCTTACCGGGTTTCCGCAAGTATGCGCATCAATACATTTAAAAATGGTTCTACTCATTCTTATTTTTTGTAATGTAATTATTGATTCTTTTTTCGAGTATTGACAAGGTAACTGTTCCTTGTTCTAGAACAACTTCATGGAATTCTCTAATGTCAAAATTTGTTCCTAATTCTTTTTCTGCATTTGTTCTAAGCTCTCTTATTTTAAGCTCTCCAATTTTATAAGATAAGGCTTGACCGGGCCAAGAAATGTAGCGATCGGTTTCGGTATTAATTTCATGAATAGAAAGCGCCGTGTTTTTTGACATGTATTCAATCACTTGATCACGGGTCCAGCCTTTAGCATGGATTCCTGTGTCCACTACCAATCTGCAAGCTCTCCACATTTCATACGTTAGTTTTCCGAATTGTTCGTAAGCAGTGGTGTACATTCCCATTTCTTCAGCTAAAAACTCACAATACAATCCCCAACCTTCCCCGTATGCAGACAAATAAGTATTCTTTCTAAATTGTGGTATGCTGTCCCCTAACTCAAGGTTTAAGGAACCTTGTAAATGATGTCCTGGTACTGCTTCATGAACCGTAAGAGACGGTAAAACATATAAAGGTCTACTTGGTAAATCATAAGTGTTTACCCAATAATACCCTGGGTCGGTACTATTTTTACTAGTTCCTACATAGCGTCCCGTGGTATACTTAGGAGCAATCGCAGCTGGTACGGCCGCTACCCCATACGGTTTTCTTGGTAAGGTTTTAAAAAATCTTGGTAATTGTTCGTCGGCTCTTTTTGCCATATCTCTAGCAATCATTAACAATTGCTCAGGACTGGTTGCGTAAAACTGAGGATCGGTTCTTAAAAAGTCAAGGAATTCTGAAAAACTACCTTGAAATTCTAATTCCAAAATAATTTTTTCCATCTCGTTTTTTATTCTAGCAACTTCATCTAAACCAATTTGATGAATTGCATCTGCAGAGTACTGAGTACTTGTTGTATAATAATTAATTATGTTTTGATAATATTCTTTTCCATTTGATATTTCTGAAATTCCAATAGCGCTTCTTGTTTTAGGATAATACTCCTCTTCAAAAAAAGTTTTTACTACCTTAAATTGCGGAATTACATGTTTCGTTATCGCTACTTCGGCAGCTGTTAAAATGGAATCTTTTTGAGATAAGCTTAGAGTTCTCGGCAAGTCATTAAAAGGAGTATAAAAATAACTTTCTTTAAAATCACTAACGATATGATCATTATAACTTGATTCGTAGCCCTTAAAAATAACTCGTGGTTGAGAGACTCCTTTTTCCAATCCTTCACGCAATAAAGGAAGAAATTGGTTAACCCGGTCTGGAATTGCATTTAGTTGATCTAAATATCTTTTAACTTGATTATAATTTTGAAAAGGTCGAACGATAAAGGGAAAGCTCGTATGAAACCCGGAATCTGAAAGTAATGGATTTAAAAATAGTTCAAAATCATAATAATCAATGGTATCTTGTAATTTAAATTTTAATAATTCTAAGGAAATGGATTCTGTTTCTGATAGGTTTTTAGGATTGATTTTGTTTAATTGTTTTAATTGTTTTTTAGCATAATTTGCTTCCTTTTTAAATTGCTCTTTTGAGAATAATCCTAAGGGATACTTTTTCCAATCATAGGTATTTCGTTCTTCAATTTCAGTAATCACTTTATTTAATAATTCTGAGTCTGGATTTTCAAAATTTATTGAAAAACTCATAAAGACGAGTCCTATTAAAAAAGCAAGATTTCGGAAAAACTTCATAAACATTTAAATTTTATTGGACGTATTTAAACCATTTACAAATCTGGTAATTCCTAATGGATTGTTATTTTTTAATTCAGCTGGCAGCAGTTCATTTGGCCAACTTTGGAAACTAAAAGGACGGACCCATCTTTTAACTGAGTGCAATCCTACAGCAGTAAAACGACTGTCTGTTGACGAAGGGTATGGACCACCATGTAACATCGCTGGACAAACCTCAACACCTGTTGGAACCCCATTAAAGATAATTCTACCCACTCTATTTTGTAAGGCATCTATAACCGAACTGTATTTTTCGAGCTCCTCTTTTTCTCCTAATACCGTTCCCGTTAATTGACCCTCTAAATGATTAATAATAGTTTCTAATTCTTCAGAATTTTTACATTCGACCACCATTGAAAAGGGGCCAAAGACTTCTTGATGTAAGGTGGTATTTTCTAAAAAAGTTTCGCCTTCTACTGTTACTATGGTTTGCCTTGCGTGATTTACTGCTACACTATCATTAAAATCAGCCTTTACTGTCAAACCATCTTGTTGTAAAGCAGTTTGCTTGTTTCTTTCATAGTTGCCAATAATTGTTGGGTGCAACATACAAGAAGGTTCTAATTTTACTATTTCTGTAGAAAGTACCTGTATAAAATTAGATAAATTAGCTCCTTTAATTCCAAGAATTAATCCAGGATTGGTACAAAACTGACCGGTCCCTAAAGTAATAGAACCTGCATACGTTTTCGCTAAAGCATCTCCGTTATTTTGAAGAGCTTGCGGCAATAATATCACTGGATTAATACTCCCCATTTCAGCAAACACTGGTATAGGCTCTTCTCTTTGTCCAGCAATATCATACAACGCTCTTCCTCCTTGAATACTTCCTGTAAAACCGACTGCTTTAATATCTGGATGCGTCACCAATTCGATCCCTACTTCAATACCTGAACTGTTTAAATTAGAAAACACGCCGTTTGGCATATTTGTTTTTTGAGCAGCGCTGATAATCGCTTCTGCTACCATTTCTCCGGTTCCGGCATGCATTGGGTGCGATTTACAAATTACGGGACAACCTGCCGCTAAAGCAGATGCCGTATCACCTCCAGCTGTTGAATAAGCAAATGGAAAATTACTGGCTCCAAATACAACTACAGGCCCTAAAGGAACCATCATTTTACGAATATCTTGTTTTGGAATGGGTTTTCTATCTAAATCGGCAGTATCGATGGTCGCTTCTACCCAAGAACCCTCTTCTAGCATAGCAGCAAAACTTATTAATTGCCCCACTGTTCTCCCTCTTTCTCCTTTAGCTCTTCCTTCTGGAAGACCCGTTTCAGATTGATATATGGTAATTAAATCGTCTCCCATGGCTAAAATTTCATCTGCGATGGCTCTTAAAAAAGTTGCTTTTTCAAGACCCGATTTTTTACTAAAGGTCTTAAATGCCTCGGAAGCTAATTGTGCTGCTTGATTAATTTCTTCAGAAGTTGCTTCTGTGAAAACTTGATTGTTTTCAATATTTAATTTAGGATTAAACGTTTTATAGGTTTTAGCACCTGTTGCTGATCGTTGATTTCCAATATGATTTTCACCTGTAATCATTTTATTATTTTTAGTTATTTGTTAGGTTTTTATAAACCGGTAATTGAGGTCTGTTTTTTAAACCCTCTTCAATCACTTTCAACACCTGTGCTCTTTCAGAACCAACCAAAGGCAAACGAGGGGCTCTAACCTGTTCAGATCCTATACCAGTTGCTACTTCTGCTAATTTAATATTTTGTACTAATTTGGAATTAATATCTAATTCTAACAAGGGTAAAAACCACCTATAAATCGCTAAAGCTTCTTGGGTTTTTCCAGCTTTTTGAAGCTCATAAATAGCAACAGTTTCTCTCGGAAAGGCACAAACCAGTCCTGCAATCCAGCCATCAGCTCCCATCAATAGACTTTCCAAGGCTAAAGTGTCCACTCCGGTCATTATTTTTAACCGGTCTCCAAACCTATTTTTAATCCTGGTTACATTAGAGATATCTCTTGTGGATTCTTTTACCGCCTGAATGGTATCACATTTTAATAATTCCTCAAACATATCTAAACTCACCTCGGTCTTGTAATCTATAGGATTGTTATAAACCATGATGGGAAGGGCACTATTCAAGGCCACCGCCTTAAAATATTCTACAACCTCTCTATTTCCAGCGCTATATCGCATGGGAGGAAGCATCATTAAACCACTTGCTCCGTCTTCTTCGGCCTTATTGGCTGCCATAATTGCACCCTTTGTCGTTTGCTCTGCAATGTTCATCATAACCGGAACTTTTCCTGCAACAAATTTCACCGTTTCTCTTGTTAATATTCTTTTTTCGGAGTCGTCTAAAGTACTCGCTTCCCCCAAGGTGCCTCCCAGAACAATACCGTGAACTCCTGCGTCTAATTGGCTGTTTATATTTTTTAAAAATAACTCTAAATCTAAAGTATCTTCCTTGGTAAATTTAGTAGTAACTGCTGGCATTACGCCTTCCCATTTAAATTTCATCTCTTATTCTTTTTTTTGACTCTTTCAATATCAGAATCAATCACTTTTTTTCTGTTTTATATTTAAACTGTATCCATTTTTATAAAAAACGGTATAAAATTGGCTTACTTGGACTTGCATCATTTTCAAAAGGAGCAATTTGCAAGTTCAACAAATAGTATCCATCTGGTATTGAATCGGGAGCATAAATTAATTCGGTAATGGTAGCGTCTAATCGTTCTTGAATTGAATAATTCCAAAAAGCTTTGTGAGCTAATAATTTTCCTTCATCATGCTCTCTATCTACCGATGGCTGATCTATTAATAAATGTTTGATTCCTCTTTCTCTAATATAAGCTGCTGCTTCTTCTAAGAGATAGGGCCAGTTGGTATTCGAATATTTTTTAGTTTTTTTGAGATCATTATTTGGGCTAGTCCTTATGACCAAAGCCTCTGGATAGTCATTTTTTAATAAATTACTTAGTAACTCTTTAGTAATTACCTGATCTTCCCCTCTTTTTTCTGGTTTAACCGTAATTAGTTTTGTTGAAAAGAAAAAAGTTTTTAGTGTTTTATTAATGGAATAAAACTGCGAGGTTATATGCCCAACACATTCTGTATGGGTTCCATGAGCATGCGGATTAAATTGAATATTATTAAAATTCACGGCAGCTCCCTCCGAAACTTTACCTATCCAATCTCCGTCTTTAACAGGACTTATTGAGGGTTTATCTAGATACCAAGCAATTGGATTTTCTTTAGAACCACTCAACGGTATTGAAATATCTATCGGTTTGGATAAATCAATTTTTTTTAGATCGTTATCAATTTTTATCTCTACTATCATCGCTTAAATGTAATCATTTTATTCGACCATAAACAAGTTGCTAGCAATTCCATCACTTAAAAACTTTCCTTTTTCTGTTATTAGCAAGGTGTCTTTATTATGGATTTTTAAAAGTCCTTCCTCCAATGGTTTTTCAGCTTGTTTTAATAGGTATGTCGCAAAAGCTTTCCCAAATTCTAAATTAATTTTAGAAATAGAAACACCCCACATGGTTCTTAGCCCTGTCATTAAATATTCGTTGTACCGATCAGTAATGGTTAAAACTTCTCTTTCAATAGGGAGCTTATTTTCTTGAATAGCATGAATGTATTTTATATTGTTATTTATATTCCAGCTTCTTTTTTTTCCATCGAATGAGTGTGCAGAGGGACCCACTCCTAAATAGTTCTTACCTTGCCAGTAGGCCATGTTATTTTGAGAATAAAATCCTTCTTTCCCAAAATTAGAAAACTCATAATTAACAAATCCGTGTTTCTTCATTTTCGCCAATAAAATTAAATAATGACGATGAGAATCTTTTTCACTAACTGGTGAAACTTTACCTATATCTATCTGTTTTTTTAATGCTGTTTTAGGCTCTACAGTTAATGCATAACTTGATAGGTGCGGAACACCAAATGAAATAGCTTTTTCTAAATTTTCAACCCACCGTTGATCGCTTAAACCAGGAATTCCATAAATTAAGTCAATACTTATATTTTCAAAATATTGTGTGGCTAGTTCAAGACAAGTAGCGGCTTCTTTATGGTTATGAGCCCTATTCATTAATATTAAATCTGTATTGAAAAAAGATTGTATTCCTATACTTAAACGATTGATTTTTGATCGAGATAGTTGAATGATTTTTTCTTCAGAAAGATCATCTGGATTTGCTTCTAGTGTAATTTCAATGTTATCCTCTACTTTAAAATTATGATAAACCTCATTAATAATTAAGTTAATTTCTTCGGTTTTTAATATCGATGGAGTACCTCCACCAAAGTAAATCGTTTTAATGTCACCTGAAATTTCATTTTTACGAAGTTGAATTTCTTTACAAATGGAGGCAATTAATTCGTTTTTTCTTTTAAGACTGGTTGAAAAATGAAAATCGCAATAAAAACACGCTTGTTTACAAAAAGGAATATGAATATAAATTCCAGCCATTTATAGTCTATTTTTTTATACGTCCTTCGTTTTGTTTCACAAAAGCTGACCAACCTGTATAACTTTTACCAATTTGCACTCTTCCTGAATTATAAAAATGACAAACTGCAGCCGCTAATCCATCAGTACTATCTAAATTTTTTGGAAGTTCTTTTAAATTTAGAAGGCTCTGTAGCATTTTTGCCACTTGTTCTTTACTAGCATTTCCATTGCCTGTGATGGCCATTTTTATTTTTTTAGGTGAATATTCGGTAATTGGTATCTCTCTAGAAAGTCCTGCTGCCATGGCAACGCCTTGTGCTCTTCCTAATTTTAACATCGACTGAACATTTTTACCAAAAAAAGGAGCTTCAATTGCGATATGATCGGGCTTATAAGTATCAATTAGTTCGACGGTTCGTTCAAAAATCAATTTTAACTTTAAATAGTGATCATCGTACTTTTTTAGTTGAAGTTCGTTTAATTGTAGAAAATGCATTTTCTTTTTAACTACTTTAATG
>ERZ1046148.1188-NODE-1188-length-13619-cov-5.213949_pt1 | contig 13619 bp, 15 predicted proteins | sample MGYA00383090_ERZ1046148 | MGnify/ENA primary metagenome ERZ1046148 (study PRJEB29581, sample SAMEA5548360) | metagenome | biome: marine; feature: coastal; material: water | depth 25 m | study: Short-term variability in the microbial, nano- and picoplankton... | reverse complement strand
GAACAAATACAACTATGTGACTTTGGCTTGGCAGAACTCACTCGGAGCGTGGGACTATCAAGCGTTCGCTTTAAAGCACCAAAGGACTACGGGTAATATAGAACGCAAGACCTTCGACCAGGTGGCGGGAAATTGGGACACGGCGGGAACGGGAATACAATTTGCATACCGAGGCGATGAGGGTGGACTGACCACCACACAAGTTACGGCGCGTCAAACTATGGTAGCTAATACCGATCTATTCAACGAAGACGAGGTAGACTTTTTAGAGAACCTTTGGTTATCCCCAAAAGTGCAACTACTTAACTATGATGGTTCGGCTATCCCTATAACTATAACGGGAAAGAACTGGGTAAGAAAAATCAACCTCAACGAAGGGGGGCCGTTTACTTATCAAATCAATTTTGAATATGGCAAACAAAGACCTACGGTGCGATGATTGAATTATATGGTTACAATCAAAGGTCGCAAGACCCTTTCTTGTTAGATATACAAAACCAAGGGGAGGTGTCTTTAAATTACGAGGTGGGCGACATAGGGGACTTGGTGGGCCGAAGTAGTCCATATAGTCAGACTTTCACGTTACCCTTTACAAATAACAACAATAGGTTCTTCCGTCAGTTCTACAATATAAACGTAGAAACGGACTTGGAACTAACTACGGACTATGCCGTATTTGACCCCAATATCAAAACGCCTTGCGACATTCGTGTAGATGGCATCCCTATTATCACGGGATCGTTTCAACTTCTCAAGTGTTCTTTGAAAAGTCGTCAATATGAAATCGTTGTTTTGGGTACTGAGTCGGATTTCTTTAACTCTTTAGGGGATAAAAAACTTATCGACGCCTTTCGTCTTTCCGATTCTTCTACTGCTTTAGTAGACACCTACAACGTAAATATAAACGATACAAATATTATTGACTCTTGGGACTTATCTAACGACGTAACCGAGGGCGGTGTAGGTGATGGGGTTATAATCTTTCCTATTATCGACTACGGCCTTGTAGGGGACTATAACTTTCTTTATGTCGAGTTAGACAGTATGGGTTACGGTGGACTTGTAGAAGCGGGGTTCTTACAACCTCAAGACCTAAGACCTTCTATCCAACTCAAAGCTTTGTTTGAATTAATAATAATCAAGGCGGGGTTTACTATAACTAATAATTCCTTTATCGCTTCCGACGCTTGGACAAAGGCTTATATGACTCTTGGAACGGATAGGGAGTCAGTTGCTATAACTACCGCACACCAAAGCCAGGTTGCAAATACTGCAAGTGCTACTATTTTAACTTGGGGGAGTTTAGGTGAAGATTCGGGTTCGTGGCAAGAGATTCTTTTTCCTACTCAAAGCGGTGCGGGGTATGGTAGCAACCCACCTTCTTTATACGATTCGGGTGACGATTGGAATGTTGGGGGTGAGTTTATAGTACCCTATAACGGTTCGTATTCGGGCATCTTTGTTACAAGGTGGAACTCTGGTCCTTCGTCTATATCGCAAGGAGCAACTATAAAAGTAAATGTATCTACGCCCATAGCAGTAGGAGGCACAACTACCGAAGTATTTTCTTCCCAACCATACGAACTTGAGGGAAACGATGGCGGTACGGCTATAATTGAAACAAGAACTTTTCCTTGGGCGGTTAATGCTTTGGCGGGAGAGAAAATTATTTTTAAGGCCCAAGCCGTAGTAGAGTCAGGTTACAGCGTAGACCTTATGGCAAGTAGTACCTATGTTAAAATAGTTAGTTCTAACACTATGGCGGGAGAAGCGGATATACCTTCCAACATGCCTGACCTTTCACAAAAGGACTTTATCACCGACATAGTACAAAGGTTTAATTTAGTAATTGTTTCGGACACTTCTTCCCCTACCGTATTAACCGTTATGCCTTGGCAAGATTATATAGACCTTGGAACACGTAAAGATTGGACACAGAAATTAGACCTTTCACAAGAACAGACAATTTCTACAACCACAAAATATAAGAAGCAATTAATAAACTATTCCGACTTAGAAGACGAAGACAATAGAAACGTAAGTAATCAAAATACTTACGGGAGTGTATTTGGAAACTATACCCAAAAGATAACGGGTGACTATCTAACTGGAACGTTAGAAAACAAATCCGTCTTTTCACCTTTTAGTGTTAACCCCGTACCTCGTCAGGACTTTAGTTCAGTTACCGACGCCCCTACTTTGCTTATCCACCAAGGTTACGCACATGGCACGGGTGGACCTCTTTCGAGTTGTAAACCAAAACTATTTTACCATAACGGGTTAGAGTCTTTAAATTTTCAAATCTATATAGGTGAAACGGCGTCTTATAATTACCCCTTGTGTTTACCTTTCTACAATGCGGGCGATCAAATGGCGGTAGATTCTCCAATGCTATATTGGCAGTTCCAAACACCTGGTAGTTGGGGCGGTCCCATCTTTGGCACTACGCCAAGTTCGGAAGGATACTTTAAGCGGTATTGGCAAGAGTTTCTTTCTTCTTACTACGACAAATCAGCGCGGGTTTTAGATTGTTCGGTTTACCTCACCGCATCCGATGTACACAACTTTGAGTTCAACGACGAAATAGTTATAGAAGACACCGCGTATCGGGTGATTAAAATTAGCGGTTTTCAACCTTTTGCCAACGTACCTACCAAGGTGCAACTCTTAAAGAAAATAAATAACGTGGGGGCCTTGCAATTGCCTGACCCGTCCGACCTTTGCGATGCTACGCCTTTCGCGTGGTTTCCAAGTGGTATCGTAGGCTTCCAAGATAACGAAACGGGGGCTACCGTAGTAAGCGAAGAATGTTGTAATACATACCACTATAATTGGATAGATGACAATTGCTACTGGAACTATGGCGGTGGTGGAGGCGGTGCGGGTGACCCTACTACGGGCCTTGGTGGGTGGAACCCACACGGTAATCCTAACGATGGCACGGTAGGAGGTGTGGCAGATGAAAAGGGAAAGGGTGGTTTTTCTTCTCGTAAAAATAAAGGCGTCCCAAATATCAACCCAACCTTTGGGGAGCATTCTATACGAGGGAATAATTTTGAAAGCCAATCTAACTCAGTTTATAAAAACTTCGTGTACTATGCTACAAGCGAAGACACCACCGCGCGTATAGCTACCGCGTCAGGTATTGAAGCCACTAATTCGAGAATACCGATTACTTACAATACTATGGCCCGTCTTACGATACGTGCGTTAAGTGTACAGACACACGTTCTGTCAGGTGGATCGGGTTCTTATGGTTCTTCTTCTTTTAACGTTTGGACTTTTATGGTTAAGAACGTAGACGGAGTAATAACCGTAAATACCGACGGAGGGGAACAATTAGACTTTAGACAAGCGGATGCCGACGCGGGTACGCGCACTATCGACGTAGTAAGTACGGCGGGCAAAGCGGGGTTTGCGGGTGACCGAGGTGTTAATATTACGTGTACTGGCCCCGCCGATTCTATTGTTGCTTGGCACTTAGACTGCGCGGTTACCTATGTAGACTTTGGGTATCCTAAAGAGTTATCTAATTTAATTCTAACCGAAGATGGGGACTTTTTAATAACCGAAAACGACGACTATTTAGAACAAGAATGAAAGATTACATTAACAAAGTAGGCGAGTCTATCCCCAACGTTTTACGGATAGCACAAACCAAGGAAGTGATAAAAGATAAACACTCGTTAATCCTATACGGGTTTTTTGAGGATACGGGGTTTAAGGGGTTTTTTAAGAAAATCAAACAAGGTATAAAAGCGAGAACAAATGGCTGAAAAGATAGATGTAGGGTTATTTTTAAAAGGCGCGGCTAAGGCGGCTACAGATTTAAGTAAAATCGGTGAGGCGGCTAAGGATATGGGCACTGACTTAGAGGGCAACGAAGCTATAGTTGAACATCTAACGGGTAGTCTTGACAAGATGACGAACGGGGCGTTTAGTGGGTTTAAGAATGCCGCGACGGGTTTAAAAACTTTCATTACGGGATTAAAAACCACCAAGGCCGCAATTATCGCCACGGGGATTGGTGCGCTTGTCGTGGCCTTTGGTTTGCTTGTAACCTATTGGGACGATATTAAAGCTCTTGTAAATGGCGTAAGTTCAGAACAACAAGACCTTTTAATATATGCAGAAGCAACAAGAGACGCGGCACAAGACCAGTTGGAGATTACCAACCAAACAGAAGCGACCCTTAAACTTCAAGGGATGAGCGAAAGGGATATACTCAACCTTAAACTAAAGCAAACCAACGAAATTATCTTAGCTACCGAGGCTATACTATTACAACAACAACAACAGAAAAAGGCTCAGGTTGATGCAGCAAATAGAAACAAGGAAATAGCGCAAGGTTTTTTAGCCTTTATGTTGCTACCCTTGACTATGATGTTGGGTACAATAGATTCGATTTCTGCGGGGCTTGCACAACTTGGACTTATGGACGAGGCCACGACTTTTGTAAAAGACACTACCGACTTTATGGCTTCTTTTTTATTCAATCCCGAAAAAGTAGAAGAAGAAGGGGATGCGGTTATAAAACAAACCGAAGACCATTTGCGTAAATTAAGAAATACACGAGACAATTTTAAATACCAAAAACAACAAGAGGATGCCGCCGCAGAACAAGCGCGAAAAGACGCTGCGGCTAAAACTAAAGAAGACGCTGAAACTACTGCACAAGATGCAATAGATAAGCAAAAAGCCATAGACGACGCAAAAATTGCCGCACAAATTAAACTTGAAGACGAACTTTATGCCCTTTCCCTTTCGGCGTATGATCGCGCAGAGTTAGAACTACTACAACAATATGACCGAAGAAGCGCGATAGCTGAAGGGAATGCAGAACTTGAAAAAGACGCAAAGAAAAGGCTTGACGCCGATTTATTGGCATTAAAGGAAAAGTTCGACAAAGATGGAGAAGTTCTGGACAATAAAAAAATTGACCGAGAATTAGCGGTTGCAAAGGCGGTTAAACAAGCAAGAATGAGCGTTGTATCTTCAGGATTTGACGCTTTAAATGCAATGGCCAAAACGGAAGAACAGACTAAAAAATTAGCCATAGCACAAATATTAGTTAATCAAGGAATAGCAATGTCCAACGCGGTAGTAGCGGGACTATCTGCGGCGGCTAAGATGCCACAACCAGCGGGATTGTTTGCCGCACCTGGCTTTGTTGCAACTGCCATAGGTATCGCTTTAAGTTCTTTTGCTTCTATTAAGGGGGTAATGAACCAAGCGGGAGCATCTGCCGAAGGAGTTGGAACGGGTGGGGGAGGTGGTGGTGGTGGAGGTTTGGGTATTGCAAGTAACCGAGAAGGCCCAACCCTTGGACTAACCCCCGATATTTCGGAAGCGGTTACACCTGGTTCTATACCTCCGATAAATGCGTATGTAGTACAAAGCCAATTAGCCGATCAAAACGCTTTAGCGGCACAGATACGAACGGCCACAACGCTATAAATAAACAAAAAAGCTAAAGACATTTTTACAGATATGAGAAAGCAAGTAGAACTTTTAATAGATGAGTCCGAAGAGATTACGGGAATAGAGGCGGTTAGTCTTGTAAGGTTTCCCGCCATAGAAACCGACTTCGTATATCTATCCGCAGTTAAAGACAATAAAATGGCGTTTGCTATGGACGAAGACAAACGTCTTCTAATAGGCCCCGCCCTTATTCCTGAGAAGTTGATAATGAGGTTGGACGATAACGACGAAGAGTACGATGTGTTCTTTTCAAAGGAAACGGTACGCCATGCAATGGAACTTTTTATGCGGGAGGCAAGAACCAACGAACACACGTTAGAACACAATAGTAAAATTGACGGGGTAACCGTAGTGGAGTCTTGGTTGATTGAGGACTCTACAAAAGACAAAAGTGCGCTTTATGGGTTTGAACTTCCAATTGGTACGTGGATGTTATCGGTTAAGGTAAACAACTACGACATTTGGGATAAGGTAAAAGCCAAAGAGGTACGCGGTTTTTCTATTGAAGGCTACTTCTCGGATAAGTTGGTAGAGATGAAACAAGGGAAACTTTGTAAGAACTGCCCTGAAGACGAAACTATTATAGCGGAACTAAAGTCTATCCTTTTGGACGAGGTTAAGCCTTCGGCAGTATTAAACGGCCAACCCCTTTTTAAGCGATCCCAAGACGCCCAGTTATGGGGTGAGATGTTTCACAACCAAACGGGATATACTACCCTACAACTAAACGGCCAAACGCTATTTGGTGCGAAGGAGAGTTTAGAGGCTTACCCTTGGGACGAATGCATTGCTGACCAAATTGCGGAGTATGGTTCTAAGGAAACTGCCGAAAAGATTTGCGGTATGATAAAGAGTAAATATGGTTGAAAATAAACGGATAAAAAAAAGTTCTATTAATCTATGTAATAATTTTGCAAAATGACAACAATTCAAAAAATACGCGAGGTGATGGGTTTGCCCAAAACTAAGCTTTACGCCGAAAGTCGCTTAGACGACGGGCGTGTTATCGTTACCGAAGCCGAGTCGTGGGACGTAGGTGTAGAGGTGCGCATTCTTGACGATAGCGGAAACGCTACCCCCTTAGATGCGGGAACGTACACACTGGAAGACGGCACTAAATTAGTCGTCAACGAAGACTCTCGTCTTGCTTCTTTGGGAGAAGAAGAAGTGGCCGTTGATGAAGTGGCCGTTGAGGTAGAACTGGAAACTATCCCCGAAGCGGAAGAAGAAGGCTACCGTGATGGTATCGACGACGAGAAGGAAGATGTACGCGAGGAAATGGATTACGAAAAGGTTCGCGCAGTTTTAGCGGAGCGTTTCCCTGACCTTGACGAATCAGTACGCGATGCTATCGCGGAAGTCGTTTCTAAAATATACGAGTCACCTACCGAGGAAGTTGTTCCCGTAGAAGAAATCGTTCCCGTTTTAGAAGAAGCCTTTGCATCAATTAGCAAAAGACTTGAAAAATTAGAGGGCGCACCTGGTTCGAAGGGCGTTTCTCATTCACCTAATAAACTTTCTTCTCAGCACAAGAAGAAGGATTTAACTAATCTAAATGGTGTAGATCGTGCGCTACACATTATCAATTCTCACAGATGAATTTATCATTAAACAAGAAGTACGACTTCGACATTGATGCGGGCACAAACACCTACGCGGGTGAGTTGGCTTTGCCTTACGTAACTGCCGCCCTTCTTGGTGCGGAAACTATCGCCAAAGGGCGATGCAGATTTATTGAGGGTATCGTTGGAAAGACGGTAATCTCAGGACTTGCAACAACAGACACTATCCAAGCGGGTGGTTCTGCTGCTTGTGCTTGGAATGACGGTGAAAGCATTGCTTTAACAGAGCAAGTTCTTGACCCTTCACAATTAGCCGTAATGGAGTCTATTTGTAGAGGTACTATGTACCCTACTTGGATTGCCGCTAACGGACGTATGCAACGTAACGGAGAGTTACCCGTAACGTGGACAGATTTCCTTCTTGGTGCAGTAGCAGAAAGAACGGGCACAAGCCTTGAAACATTAATGTGGACAAGCGATACGGGGGCAGTTTTTGGAACGGGTTTCCTTTCCACCGATGGTGTCATCGATGACGACGCAACGGGTATCGGGGGTTCTGCTTGTAAAGACTTCGTAGAGGCAGATACGGGTGCTGCGTGGACTGCGGATAATATCTTAGATAAACTTGACTTAATCTTTGCTGCGGCACAAGGTGTACCAGGTATTTTACAAAAGCCAGGTTGTGGGTTCTACGTTTCTTATGAGGCATACGCTTTCTTCTTACAAGCTATGGCAACTCAGAACACGGGTCCAGGATACAACCAATCTTTTGAAGGTGCTAACTACTTAGGTTACGCAGTTTACCCAACTGCGGGAATCCCTAACACGGTAGACGTAGCGGTATTCACATACCCTGACAACTTGGTTGTAGGTGCAAATAGCTACACCGCTGACATCTCTGCTCAATTAATCCCGACTTATCAGTACGATGGTTCGGACGAGGTTCGTGTTGCAATGCGTTTCGCAGTTGGAGTACAAACCGCAGTAGCGGGAGATGGAGTTGTAGGTTTTAACTTTACTTAAACTTAAAAGAAAATGGCTTGTAACATAACTGCCGCACGGGGCATCGATTGCCGTGATGCAATTGGAGGACTTAAAGCTATTTACTTTTGTTCTTCGTATTGTTCTGACATACTTGCAGAAGCAACGGTAACGGCTGATTCATATACTATAACCGATGCTGGGTTTGCTGATTGGGATATTGTAGATACTACGGTTACGGTTTTTAAGTACGACCTCGTAACTGACCTTTCTTCTTTCAAATCGGGAGTAGAAGCGGATAAGGCTACGGGATCGGTGATGTGGAATCAAACGCTTGACGTTGTTCTACACAAAGTTGTAGCCGCAGACCTTTACCAACTCGGTTTAATATCTAAGAACCGTGCGCAAATCTTTGTGCAAGACTCTAACGATAACGTGTACCTAATGGGGATAACCGACGGATGCTATCTAACTGGTGGCGATTCTATCGCTACGGGTGCGGCACGTTCGGAAATGAATGGCCTTACCTTAAGCTTTACGGCTAAAGAACAAGCACCTTTGTACATTATTCCAGCATCAGCGGGAGTAGGTACTGCTAAATATCCTTTTGATGGTTTAGGAGATGAAGCAGACTTGACTATTACCGTTTCGGCTTAGATACAAATGTTTTTAAAGAAAGGGGAAGGTGGCAAGTCGCTATCTTCCCTTTTTCATTTTAAAGTAAAAATAGAACAATGCTACAAATACAAAACGCTTCTACTACTCAATCAGTAATTCAAAGTATATACGTAACTTGTGCCGATGTTCAGACTATTGCACAAGCCTCTGTTTATTACTTAATTGAATTAACTTCTTTAGGTTCGGAAAATTCTTTGTATTTTATCCCCACCACAGTAGTAGCAAACAATGGAAGATATACAAAAATGACTTTTGCCGTTGTAACTTTTGATACGACAGCCGTTCCTTTGAGTGGCTTAATAAAGTTCTACGACGCTGCGGGCAAGTACGACACCTACCCGATGGGGTTTTATACATACAAAATTTACGAACAATTAAGTTCATCAAACTTAGACCCCAATTTGGTTACTGCTGAACTTGAACAAGGTATGGCCTACGTCCGTGACTATGCGGGCAATATGGAAGAGGTGACACCTGACTTTAACGAATACACTCCAACCACCGAACAATTTATATACCCCTAATGAAGAAGGATAATTTTAGTGTAATTAACTACGCCGACCAAGAGATACCTTTGTTTCGTGAGAAGCAAGGGCAAAAGTTTGTCTCGTATGGTTTAGACGATATGTATGGGGAATACCTCCGCGACCTTTTCCTTTCCAGTTCTACCAACGGGGCGATAATAAACGGCGTGGCCGATATGATATACGGCGGTGGTTTAGATGCTACCGATAAGGACGAGTCCGACGGGAAGCGTGAGCAATGGATACGCCTACAAGATTTACTTCGCAATAGTGACGAAGACCTACTACAACGGGTTGCTTTTGATATTAAACTTTACGGCATGTGTTACCTGAACGTAATTTGGAATACTGCCCGTACTCGCATCGCTTGTATCAAACACCTACCCGTTCACACTATGAGAAGCGGTATAGCCGATTCTGAGGGGGTAATAAGCGAGTTTTATTACAAGTCGGAGTGGACGGATAATAGAGCCAAAGAAAAGGCTATTAAAGCCTTCTCTAACGAAGACCGAACTACGGCCTCTACGTGCCTTCAAATTAAACGCTACACACCTTCGTTTCACTATTACGCATTACCTGACTACGCGGGTGGAACTAACTACGCGGAATTGGATCGCGAGATTTCGGAGTTTCATTTAAATAACATACGTAGGGGGTTCTTTCCTTCTATGCTTTTGAGTTTTAAAAACGGAGTCCCAACACACGAAGAACGTCGAGTAATAGAGCAAAAGGTAATTGAGAAATTTACTGGGGCAGATAACGCGGGACGTATCCTTATTACGTTTAACGATGGGGACGAAACCGCCCCCGAATTTACACCCATTACCCAAAACGGGGCTGACGGGATGTACGAGTACCTTTCTAAACTCGTAAGTGAAAAGATTATAACTGCGCACCGCGTGGTTAGTCCTTTAATCTTTGGCGTCAAGTCAGAGGGTTCGGGGTTTGGAAACAACGCCGATGAACTGCGTGATTCGTATAGCCTATTCAACAACACCGTAGTAGTTCCTTTTCAGGATATTATCTTAAAGGCTTTCGGTAAGTTGTTTTCTATTAACGACATTGAGTTAGACATATTCTTTATTACGGCGAAACCCGCTGACTTCTTAGACCTGGACGTTATAGATACACTTGACGAAGGCGAACAAGAAAAGGAGGGGGTAGATTCTGAAAAGATGAGCCACCAGTGTATGAGTAAAGTTTCCCAAAAAGACCAAATTAAGTTTGCGGATAAACTGATAGAGTTAGGGGAGGACGAAGAAGACATACTTAAAGACTACGAGAAGATTGACACCCGCGAGGCAAGTGAAGAATCAGAACCCGTTATGGACGCTTTATTTAAATTTGCCTCAGTTATACCAAGTACGGGAAACGATGGAAAAGGAGAAAGTGACCAAGATAACGAACTAATAAAAATACGTTATAGATACGCACCCGATAGGAACACCCATAAGCCTCAACGCGACTTTTGCTCGGATATGATAAGGGCGGGGAAGGTGTACACAAAAGAAAATATTATTCAAGGGTATGGTGCTAACCCAGGTTTCGGAATTGACGGGGGCGCAACGTATGACATTTGGTTGTATAAGGGCGGTCCTAATTGTTTCCATTGGTTTGAAAGAGTTACATACTTGCAAAAGGATAACAAGAAAATCAGCGTAAACGAGGCCCGAAGGTTAATAACAGACCTTCCACCAAACGAACGCGATGCGGTTAGAATCCCGACAAACCCAAGGGAGGTAGCAAGAAGACCTCGTGATATGCCTAACAATGGGTACTACAACTAAAAAACTATAGAATGAGCCAAGCACTTTTCGTATCAGCAAACAGACTTAAAAGGGACACCGCCATAGGTGGATCGGTAGACGACGATTTAATACGTCCTTATGTTTTTATGGCCCAACAAAGGTGGATACTTCCCGTCTTAGGTACTCAACTTTACGATAAGCTTTGTGCTGACGTAGACGCGGGTACGGTGACGGGAAACTACGAAACCCTTTTAGATACCTATGTTATCCCTTCTACGGTTCAGTATTCTTTTGTTCAGTTAGTCCCTTTCCTACGCCTTCGCTTTGTAAACAACGCGGTAGTAGTAATGAACTCCGAACAGAGTACGGCGGCCACCTTTGACGACCTCAAACCTTTAATGGACCAGGCCTTGGATATGGCGACTTTTTACCGCGAAAGGTTAATAGATTACTTGTGCGAAAATTCTTCTTTGTTTCCTGAGTACACGAGTAACACGGGGGCCGATTTATCACCTACGACAAGCAACTACACTCAAGGTATGAATTTAGATTATAACGTTACCGATCTAAGACTTGAAGCCTTTTTAACGGGTGCGGGAATTAAGTATAGATGAATACAAAAAAGAGGGGTAAATACAAACCCGCACAGAAAAACGAACAAAGACTAAAAGAGTATTTAGATGGCAAACAAGAAGATAACGGCATTAACGGAATTAACAACCGCAGCTTCGGACGATGTACTGGCAATTGTGGATGTGTCGGGAACTGCGGAAACAAAAAAGATAACCGTAGCTAATTTAACGGGTGGCGGTGATTTACTTACTCAAGTAGAAACTACGGTATCTAACGCCCAGGTGTTGGCTATGAAATACGATAACGCCCCGATAACTTTGGTGGCGGCTGAAGCGGGAAAGATACACGTACCCGTTGGCGTTACCTTTGTATGTACCTACGGAAGCCCTACGGAAAATTCAAGCGACGATATGCGTGTGGGGTGGGACGCTGCAACTTCTGCTTCTAATGATTATTTTAATAGTGTTCGTGACTTTATGAACGGCATTGGGAGTGGAACACATACTATCACCCTTAATCCGTATGCGAATGGTTTTGGTCAGGCATTCCCCGCGTCACCAGTTAACAAGCCTTTGCAAGCGTGGTGCAACGATAACTTTTTAGGAGGTTGGACAATGACAATTTACACAACATACTACTCAATTACCGTGTAATGGATATAATAGGAATAGGGGTATCTTGTTTTGTCGGTATCCTTGGAACTTGGATAAAAATGACTAACGACGTAACGAAAATAAAAGCGCGTATCTTCTCACTTGAAAAGCAAGAAGGGGAAGTAAAAACTTTACTAAAAGAACTATGCGTGGGGATGCAAGACATCAAAATTCTACTCGCAGAAAAAGGAATAAAATGAGAGAAATAAAATCGGTAATTTTACATTGTACGGCTACACCTAAAGACCGCATCGTTTCGGTTGCAGAGATTAGAAGGTGGCACGTAAAGGAACGGGGGTGGTCAGACATCGGATACCATTTCGTTATCCAACAAGACGGCACAATAGAGCGTGGAAGACATATCGACAAAGTTGGGGCTCATACATGGGGAAATAATTATGGCAGCATCGGGGTGGCATATTGCGGAGGTGTAGAGAAGAAAATTAAGAAGTCTTTAGATAAGGATAAGCCAAAGTCTAAAACGGTACTTGTATCGAAGGATACAATGACCAAAGAACAAGAGAAAGCATTTCGAAACCTTTTTGAGATGTTAGAAGTATTTTTTGGAGAATTAAAACTAAGCGGTCACAACGATCATAACAAAGCCAAGGACTGCCCGTCTTTTAATATGCGGGATAAATTTGGCGATTTAATAAATAGATAAATGGAATTTTTTACTACAAACTGGGTTGAGTTGACATTGGCCCTAATCACTTTTTTGGGGTCTTATACGGCGTTAACTGAAACAACCAAAGACGATGGGATATTGGATATTATTCGACGAGTATTCAATGCGGTTATTTTGGGAAGGAACAAGTGAAGACGGCGTTGGCACTTTTATCGAAATTCGACCTAACGGAAATCTTTCGGGATAAAGGAGGGTTAAGAAAATGGAGTGCTAAAAGAACTATCGGGGGTTTAATTGTAACCTACGCACTTGCATCAATGGACGGGGAGATAGAATGGAAGGGGGTGGTGCTTTGTGTGGTGGGTATTGTTCCACTATGCCTATCATTTTTTGAAAGACGTTAGACCAAGACTAAAAGGAAAGAAGCTAAAGGCCTTCCAACACCTGACCAAAAAGGAAAGAAGGATACTTGTAGTGGGGGATTTACATCTACCATTCACACTAACGGGTTATTTAGAGTTCTGTAAAGACAGCTACGAGAAGTGGAATTGCAACCAGGTAATATTTATCGGGGACATTATAGACAACCACTATTCGAGTTACCACGAAAGCGATCCTAACGGGATGGGTGGGGGTGATGAGTTGGACCTTGCTATTAAACGAGTTTCTAAATGGTCAAAGGCTTTTCCTGAAGCCGATGTTCTAATAGGCAACCACGATAGAATCATAATGCGTAAGGCATTTAGTTCAGCTATCCCGAAAGAATGGATTAAAAGCTACAACGAAGTCCT
>ERZ1046148.1187-NODE-1187-length-13635-cov-4.598380_pt1 | contig 13635 bp, 17 predicted proteins | sample MGYA00383090_ERZ1046148 | MGnify/ENA primary metagenome ERZ1046148 (study PRJEB29581, sample SAMEA5548360) | metagenome | biome: marine; feature: coastal; material: water | depth 25 m | study: Short-term variability in the microbial, nano- and picoplankton... | reverse complement strand
GAATGTATATCGAGCGTTTCTATTTTTCTAGAATTCATGCTTTTTTAATCTTTTTAACGTCTTTTTACATATATATTAATACGATTTCCCATTTAAAAAAAACGTATTGAGTCTCAATGATCAACATAAAGCCCTACTTATTACTCTTCTAATTTCTGGAAGTGTAGTACTCTCTGTTTTTAATTTAAGCCTTAAAAAACAGAGCGAGTCTATGTCTGAAAGTTATTATGAAATTGAACCAGAAGAGGAGCTCACTCAAGAAGAGCTTAAGGTTCTTGAAGCTTTAGATAAACTTAATAACACTAAGGCCGAGACCAATAAAGCATTTAATGAAGCTGAACAAAATAAACACTTTGCTCAAGCCTTTAAAACCATAGCGCCACCTGAAGATTATATTCCAAAATCTAATAGCACTTCAGAAAACCAAGCAGCAGCAAGAAAAACTTATGATATCGCTAAAGATTCGAGATTAAATCAAGAAGAATTATCAAAGTTTAGTAAAGTAAATGATTTGCTAAAAAAACAACAATCTGATGGTAAGAACTCTAAAAGTTCTATCCGGTTTTCATTAGCGAACAGAAAAAAAGTTCATATCCCAATTCCCGTATATTTATGCGAAATTGATGGGAAAATAGTTATAAACATTACCGTTAACCCTAGAGGCAATGTCATTGATACTTATGTAAACACCTCTTCAACATCAAACAACGAGTGTTTAATTGAGCATGCCATAGATTATGCTAAACAATCGCAATTTAGTGCTGACGCTTCAAAAGCAACCCAATTAGGCTCTATAACTTTCTATTTTATTGGCAAATAGGTTCTAATTGACTAAGTATTTCAATAACATCGTTAATTATATTTTGACCTTTGTCTCCATTATACCAATGTTGTAAATCTTCTTTAAATTCTGGTGTTAAACTCCCATTTTTAGCTACAAACCTATTTACATAACTAGAGGCTTCACTTGGTCTTGGTCCATAAGTGCTTAAAACCGCTCCGGTTTCATCATCAATCATAATAACTTTAGGTATCGCTCTTCCTCCTTTAGTTAAAAACATATCCATAAGTTCTAAATTTTCATCACGTAACACCAGTTTAACATCAATGTTAGGATTTAATTCCGCCATTTTATTTAGTGCAGGTATAACATGAGCAGCATCACCACACCAACTCTCTGTAATAATCAACAACGTCATTTTTTGATTAAATTCTGAGATTTTTTGTTGCGTTTCTTTAGAAATTTTTATGGTTTTATCCCACCGTCTCATGCGCCTATCATTAAGCTTTGTATAATTTGCTAAAGCTTCTGTTTTTTCTATTCCTGTATTAGAATGCTCATCAGCTAATTGTTTTACTAATTCTCTATAGTCTCGATAAGAGATACTACCATTAATACTTTCTTTTATAATAGGATGCATAATATTTATTTTTTAGAACAAAATCCTCTGGGACAAATTTAATACCTCAAGATTTTAATTAAGATGATTTTTGTCATACTTTTACTTTAAACCTTACAGATACCAATAATAGACTTTATTTAATAATTCTAGATAGAAAATGAAAAAGCATAAATGTAGTTGGTGTGAAGGCGAGGCTCTTTATGAAGCTTATCACGATAATGAATGGGGAGTTCCTGTTTATGATGATGCCACTTTATTTGAATTTTTAATTTTAGAAACTTTTCAAGCTGGTTTAAGCTGGATTACCGTATTGCGGAAACGAGAAAATTTTAGAAAAGCATTTGATAATTTTGATTATAAAAAAATAGCCAATTACAATCAAGATAAAATTGACAAATTACTACTAGATTCTGGCATTATTCGTAACAAATTAAAAATAAAGGCCACCATTACTAACGCTCAATCTTTTATAAAAATTCAAGTAGAATTTGGAAGTTTTAGTAAATATATTTGGAATTTTGTTGATGGAAAGCCTATCAAAAATAAACACATGAGTATGCAAGATGTTCCTTCTACAACAGTTATTAGCGATGTTTTAAGTAATGACTTAAAAAAACGAGGCTTTAAGTTTGTAGGTCCAACCGTTGTTTATGCTCATATGCAAGCTACCGGCATGGTGAATGACCATGTGACGGATTGTTTTAGGTATGAGGAAGTTTAATTTAAAAAAACTCTAATTAATTTTTGTTTTCAATACCCGATTTTGTTTTTCAGCCTCTAAGTCTTTAGCCCTGCCAATACCAAGGCCAATTAACATACCTATAGCAAGACCCATCGATGTGCCTGATGACCCAAAGCTTGTTCCGAAAGCAACTCCAAAACACATGCCCAAACTCATTCCTATAGCTGTATAATAGCCTTCTGAAATTAAAGAGAACGCCTCTTTTAAATATTCTTTAAAAGCATTAAGTTTTTTACTAAAATATTTTCTTTTGTTTTCAGGATACGATCTTAATTTCAATATTTTAAGTTCATTCTCTATCGACAACAATTGGTCTTCAGTTAAATCTCTACTTTTTAAATTTAATAAAATGGTTATAAAGTTTCTGTAAATCTTTATTTCTCGTTTTTTGTCGGTTTCTCCTAATAATTTTTCGAAAAAATCTGATGCTTGAATAATGTTCATAATATTAATCTTTATTTAATTAGTGTTAGAAATCAAAAAATATTACACAATTCAAAAGAAATATTTTTTTTACACATTCAAAACTATCCTCTTAAATCTTCCATATCGGTAATAAGCTCATCTAGTTTCTTTATAATACGACCATAAACTATATTTAAATCCCATTTATAAATCCGTCCTCCAAATATTGCTAATAATATTATAATTACTATCATAGCGAGTACCCAAAACACAGGTATGTCGAATACCATATAAGGTTGATAACCGCCTAACATTCTGTTTAAAGACTCCCTAAATTGACTAGAAAACCCAAAGCCAGAAACCATGGCTATAAAAATATATGGATATATATATCTCGACATTTTATAATTAACTTCAATTTGGGACTTCATCCAAGTATCAAAAGACTTAAGATATTGATAACTACTCCCGTTTTTATCAATATCATTTAAACCTTTCAACAGCCTTTTATTTACAATAACTATAACATTAAAAAGAATGAACATAAGGACACCCATTACTGGGATTTTCACAAAAAAAGAAACTACTAAAACAAAAAAAGAAAATATAACCAACGCATTTAGGTTGATTTTAAACATTCTTTTGAATTTATCTATAATATGAATGGATTTTTGATTGTAGAGGTTATTCAGTTTTGGTGCCACCATAGCATCATTCTCTAAAAAACCTTGTTTCCAAATTGATTCAATTGATTTTTCCATCTAATAATTTTTTTAATCTTTCTTTAATTCTATTGACACGAACGCCTATATTGTTTGGTGTTGTACCAATTATATCTGCGATTTCTTTATTTGGTTTTTCTTCCAGATAAAGTAAAATAACTGCTCTATCAATTTCTGATAGTTGTTTGATGGCTTCATATAACAGGTTAAGAGATTCATCAGAAAATGTACGCTCATCCTCTATGGCTTCAGTCTGAATCTGATAATCTGAAGTATGGTGTTGACGATTTCTTTTCTTTTTCTTAATTAAGGTCAGGCATATATTTAATGATAGTCTATATATCCATGTAGACCATTTAGAGTCGCCACGAAACTTATCTCGACTTCTCCATATTTGCAAACAGACTTCTTGATAATAATCCTCGAAATCTTCTTGCGAATCAGTATATGCCCTACATATCTTTATAATTATTCCGGAATAGGGTAAAATTGATGATATATAAAAATCGTTACTCAAACATTGTTTTTAATGATTAGTGGTAGAAGTTAAAGATTATTACATCCTTTTAGAGAATTTTTATAAATTTTTAATTTTGACGCTACAAAAACTTCAAAAATGCTTCTCTAGAAATTTCCTCAGCCCCCAAGCTTTCTAGATGGTTAGTATGAAGCTGACAGTCTATTAATTTATAATTTGTATTCTGAATAAAACTGATAAATCCCACTTTACTAGCATTACTTACTTTAGTAAACATGCTTTCTCCACAAAATACACCATTATTTAAATCAATGCCGTAAAGTCCAGCAACAAGCTTTTTATCTTGCCAAACCTCAACAGATTTTGCATAACCAAGTTTGTGCAATTTTATATAAGCATTAGCCATAGAATCTGTTATCCAAGTTCCAGATTGACCAATGCGTTTTGCTTTTGAACATTCGGTAATTACTTGTTCAAAATCTTTATTTAAAGTAATTATAAACTCGTTGTTCCGCATAATCTGCTTCATACTTTTTGAAACTTTTAATTTCTCTGGAAACAATACAAATCTTGGGTCTGGAGCCCACCATAAAAAAGGTTCTTCAGTATCAAACCAAGGAAAAATACCAGTTTTATAGGCAAGTAATAACCTTTCGACACACAAATCACCTCCAACTGCCAATAAGCCTTCAGGAGAAGCTTTATTAACATCAGGAAACCAGATATCTTCGTTTAGGTATTGCATGTATAAGTAAATATAAAAACCCCAACGTTAGAATAAACATTGAGGTTGATTTTATAAGATTCCTGCCTTAGCGGGAATTACGAATTTTTTAATTAAAAAGGTAAATCGTCGTGATCTTCTTCTTTTAAATCTCCTGCAGGCTCAAAAGCATCTGCTGGTGGCACTGGAGGCATATTTGTTCCTGCCGCTTCCTCTTGTGATGCTTCGATTCTCCATCCTTGAATCGAGTTAAAATATTTCGTTTCACCTTGTGGGTTCACCCATTCTCTACCACGTAAGTTGATACTTATTTTAACTTGCTGACCGACTTGATAGCTATTTAATAAATCTGTTTTATCTTGAACAAACTCTACCATAATGTGCTGTGGGTATTGCTCTTCAGTTGTTACTACAACTTCTCTTTTTCTAAACCCATTACTTCCAAAAGTTTGAGTTTCACCAACCATTTTAATTCTTCCTTGAACTTCCATTTACTAGTTTTTATATTTATATTATTATTCTAACTTAATAGTATTTTCCAAGCATTTTCAACATCTCCAAAACTAAGATAATCGTGTGCTAATTTATGCTTCTCTCGGTGTGTTGCCGTTTTTATATTAGGATAACGTTCTCCAACTTCTTTTACAAAAGTATTTATATGATTTTCGGTAGGTAACGTTTCAATATTTCCTAACATCCCTAAATCATTTCCTGTTAAAATCATGCTGTTTTTAACATGGTCTGGAAAACTATCAACACCAATTCCTAATGTCACTATGGGTTTTGGTATTTCAAAAAAACCATCCTTAGCACGACTATAATAACTTCCTCCTGCTCTTGCCACTAAATCTAATTTCTTTTGGTCTATGGCTTCATTTTCATCAAGTACCTCATCATCAATATGAAGTTTAACCACTTCGCAAATAATTAAATTCCCTGCGCCACCTTCAGTTCCTAAATTAACAATATCGTTTACCTTACATTCAAAATTAACGGCTGCTTCCGCTACCCGAAAAGGTTTTATAACATCCGATTTCAACATAGTTAATCCTGCTTTTTCAAACTCATTTATACCCTCAGGATATTCTGTACTACTTAATGACATTTGATGAACCATATCATAATTCACCACATTTATAACCACTTCTTTTGTTAATTCAGCATTCTCTAGAGTATGCTTTGTTGTATTATCTCTGACACGTCTAGCCGGAGAAAAAATTAGTATTGGTGGGTTTGCACTAAACACATTAAAAAAACTAAATGGTGACAAATTTGGATTTCCATCCGCATCAAGCGTACTTGCAAAAGCAATTGGCCTTGGTGCTACAGCACTCAACAAATAACCATGTAATTTACTGGTTGATAAGCTTTTTGGATCTAATGAGGCCATTTGTCTTTTTAATTTCAACAAAACTAATCAAAAAAAACATGATAATTTAAAGTAGTTTTCAACATAAGTTTACCTCTATCAACAATTTATCAATATTTGCCATCAGAGAAAATGTAATTAAACTATAACGCATCTAAAAGCCCACTTACTAACAGCTTGAACAATAATATTAACAGATTTGCATTATATTACCAGATAATTACTTTTTTAAATGATTTTTACAAAACATAGCAACGCGTTCCGTTGGATTATTGTTATAGCTTCCTTCGCTATTGTATCCCTTATTTTATGGAAAACTTACGAGTTTTTTCAGCATTTTAAAGATGAGGAACGAACAAAAATGGAAAATTGGTCTTTTGCACAATCTGATTTATTAAAAACCGACAACCTCGATGGCAATATTGGAGAACTTTCATTAAAGGTGATTACCAGTAACAAAACTACACCAATGATAAAAGCTAATACTGATGGTAGTTTTGATTTCAATAATATTGATGAAAGCAAGGTGAAAGATTCTGCATACATTCAAAAATTGATTTTGAAGTTTAAAACAGAAAACACCCCTATAGAAGTAAAAATCGATGGTACGCTTTACAGCACCATTTACTACGGAAACTCACCATTATTGAACAAACTTGTATACTATCCTTTTGCATTAATACTTATAGTTGTATTATTTGGAGCTGTTATTTTTTTCTTTTATAGCAGTAGTAAAAATGCCACCCAAAACAAATTATGGTCTGGTATGGCAAAAGAAACGGCACATCAAATAGGCACCCCTTTATCCTCTTTAATAGGTTGGACTGAAATATTAAAAATCGAAAATGTAAACCCAGATTACATCGTTGAAATTGAAAAAGATGTTGACCGATTAAAAACTATTACAGAACGCTTTAGCAAAATAGGCTCGTTACCTATTTTAGAAAAAGCTGATATTATAAAGGAAACTATTGAGTCTTATGATTACTTAAAAACACGATCATCAAAACTTATTGATTTTGACATTATAATCCCTGAAGGAGAAATTCCCGTAAATCTAAACAAACAGCTTTATAGTTGGACCATTGAGAATTTGGTGAAAAATGCCATTGATGCCATGAAAGGCAGAGGAAAACTTACTGTTGAAATCTCACAACTTGAAAATGATGTAAAAATTAGTGTCACTGATACTGGTAAAGGGCTCTCAAAAAAAGACTTTAATAAAATTTTCGAGCCTGGATTTACCACTAAAAAACGTGGTTGGGGATTAGGTCTATCACTTACCAAACGAATTATTGAAGATTTTCATAATGGAAAAATTAAAGTCCTACAATCTGAAAAAGATAAAGGTAGTACCATTCAAATAAGTTTAAAACGCGCTAACTAAATACTGAGGTATTATGTCTGAAAAATTAATTGATGTTAAGGAGGTAACTTTAAACAATAATTGCCCAGAGTGTTATAGTAAAAACGGTTTACACTTAATCTTTAAGCAAAAAGTAAAAGAAACTAAATTTTATAAATCTATTACTTCTGAAATTAGTCATGAAATTACTTGTAAAACTTGTAATTCGGTGATTTATCCTGTACAATGGACCGATGATATTGATCGTGTTTTTGAATATCAAAAAAAAGCTTTTACCCCTAAAAGCAAATCTACCTACCTTAAAAAAACATCATGGATTGCTACATCCACATTTTTTGTGTTGATCGCTTTGGTTCTATTCCTAGTCTATTATTTAAATTTATAATTGCGCCTTAATAGCTTCGGCTAAGGCCTCAAATTCCTCTGGAGACAATTTAACTTTTTGAGTAAATCGAGCATCTTCCATAGACTGTAAAGGAATTAAATGCACATGTGCGTGAGGAACTTCCAAACCTATAACACTTAATCCAATGCGCTTACAAGGAATCACTTTTTTTAAAGCCAAGGCAATCCTTCTTGAAAAACTCATTAAGGCATTGTAAGCAGTTTCATCTAAATCAAAAATTTTATCAACTTCTTTTTTAGGAATACACAATGTATGCCCTTTAGTATTTGGATTCACATCAAGAAATGCTAAAAAATCTTCGGTTTCTGCTATTTTATAACATGGAAGTTCGCCGTTTACTATTTTTGTGAATATTGAAGACATTTTTATTATTTTAAAACCTTCTACTGGGTCAAAGTAGCCTGTATTATTTAATTTATCTCGTTATTTCGATGATGTCAAATTTCATAGTACCATTAGGCACTTGTATTTCTGCAACATCACCTACTACTTTTCCTAATAACCCTTTTCCAATAGGAGAATTTACTGAAATTTTCCCTGAAGCCAAATCTGCTTCACCATCTGCAACCAAAGTATAATTCATTTCCATACCATTGGTTTGGTTTTTTATTTTCACTTTAGACAATACAAGTACTTTCGAATTATCTAATTGCGATTCATCAATAACGCGAGCTCCTGCTAATGCATCTTCTAATTTAGCAATTCGCATTTCTAACATACCTTGCGCTTCTTTAGCCGCATCATATTCTGCATTTTCACTTAAATCGCCCTTATCTCTGGCTTCAGCAATTGCTCTAGACGCTTTTACACGCTCAACATCTTTAAGTTGCTTTAATTCGGCTCTTAACCTTTTTAATCCTTCAGCTGTATAGTATGATACTTTACTCATAACTTAATCGTTTACATAATAAAAAAATATGCCGAAAACACACTTAGACCATGCTTAGTGCTAGAATTCAGCAAATAAAAAAATCCCGCTTACACGAGATTGTACAACAAAAATACAAAATTTTTAAATAGACTATCTAAAAAAAATGGTCTTTGTCAAACTGAACTTGCTTTAATTTTTTAAATAGGCATTTTACTTTTTATTGTAAATTGCGATTCAATTTTCTCTGATTTATGAAGTCTTTATACAGCTTAATATTACTTATACTTTTAGTGTCTTGCAACGGTAATTCTGTTGATGACAAGAATTGTAGATTCTTACTTGATATTGGAGTGAATTTTACGATTGATTTATCTTTACCTCAATACAGTCAACTAACTTTTGCAGGAAACTCAGTTTATATACCTAATGAAGGGAATGCTGGTATTATAGTCGCTAGTACTGGTGTCGATTATTATGCATGGGATGCTAGTGACCCTAATCATGCTCCAAATGATTGTTCTGCTCTTATTCCTTCTGGACTCAATGGCACTTGTGGTTGTGATGATGGAAACACATACAATTTTGTTACGGGTACGCCTGACGGAAATGATGGTTTAAGATGTGCTTTAAAAAATTATCGCGTACAAAAAACTGGTAATACACTTTTAATCTTTAATTAGAAAAACGCAGCTAATAGACTACCAACCACGCTCCTCATCCCTAATTATAACTTAAAATTTCAATGTAGCACCAACTAAAAAATTGGTTGTAGCTTGTGGATAGTATCCTGAAAAATATCCTGTTGTAGTTCCTGTTGAGCTTGAAGAATCATCAAAATCATAAGACCCAAAGTAACCATTTGACACATACTTTCTGTTGAAAATATTGTTTACCAATCCAGACAAGACAATCGATTTAAACAACTTATTAGGCTTAATTTCATAATTAATATTGAAATCATTCACAAAATAACTTTCTAAAACAGACTCATCATTATCGGTATTCCCCATATATTGCTCGCCAACGTACTTGCTTAATACTGATAGTTGTAAACGTTCAGTTGGGAAGAAATTTAAAGCATTACCAATAACTAACTCCGGAGAAAATGAGATATTAGTATTTCCTAAATCTACCAATTCACCGTTAATTGAAGTTGCGAAACTTTGATTTTTATTACTACTTATAGCTAAGTTTGTAGATGAACTAAGCATTTTACTAAATTGAATATTGGCATCAACCTCTAAACCAAGCCTGTAACTTTTTCCACTTGTTGCTCTTATAGGGCTACCAACATCATCCAACTCACCCGTTAACACCAGTTGATTTTGATAAAACATATAATACAAGTTGGTTTTAATACTTGCTTTTTTGCTCTTGTAACGCCAACCTAGCTCAATATCATTTAAGGTTTCGTTTTTGGTAACACCGCCTTCAAGATCATCGCGATTTGGCTCTCTATTTGCTCTTGCATAAGATGCATAAAAACTATTAAAATCGCAATGTTTATAAGTTAATCCTGCTTTTGGATTGAAGAAACTAAAATCCACATCTGTTACAAATTCAACTCTGTTGGAATTTAACCCATTCGTTTTATAACTCACAAATCGTCCTTGTAAATCAATAAACCCTGTGATTTTTTTAGCTAATTTAAAAGTAGCTTTTGAAAATATGCTAAAATCTTTTTTTGTAGCATCGCCTTCGTAATAACGATCTCTTATGTTTGTATTTGGTGTTAAATCGCTTCCCCAAATCACTTCACCAAAATGATCACCATCATAAGAGCTATAAGATAATCCTGAAATGATTTCTAATCTGTTTTTCTTATAAGTAACGTTAGCATTCAACACATAGAAATTATTATCCAACCACCTACGAACTATCACATCTGAATCATCTTCAATTAAATTGTTAAAATCTGTAGCCGTTTCCTCAGGCTTATATTGCTCAAAATATCCTTTCCCTTTGGTATAATTTAGCCCAAGGTTCGTAGACCAATTATTATCAAAACGTTCATTCCAATGGAGTTGATAATGGTCTTGCCAGTAATTATCCGTTTCATTTTCGTAAGTATATGGGTTTTGGCGACGATCTTCTTTCAACTGATCAGCTGTTAAACCAAACCACGATTGATACGTACGTTCAACGTTTCCGAAAGTTAAAGCTTTAATTAACGTATTATCATCTTTATAAACACCTTGTATGAAATATGACTTTAAGTCTGTGAAAGCTCTATCCACATAACCGTCAGAGTCTATTTTTGAAAAGCGTCCTGAAATTTCAAAATGGTCATTTAGTAATCCTGTGCTTAATTTTACAGTATGTTTCCTCGTACCGAAACTACCAAAACTATTAACAATTTCTCCCGAAGGGTCTTCTGAAGAGGCATCGGTTAACAGGTTTAAACTAGCACCGAATGCTCCTGAACCGTTAGTTGATGTGCCCACACCACGCTGTAATTGTAAACTCTCTGTCGAAGATGCAAAATCGCCTAAATTTACCCAAAACGTACCTTGACTTTCAGGATCGTTGTAAGGAATTCCATTGATGGTTACATTCACACGAGTGGCATCGGTTCCACGGACTCTTATCCCAGTGTAACCTATTCCTGCGCCAGCATCACTTGTGGTCACTACCGAAGGTAAAAAGTTCAGCAAAACAGGAATATCCTGCCCTAAATTACGTTTTGCCAATGCTTCTTTAGAAATGTTAGAATGGGTAATTGGAGAATCGGCATCTACACGAACTGCTTTTACTAAAACTTCGTCTAGTTTTTCTATTTTAGTTGAATCTTGAGCTTTTTCGTTTTGTTGCGCATTGACACTGACTGATAATACCAGCAGTGTTAAAAAAAGAAATAAATTTTTCATTACGATTATTTAAAATCGAATAAAAAGAGGTCATTATTCTTTATTGTTGATAATTTGGTTTTCAGAATTAATATCGAAAGATTGCTATGTCGTTAAAAAACGCCTGGCAATAACGATAAAAATTCACATTCCTAAACAGCATTATCTGTTCTAGGTTCAATGGGTATGATCTCAGCCGATAATAGGCACCCCTTTTATGAGAACGCAACAAAGATATGTTAGATTTATGGATTTCGATTTACGAATTTGGATTTTTTTAATCGAGTTCTGGCTTTTGCCTATTTACCTTCTTTTCAGATTGCTTACGCTTACTCTTAAGTCGTTTTTTAATAACAGACTTCGGAACTTTTGTTGGTTTTCGTTTTTTTGGAACTTTTAAAGCGTCTTTTATCAACACTAAAAATCGTTTGATAATAATTTCTTTGTTTTTATGCTGGCTTCTGCTTTCTCCACATTGTAAAATTAGCACACCTTCTTTTGTTAATCTATGTTGAAGTTTACGCAGAAGACGCTCTTTTTGATCATCATCAAATAGGAGTGATTCTGATAAATTAAATGTTAATTCAACTTTTGAAGACACTTTGTTAACGTGTTGCCCACCGCTTCCTGAACTTCTAATGGCTTTAAAAGCTAATTCATGTAATATGGCTTCTTCATAAAACATTAAGAAACTTGGTGAACCGGTTTTAATAAATCATTTACCGTTTTGACTGGATTAAAAGTTTCAAGAGGTACTTCTACAAAAATGGAGTTCCAATACGCCATACTTCCATTCCATAAACCAGGTAACTCAAGTGCTTGAATATCTATTCCGTTTTGAGTTTTCATCGTTATAAATGCAGCTTCAGGATCTACAAAATCCATAAGATTAAATTTCTCACCTTTATAGTCTTTTACACCACAAACTAAATCAGTAGGATTAAAATGCGTTGCATTCTTAACAATGTCAGACTGTGTTCTATTATCAATATTTATCTGCGCAAATTCAACAATTTGCAATGATATATTACCGGCTTCATCTTTTACCCAAAATGGACCACCTCCCGGCTCCCCTTCATTTTTAACCATACCACAAACACGAATTGGACGGTTAAACTTCTCTTTTAAATAAGTTGTTTTTTCATCCGTATTTAAACTCTCGAATTTACCATCAAAAACCAAATTCATTCTATTTGACGCAAAATCCAACATGCTTTTTAAATCATCTTCGGAAACGGAATTTTTTTCAAGCTGCTTCAAAAAATTAAAAATCTGACCTTGTATTTCTAGAAGTACACCAGCAAGTAATTTTTTGTATTCAGATACTTTTCTATTCATATCTGCGACAACAATATTATCAATATTTTTTATGAATATAATATCATTATTTAGGTCATTCAAATTTTCTAATAAAGCACCATGACCAGCTGGTCTGAATAAAATAGAATCATCATCATTCCTAAAAATAGTATTATTTGTAGTTAAAGCTAAAACCTCCGTAGCTTCTTTTTGATATGAAAATGAAATATTGAAAATTGTACTTGTTTTTTCTTCAAGTGAACTTTTAAACTTATTTAATTCTGAATTAAAATAGTCTTGGTGTTTTTCTGAAACTGTAAAATGAAGATTCGCATATCCGTTTGATGATGCATACAAAGTAGATTCGAATAAATGTTCATGGAAAGCTGTTAATGATCCATCTGCATATTTATGAAATGGTAATAACCCTTTTGGAAAAAAACTATAGTTTAAAGCATCTTCATTAAGCATCGTCTTTACAAACTCAGCATATAACTCATCGGTTGATAAGTTATTGAAATTTGGATGTGTCGCTTTAAGTTTTGACAAAACAGACTCATAAAAAGGAAAGTCTTCTAATCCTGAAACAAATGTTTTTATTAATACATCATTAGCTTTTTCAATATAGTCATTGAGACTTTCTTTTGAAGCATCAAAATTATTTAAAAACTGAAACAAAAATTTGAACATTCGTGATGCAGCACCAGAAGCCGGAACAAACTTGACTGCAGACAGCTCATTTTGTTTAGCTTCATAAAATCCAATTAATACTTTGGTTTCTGTATCATTATATTTCTCAATCCCCTCTCCTATAGTTGCTGCCGCAATTAAATTTGAGTAAGACATACCATTTTTAATTCGTAATACTTGTGCCTTTACCGCATCAATTGTAATGCCTTTACTTTCTATTTGTTGAATATCTTTATCCGAAAACATTATATTTTAAGGTTTAATAGATTGTCTATATGCTTTACCGCTGTTTCTAAACGTGTTTTTTTGTCTCC
>ERZ1046148.1185-NODE-1185-length-13648-cov-4.789303_pt1 | contig 13648 bp, 10 predicted proteins | sample MGYA00383090_ERZ1046148 | MGnify/ENA primary metagenome ERZ1046148 (study PRJEB29581, sample SAMEA5548360) | metagenome | biome: marine; feature: coastal; material: water | depth 25 m | study: Short-term variability in the microbial, nano- and picoplankton... | reverse complement strand
ATTCCATATTCTGAGAAGACCGGTGTCACCATTCTAAATGATGACAGTTCTAGCACTGCAGTTGCCAAACTGCGCGCGATGAATGAAGCCGGCAACATCACATGGGATGTTGTGGATGTTGAGGCAGCGCCTGCGATGCAGCTTTGCGACGAAGGTTTGGCAATGGTCATTGATCCTGACACAATGCTCGCTGCTGCACCCGATGGAACGCCTGCTTCAGAGGACTTTGGCGACATGTTGGTCTCTGAGTGCTTCATTCCTCAGATTGTGTATTCAACAACTTTTGGATACCGCACTGATCTTGTCGGTGATACAGCGCCAACTTCCGTTTGTGACGTATTTGATACCGCGGCCTACCCCGGAAAGCGTTCGCTATTCAGTGTACCGATCAACACCATGGAGTGGGCTCTGCTTTGCGACGGTGTTGCAAAGGCTGACATTTATGACGCACTGGAAACAGCAGAAGGCCAAGATCGCGCCCTAGCCAAATTGGACACCATCAAAGATGATGTCATTTGGGTTTCCTCAGGGTCTGATACGCCACAACTATTGGCAGATGGCGAAGTCATCATGGGTGCCACCTACAACGGCCGCCTTTTCTCTCTAATTGAAGAGCAAAAGCAGCCTGTAGCGATGATCTGGGATGGTCAGGTTATGGATCTGGATGGCTGGATTATTCCCGCAGGTCTAAGCCCGGAGCGTCAGGCGCGCGCACTTGACTACATCATGTTTGCTACAGATACCCAGCGACTGGCAGATCAGGCGAAATGGATCAGCTATGGCCCAGCTCGTGCGTCATCTGCACCGTTGGTCGGCAAGCACGCTGATTTGGGCATCGACATGGGGCCACATATGCCAACGGCACCTGAAAACCTATCTCGTGCCTTCCTCATGAACTATGACTTCTGGGCTGACTATCGTGATGATCTAGATGCAAAGTTCCAAGCATGGCTGGCTAAATAAGCTATAAAAATTGGGAAGGGTCAAACTGACCCTTCCCGCTTTTACTTTGATTTTCATTCTACATCTGTAGCAGGCATACTATTAGCGTTTCGACCAAAAACGAACCGATGCTCTCAGCAGACGGGTCACCTCTCAAACAAAGTTTGGCCCGTGCGTTGCGCCGCCAAAAGGTCCGTGCGCTCTTATTGATCGCACCACTTTTGATCTTCGTGTTTATCGCGTTTATCCTGCCGATTATCTCAATGTTGTTACGATCTGTAGAAAACGACATTGTGCCAAGAACACTGCCCGAAACGGTGGCAGCACTGGAATCCTGGGATTCGACAACTGGTGAATTACCAAATGAGCAGGTTTATGCGGCTTTTGCATCAGATATCCAAAAAGCGGCAAAAGCAAAGGTGCATACTAAGGTTGGACTACGATTAAATTATGAACAATCTGGAATTGCATCGCTTTTCAAAAAGACCGCCAGAAAAGCCAAAAAGTGGAACATAGAAACAGATGGTCCATTTAAAGAAAAACTGATCGATGTTCACGATGGCTGGAATAAGGTCGAAACTTGGCAGACGCTTAAAGTTCACAGTTCAAACTACACGAGCGGATATTTCTTAAATGCTGTTGATATGCGAAAGACTGCCTCCGGAGCAGAATTTCAGCCAGAAAATAAGCAAATCTTAATAAAGCTTTTTGTGCGAACATTGATCATGTCGCTTGTGATTACGTTCTCATGCTTGTTATTTGGATACCCAGTAGCATGGCTTTTAGCCAATCTACCGATGCGAAAAGCCAACCTATTAATGATCCTTGTACTCCTGCCTTTCTGGACATCCTTGCTAGTGCGTACATCTGCTTGGAAAGTGATGCTGCAGCAACAAGGCGTTATAAACGATGTTCTTGTAAGCCTTGGTTTGGTGTCTGACAGTTCCCGTCTCGTTATGATAAACAACGAAATTGGTACGATTGTAGCGATGACACATATACTTTTGCCATTCATGATCCTTCCAATGTACTCCGTTATGCAAACGATTCCACCGAGTTATCTTCGCGCGGCGAAATCTCTCGGCGCGACTAACGTGACCGCATTTTGGCGGGTATATTTTCCTCAATCTGTTCCGGGAATTGGTGCGGGTTCCATACTCGTGTTCATTTTAGCGATCGGATATTACATCACGCCAGCAATTGTTGGTGGCACGAAGGGTATCTTTATTTCTAACCAGATAGCTTATCACATATTGAGATCTTTAAACTGGGGCCTTGCAGCGGCTTTAGGAACAATCCTGTTAGTGGCTGTTTTGATCCTTTATTGGACATACGATAAGATTGTCGGCATCGATAACGTGAAGCTGGGAGGCTAGGGTCGTGGCTGCACTTACAGTGATTTCGCGCAAACCATTGTCGTTTGTATTGCTTGTAACAGTACTTTTGGGTGCGGTACTGGGTGTGCTGTCGGGTATGTCCATGGGAAACGTTCCACTCGGACTAATTTCGGGAGTGGCAATAACTGCCGCCGTGACATACCTTGCGACATCGGTAATCAAAGACGAAAAAATCTCGCGCTATGGGTTGTTCGTGGTCGCTTTGATTGCTGGGTTATATTTGTCTGGGTTGTCCGGCGCTCTGATCGGGGCCCTTTGGGGTTCCTTTATGGGCTGGTTTGTCTTTTGGTTGTACGAAGGGCGGTATCGGGCGAGGCTTCATCCCTATTTGACCCAAGGTCAAGTGCTCTGGCACTATTCATTTAGGGTTATCTGTGGGCTTATTTTTGCCTTTCTCATTATTCCAATTATCGTTGTGATGCCGCTTTCATTTAATGCACAGGATTTTTTCACGTTTACACCTGAAATGCTGCGCTTTGATCCGGCAGGTTACTCACTGAAGCACTACAATGATTTTTTTACCAACAACGAATGGCAGCGATCATTTAAAAACTCCCTGATAATTGCTCCAATTGCTACAATAGTTTCTGTGTCTCTTGGTACGCTTGCAGCGATCGGCCTCAGTCAAAGTCACGTACCCTTCAAGCGGGTGATAATGGCAATTTTAATTTCACCGATGATTGTTCCATTGATTATTTCTGCAACCGGAATGTTTTTCTTTTACGCGGGTTTTGGCAAGTTTCTTGAATATCAATTAGGTTTGGACAAGAACCTCGTTGGGTATATCAAAGTCGTCTTGGCGCATGCTGTGCTGGGTATTCCATTTGTTATTATTACGGTTACTGCAACCTTGGTCGGCTTTGACAACTCGCTCACCCGCGCCGCTGCAAATATGGGTGCAAATCCTGTAACGACATTTTTTAGGGTTCAAATGCCGTTAATTTTGCCCGGCGTCATCTCGGGTGGTTTGTTTGCTTTCATAACGTCTTTTGACGAGGTTGTAGTTATAATGTTTGTTGGTTCCGCAAGCCAAAAAACGCTGCCTTGGCAGATGTTCACTGGATTGCGGGAACAGATCAGTCCCACAATCCTTGCGGTTGCCACTATTTTAGTGATGATTTCAATTGCGTTATTGACCACTGTTGAATTATTGCGCCGCAGGTCTGAGCGCTTGAGAGGATTATCGCCCAGTTAACAAAACTTGTTCCGGCGAGCACTATCTTTAATTCCCAGACCAAAAGCATTTCAGAAGTGATGGCTGATATTCGGTGTCTCAATTTTGTTGGACCCATTTAGATTGGCGGTGCTACTTTCATGGTATTGGCTACGGAAACAATATCTGCGACGGACGCCTTTGCGAACAGAAAGTCCTCGGGGTTTTCCAAGCTCTTGTCAGAAATGGGTTTTGCGTGTCAGTCTTCGCCTGGAACAGGAGACGAGTAAATGAACAGACGAGAGTTTCTAATTACAACGGCCACGACTTTAGCGGCCCCGCATATATTAAATGCTTCGCAAGAAGTACCCTTTGAGCTAATGCAGCATCTGCAGCCTAAAAAAGTCCGAGTGCGCAAAGAGCTTGGATTTGAACCTGGGCAAATAGTTGTAACGCTCCAAGCGTATTATCTCTATCACATGCAGGATGAGCGCAACGCAATTCGGTATGGTGTTGCTGTTGGAAAACAGGGACTAAACTTTTCTGGCGATGCCATTATTCAAAGGAAAGTTGAGTGGCCCAGTTGGCGGCCGACAAAAGAAATGATTGATCGCAATCCTGGCTATGCCCGTTATGCGACTGGCATGCCCGGGGGACCGAATAACCCGCTTGGATCAAGGGCTCTTTATCTTTACCAAAATGGACAAGATACCATGTTCAGGATCCATGGTACGAACGCTCCCCAATCTATAGGGACGCCTTCGTCAAACGGTTGCATTCGAATGTACAATGCTCATGTCGAGTATCTTTATAATGTGATTCCGCTCGGAACTAAGGTGACAATCATGTAACTTAGGTCTGTCCGACCACTCTTCTGTGTTGAGCTTTGCGAAATTTAGGGTCGAAGTAGCTTGAGGATGCGCATTGACGCGTATCCATCTGGTTTCATGTTGATAGACTTTTGAAATTGCCGAACGGCTTCGATCGTTAATGGCCCAATAAGGCCGTCAATCTTTTGCGTATCAAACCCATTAGATGTCAATCTTTTCTGAAGTTCGACCCGCTCATCATATGTCAGTGCACGATCTTCTCTGGGCCAAGCGCTCTGAATGGCATCACCCCCATCGATCCTATCAGCCAAATGCCCAACGCCGATCACATAGGCGTCAGCCGTGTTGTAAGTTTCAAGAACACGGAAGTTGTTAAAAATTAAAAAAGCGGCTCCATCAGCTCCCGCAGGCAACAGCACAGCGGCCGTTCCATAATCGGGTATTGGATCGTCATTAATATCAACCACCCCCAATTTAGCCCATTCGCTCGGCTTCAAAACGGTCTCCCGCCTAGCCATAAGAAAATCAAACGTTTCTGGCAACTTGACCTCAATGCCCCAAGGCTGCCCCAGAACCCAACCATTGGTTTTTAGGTAGGCGGCGGTGGACGCCAGTGCGTCGCGTGGATCATCTGACCAAATGTCACGCTTTCCGTCCTGTGTGAAATCGACTGAATGTAGCAAAAATGACGTGGGCATGAACTGGGTGTGCCCCATAGCGCCCGCCCAGCTGCCTAACATTTGCTCCAAGGCCACGTCACCACTTTGCAGAATGGTTAGAGCCGCTGTAAGTTGTTCTTCAAAAAAGGCTGCGCGTCGTCCGTCATGGGCTAACGTTGCCATAGCTTCGATCACTGGAATCGACCCTCTAAATTTGCCATAGGCACTTTCGAGGCCCCAGATGGCTGCGATAATTTGTTTGTCCACGCCATATACCTGTTCGACCTGATCTAGCGCTGTGGCATAGGTTTTAAGGGCAGCCCGTCCATTTTTGATCCGCAAATCGGAAACTGCCGTGTCAAGATAATCCCAGAGGGTTTTTGTGAACTCTGATTGGTTGCGATCTTTTTGAATGACACTTGTATTGTATTGAACGCCGTGTAGAGCCTGCTCCAACACGTTTTGGCTGATGCCTGCTTCCATCGCGCGGGCACGATAGTCATCAATCCAGCGATTGAACGCTATGTTTCCTACTTCGTTCAAGACTACTTCATCTACCGGTCGAACATTAGGGCGCAATGATTTTTTCATGCCCTCTGAATGAACTGGAATTGCCCATACCGCTGCGACCAAAATTTTGATCACCGCCGTTGCCTGACTTAAAAACCGCATTACATTTTCTCACGCTCGACTTTAAAACAGCTTACTTGGATTTTGAGAATATGAAAGTCGATGGGTTCCGAACTAGTCGTGAGCTACTTCCGGTTATTTCAAACTAAAAGCTCATATGAAGTATCGACAAAACTTGAAAATGGTATGAATAAAAAGACGTTACCACCCGATAAGTGTTTATCGTCCGGTAAAGAAGAAATGACTGTATGAGTACTCGCCATTAGTAAATCGACAGAAAACGAGCTTTGGTTTGTATATTATCCTGAACTTAAGTGGTCTTCCTCTTTGCTTATGGAGAAGTCGGTCCGATAATAAAACGCTTCGAGAAATTTATTTTAAATTGCTTGGAAAAACCATGGTTTGCGATCAAAGCTTAAAATTGAATTTAAATGCGCACCGAAGTGAAGGTTTTTTGAAAAAGCCATTATTCGAGTGGGCTTGCTCAAAAATTTGGGTACTTTCGGCCAGCCCCGTTTCACGTCGAGGGCCGCCGTCGGCTTACTTTACGCTTTAACTTTTCATTTTTGCGCTTCGCTTTGCTTGCCTTGCGTTTTACCGGACGCCCTCTGCCCCGGCCGCCAGATGAGCGTTTCATTGGCTTGCCGTCGAGCGAGATTAATTCTAATGAAATTCCTCCTGTGATGGGGGCTGCTTCGGCTAAACGAGCAGTCACGCGCTGACCCAACCCAATTACAACACCAGTGTCAGACCCAATCAGTGTGTTAGTTTCGCTGTCGAAACGGAAATATTCACGTCCCAGCTCACGCATTGGTATCAATCCGTCGGCACCTGTCTCATCCAGTTTAACGAAGACACCAAACCTCGTTATTCCACTGATCCTTCCAGTAAATTCGTTGCCGACGCGTTCGGAAAGATAAGCAGCAAGATATCGATCAGAGGTGTCGCGCTCTGCAAGCATCGATCTCCGCTCGGTTTCAGATATATGGGTAGCGGTTTTTTCTAATCGCTCGATGCTTTCTGCCGTTAAACCATCATCGTCCCAACCATGTGCCGTGACCAAAGCACGGTGCACGATTAGGTCTGCATACCGTCGGATTGGTGAGGTGAAGTGAGCGTATGATTGTAACGCCAGTCCGAAATGTCCGTAGTTGGTGGGGCTGTAGTATGCCTGCGTCATTGATCGAAGGGTCGATAGATTGATCAATTCCGCCCCATCTGTCTTAGCTGCTGCCTTTAACAGTGCATTTAGGTGGCGGGTTTGTAAAACTTGGCCTCTGGCCAATGTGAGGCCTGCTACGGATGCAGTCTCTCGCAAGGCATCCAGTTTTTCAGGGCTTGGCTCTTCATGAACCCTGAACAATAGGGGCGATTTAGCTGTATTCAAAGTTTCCGCAGCGCAAACATTTGCGAGGACCATGAATTCTTCGATCAGTCGATGAGCATCAAGTCTGTCGCGAAAATTGACGGAGGTAACTTGTCCTTCCTCTGAAAGTTCAATCTTACGTTCCGGTAGATCTAACTCCAAGGGCTGGCGGACTTCGCGTGCCTTAGTCAGCGCGTGATATGCGCTGTAAAGAGGATCAATCACATCTGCCATTAATGTCGCACATCGATCAGTTGGCGCTCCGTCTCTAGCTTGTTGCACCTCCGCATAATTAAGCGAGGCAACGGACTGGATCGTTGCTCTACAAAAGCGGTGGTCAATTTTTTCTCCGATCGAGTTAATCTGGATGCGCACCACCAAAGTTGCGCGTGGAACGCCCTCGTGTAGAGAGCACAGATCGCCAGATAATCGATCCGGCAACATTGGAACGACGCGATCGGGAAAATAGCTTGAATTACCCCGCTTGTAGGCTTCGCGGTCCAAGGCTGTTTTCGACTTCACGTATTGCGCGACATCTGCAATGGCAATCCAGATGACGAAGCCGTCTATGTTAGCGGGATCGTCATCAGCATGTGCCCAACAAGCATCGTCGTGATCACGGGCATCCGCTGGATCAATGGTGACAAAGGGTAAATTGCGTAAATCTTCGCGCTGTCCTAAATTTACGGGCTTGGCTTGGTCCGCTTCGGCGATAACATCATCGGGAAACGTATCGGGAATGCCATGCTGATGAATAGCGATCAAAGATACTGCCTTGGGCGCCGAGGGATCCCCCAATCTTTTTACGACGCGAGCGCGCTGCAAACCCATGCGACCTTTCGAGCCGGATTGTTCTGCTTCAACAAGTTCGCCATCTTTCGCGCCTGACGTTTGATCGGAGGGCACTTGCCATTCTTTGCCGTCGCCCTTGTCGATGGGTTGGATTCGTCCACCTTCCGAAGTTTTGCGATAGACGCCCAAAACCCGCCGTGGGTTTGTGCCGATGCGCCGGATCAAACGAGCCTCATAGCTGTGATCCTCACCGCTGACTTCGGTTAGTCGGCCCAGTATGCGGTCACCAGGACCCAGCGCTGGATCATTGGCAAGAGGGATCAGCAGAACCTGAGGTTCATCCCCATTACCCTGCCACTCCACAGGTCGTGCGAACAGATCGCCATCACTATCTGCTGCTGTGATTTGCAAAACTGACACTGGTGGTAGTTTTTCAGGGTCACGATATGTTTTATTTCGTTTTTGCAGGTGCCCTTCAGTTTCAAGCTCTTTGAGAAGGCGCTTAAGATCAATCCGAGCAGCCCCTTTGATGCCAAAAGCTTTGCCAATATCGCGCTTTGACGTGAGGGTTGGATTTTTTGAAATCCATTCAAGGATTTCCTCTTTTGTAGGTATAATCATTCGGTTGCCCTAGCATGCGTGGCGCTAGACGTCACGGTATAAGCTTTACCTAAAGTATTTGATTTACATAAGTTCCAGAGCCATAGATTTGTTCAAATCCCCCAAGTCGGGGATACATGAGAAATTGAGATCGGATAAAGAGGCGTAACCGTCTCGGAGCATCGGAAGTATATCACATAAAATATTGCTTTTGGTGTCACCCAGGTTTCGAGTTCTTTACTTTTGTTTTGCATACATCAGCGGTGAGTCGTGCATTAACGCCAAAGTAAGGACAGGCTTTATCTGTGGAGCAAACTAGCTAAAGAAGATATGCTTTTATAACGCTTTGCTTAGATGTGAATTTGGCCTGAATATTGCTCTTTGATCACCACTAAGCACGCCTAGTGCAAAAATTATCGAAAATAATCATGTAAAACGCGGGAATAAATCGCTTTTAATTGTTGGATTTGATCCACGGGCACGTATTCGTCGATTTGATGCATAGTTTTGCCAACCAGCCCAAATTCGACAACTGGGCAGTGTTGCTTAATAAATCTCGCATCCGATGTGCCACCCGTCGTACTCAGGACCGCGGAACGCTTTGTCTCCGCAGCGATGCTGGCGGAAACTAAATCTGATAGTAATCCTGGGGGAGTAATGAAACTTTCACCCGAAACTTTGACGTCCATATTTATCGTTATGCCTGTGTCTTGGGCAACTTTGTCTGAAAGTTCTTTTATCCATGCAGTTAGCGAGGCACTGGAGTGGGAATCGTTGAAGCGAATGTTCACTGTGGCTTTACATACCGCAGGTATAATATTTGACGCTGGATTACCCGTGTCCATGGTCACCACGGCAATTGTTGATGCATCGAAATGATCTGTGCCTGGGTCCAATTTGTGTGTCGACATAGTATTCATCAGACATGCCATCGCTGGCAGCGGATTATTGGCACGATGCGGGTAAGCAGAATGACCTTGAATTCCGGTGAATGTGAAACGAACGGTCATGGATCCACGCCGGCCAATTTTTATCATGTCACCAATCGCTTCTTGACAGGTGGGTTCACCAACCAGACAAACTGACATTTGCTCGCTTTCGCGATCCATGTAATCAAGCAGAGCTGTCGTGCCGTCGATGGCGTCACCCTCTTCATCACCTGTGATGGCTAATATTATTGCTCCTTCTGGTGGGGTTTTTTGTGTGAAATCCACTGCCGCGGCGACAAAAGCCGCTACGCCGGACTTCATATCGGTCGCACCTCGCCCATACATGTTGCCATCCCTGACGTGCGCGCCAAACGGGTCAGTGGTCCAAGCATCTACATCACCAACAGGCACCACATCCGTGTGGCCGTTGAACCCAAAAGTTTGCGCGTGGCCTTTGTCTCCCCATCGCGCAAACAGGTTGGGCACTCCTCCTCGATCAACTCGCGTGCAATGGAACCCAGCATTGGAAAGTAGAGCACCAAGCAACACGAGTGCTCCACCCTCCGTTGGAGTGACCGAAGGGCAGGTTATTAGGTCAGCGGTCAGTTGGACGGCATCGGTATTGGGCATTTGAGTCGCCTCGCACATGCATCTTTGTGGCTTTAACGCTGTTGTCGCATAGCTCAGCATTGTGAGAAAGCCACAATTCGACCCAAACTAAGTCACATTTTTTTTCAAAAGCCTTAACAGGCGCCCTTTTTTCGTATTAAATCTGATTAATAAAAAAGACCGAGGCAGGTCACGCATTAATTAGGCTAAAATAGGCCATTTCGGAATACGGGCGTTTTAAGAGTCTCGTAACCCAAAGTCCGTGTTCATTCCGGGAGGATTTCCGGATGCGCTGTGCGTTCTGCCTCACTTCGAGAGGTTTGATTAAGATGCCCAGATTGCCAGTTGCAACCAACGCAAGTGCCATTGAAATGGCGGAAGAGATATTCGGTGATGGCGTTATTGTCGACGGCGCAACTTACACCGGTGATAACCGGTCATCTGGAATTTACCAGGATGGTGCTACAGTTTCCCCCGGAGTCACTCCAAGCGATACAGGCGTTATTTTATCTACAGGTCGCGCTAGGGATTTTACTAACCGCAACGGTGAATTTAATCAGAGTACGGGGCGCTCAACCAACACAAATGGTGAAGATAATAATGCTGAACTGAATGCCCTCGCAGGAACGAGCACTTTTGACGCGTCGTATCTGACTGTCGATTTTATTCCTTCTGGTGAAATCATGACAATGCAATTCGTGTTTGCGTCAGACGAATTCCCTGAATACACGGATTCAATCTACCAAGATTTCGTTGCAATAACTATCAACGGTGAAACCGTGCCCATGGATATTGGAAATGGGACGCTGACGATCACCCATATTAACGGGGTCTCAGCTACAGTGGATACGCCTATTTCGTTAACGAATGGCCAGTTCATTACCCTGAATGACGACGGTACTGTCACCATCGGCTTCGATGGTGATGAGGAAGTTGTCAACTTAACTTATACCGTGGCTGACGACAGCGGAAATTCGGATATAGGGTACGTCACAATCAACCAAGCCCCCTGTTTTGTTTTGGGGACGCTAATCCGCACACCTAGTGGAGACGTTCCAGTCGAAGACCTTGCGCCGGGTGATTTGGTTGAGACGCTCGATATTGGTGCTCAGCCCGTTAGATGGATTGGACGACGTAAGGTGAAGGCTCAGGGAAAACTTGCTCCAATTAGAATATCTAAGGACACTTTCGGCGAGCATGGTGAATTACTCCTGTCACCCTTGCATCGTGTATTGATTACCGATGTGTGGGCACAGCTGCTTTTTGGTGAAGCGGAAGTTCTTATTCCAGCGCGGGATCTCGTGAATGATTGCTCGGTGGTTAGTCAGCCAGGTGGTTGGGTAGAGTATTTCCACATTCTGTTTGATCATCACCAGATTATTTTTTCGGCAAACCTCGCCACCGAAAGCTATCTACCTGGACCACAAACTGCGGAATCATTCGAACCCGAGATTGCTGAGGAAATTCACTCTTTGTTTCCAGAATTCAACCCAGAAACAGGGACGGGTTATGGCCCTATGGTGCGATGCGAATTGAAGCATTTTGAAGCGGCGACACTTTCTGCGTTGGCGGTGGCAGCGTGACCAGTGTGCTTGAGATTGCCAAAGGAGGAATCGCATGAGTTGGATTGCGATGGTTGACAAAACGCGCGCGCACTTTTGTGCTGACGGGCTCGTGCGCCTAAGCTCCTCTCCCCAGAAACTGGACGCACCTTTGAACGAGCCTATGCCTTTTGGAAGTATTTTGCTGGAAACCCGCGTCTCGCCCTATGACCGTCCGCAACTGTTAGTCGGGTATAGGTCTTCATACAAAGAAGGTACACAAATGACATTTCAGGCTTTGCCTGGTGGTGGAATTGTACTTGTTATGAGCCGTGAGAATGAAGCATTTCATGCAGCAATTAATCTGGATACGGGGGGGCGTACTGATACCTTACGTGTAACCTACAGCTGGGACATGCGAGCAAAAAGGGGCCGTTTGGCGGTGGAGTTGCCTGGAAAGATACGAATTGCAACTCGTGAATTGACTAATCCTATGCCGTTGAGCCTTGAAGCAGTCCGTGAGCTGAGTATGAACTCAGATCAGTGCGTGTTTGCGCCAGATGTAGCGTTTCTAGCCGTCTCCAACCGGATCGAACCTGTTGGGCCCATGCCGTCTCTCACGCCGACAACACCGGTTATGACAGAACATGGATATCGCCCAGTTGGTGGAGTGCGTCGCGGTGATCTAGTTGAAACTTTGGATCGTGGGCTTGTACCTGTTCTCGCAAATTTTCATCGAACAGTTCCAGCAGCGGGACTTTTTGCGCCAGTGCGATTGCGGCGGCCTTATTTTGGTTTGAAGCAGGATATAATGGTTTCTCCGGCTCAACATCTCGTGATTGGTGGATCGCGTGTGGAATATCTTTTCGGCTCTGAAAATGTACTCGTACCATCTGGACACTTGTTGCACGGCAACGCAGCCATGCCCTATTCAGGAAACCTTTTGATCACGTATTGCCAACTGATGATGCCGGACCATGAAGCGATCCTGTGTGCCGGAACTTATCTTGAGTCTCTCAATATCGGACGCATTCGTAGAAAGCGGGACGTACACAATGCCAGCTTATTTTGTCGAATTTCGAGAAGCCACTTGCCAGAGCATTCGTTGACTGCATTTCCGGTTTTACGCGAATTTGAGGCCCTTACTCTGGCCGCACAGCGAGCTGCTGCCTAACGAAACTGCTTTACCGGTTCGTCAATTGACCAAGGCGTCGCCTTCGCTTTCTTCCCCATTAAAAAATGGGGTCAACTGGGCCACAATAACTGAGTTTTCCGCAACTGCTCGACCCATCAATGCCCTTTCGGTTTCATCAATTTCATGCCCTTGCATCACGCGCTCCTCAAGAGTGCCATACCCGGTTACATCCAGTGGGCTTAAGTCTGCCTGTTTTAGGATCGCGACAGTCTCGCGAACCGCTTCGGCTTCGTCAACGCCACTGGCATAAATCATCAACGCCCCACCCGTAGCCCCATCTGGCAAGCCGTCGCCGTCTTTGCGACCGACCTGAACAAGCAAAGTGTAGGCTTGCTGACGAGAACTTTTCTTTGGTTTATCCATGCCGCAGCCCTTATCCTGCTAGGTAAGCCTAGGTCAACCTTGGCAATTTTTTGAAAATGTCGGATCTGAACTTGCTTAATATATCAATCGATTCATCCCCAAAACATCAACCCTATGCCAGAATGTATACTCAAACAAAGAGCGCATCGGTTTCCCGATGCGCCAATAATTGATACTTTCGAGTGAGTTTAGTCGCGTAAGAGATCATTGATTGAGGTCTTTGAGCGTGTTTTGGCGTCCACTCGCTTGACGATTACTGCACAATAAAGGTTGACGTTATTTTTGGATGGCAAGGAGCCGGCTACAACAACTGATCCGGCTGGAACTTCTCCATAAGTGACCGTACCGGTTTCACGATCAACAATCTTTGTTGACTGGCCTATAAACACGCCCATCCCCAAAACTGAGCCTTCGCGAACGATACAGCCCTCAACAACCTCAGAGCGGGCCCCGATGAAACAATTGTCTTCGATGATTGTTGGACCTGCCTGCATCGGTTCCAGCACACCGCCGATACCAACACCACCTGACAGATGCACGTTTTTACCAATCTGTGCGCACGAACCAACCGTGGCCCAAGTGTCAACCATGGTGCCCTCGTCGACAAATGCGCCAAGGTTTATAAAGCTTGGCATCAGGACC
>ERZ1046148.1184-NODE-1184-length-13657-cov-6.460006_pt1 | contig 13657 bp, 22 predicted proteins | sample MGYA00383090_ERZ1046148 | MGnify/ENA primary metagenome ERZ1046148 (study PRJEB29581, sample SAMEA5548360) | metagenome | biome: marine; feature: coastal; material: water | depth 25 m | study: Short-term variability in the microbial, nano- and picoplankton... | reverse complement strand
AGCAGAACTTTTATATGGGAGTTCAGAACAAAATGTTATGGACCAAGCAGTAAGAATATTCATACTGCTTTTGGTATTTGTGTTTGACCCATTAGCAGTTATGCTAGTCATTGCCGCTAACCAAACCTTATTAAGGTACGGCATCAATTTAGAAAGTTCTGGCCCAGATCCAAAAGATGATAATCCTAATAAGGGCAACCAAAAAAAAACTAAAAGTTTACAAGATGAAGTAAACAAATTAAGGTTAGAACTAAAGAGGAAACCTAAAGAAGTTGAGAAAATTGTTGAAGTCGAAAAAATCGTTGAGGTAGAAAAAGAAATAGACATGCAAATAAAAGTGCCAAGAGCAATCAAAGATTTAGAAAAACGACTAGAGAAAAAACTCAATGAAAAAGAATGAGATAAAGAAAGGCGTAGATGATCTATATACAAGGTATGCACATACTTTGGAGATGCTAGAACAAGCCGTAGACAAGATAGATGCATTAGAAAAACTTCTTGACAAAAAGCCTAAAGAGATCGAGGTAATCAAGGTAGAAACAGTAGAAAAGGTAGTAGAAAAAGAGGTTCCTGTTGAAGTAATCAAGGAAGTTGAAGTAGAAAAAATAGTAGAAAAAGAAGTTCCAGTTGAAGTAATTAAAGAAATTGAAATCATTAAGGAGATTGAAGTTGAACAGATCGTCGAGAAGATTGTCGAAGTTGAAGTCCCAGTCGAGGTCGAAAAGGAGACAGTGGTCACTGTCGAAAAGGAAGTCCCAGGACCAGAGCGAATCGTTAATGTTGAGGTCCCCGGACCAGAAAGGAGAGTGGAAGTCCCTGGACCAGAACGAGTAGTATTAAGAGAAGATACTTCTAAGATAGAAGAGTTAGAGGTTTTAAATCAAAAACTTAAGAATCACGTCATATCTCTCCAACAAGAGTTAAATACTAGAAGCGACCAATTTGAAATAGAAATAGTAGAGAAAGAGTCAACAAAGGATCTTAGGCATGCGGCTAACATTATGGCGGCAAGTGAATTAAACAAAGAAGATCTTAGTGCAGACGATATATACGAAATACTAGTAAAGAGTTCAGAAGAAGAATTAAAACAGAAATTAGGGTTTTGGGCAGTACCATTACCAAAGAAAGGCGACTTACAAGACAAGAACACTAACTTAAGATATACTAGGAAAAAATGACAGACAAAAATGATAAGTCCTTAACATGTAACTTTTGCGGTAAACATAGAGAAGATGTTGAGAAATTGATAGCAGGTCCTGGTGTTTATATTTGTAATGAATGCATAACAATCAGTTACGAAATTATAGAAAAACAAAATATAGGTTCTGTAAAAGAGTTCGACTTCGATGATTTATTAACACCTAAAGAAATTCATGCATTACTAAATGAACATATAATCGGTCAAGAAGAAACTAAACTCATATTAAGTACATGTGCTTACAATCATTACAAAAGAATATCATCAAACACAACCATAGATAAAAGTAACATTATGCTAGTAGGCCCTACTGGTACAGGTAAAACGTTATTTGCTAAAACGTTAGCAAACATACTAAACGTTCCTTTTGCAATAGCAGACGCAACTACACTAACTGAAGCAGGATATGTAGGAGAGGATGTAGAAAGTGTATTAGAACGATTACTTACTCTTGCAGATTATGATATTGCACTTGCAGAAAAAGGTATAGTGTTTATAGACGAGATAGATAAAAAGGCCCGTAAGAGCGAATCTAACTCCTCTACACGCGACGTAGGAGGCGAGGGTGTGCAACAGGCCCTTTTACGTCTTATAGAAGGCACAACGACTAAAGTAAAACTTTCAGGCGGTAAAAAAATAACAGACGAGTATGTAGAGTTTGATACAGCAAACGTATTGTTTATCGTAGGTGGTGCATTTGTAGGAATAGAAGATACAATACAACGTAGAATTAAAAAGAAAACAAGTGTAGGTTTTAATAGTAAATTAGTAGACAAGCAGTTACGTCAAGAAATGCTAAAGTATCTAAGACCAGATGATTTAATTAAATATGGATTGATACCTGAATTAGTAGGTAGACTTCCTGTGATAACAACGTTAAGCAATTTATCTGCAGATGACATGATAAAAATATTGACAGATGTTAAAAATAGTATTATAATACAGAATAAAGAACTTTTAGGATTAGATAACTTAGAAGTTGATTTTGCAGACGCCTACTACAAGAGCGTTGTAGAACTTGCAAAGAAAGAAGAGATGGGTGCCAGGTCACTAAAAAATATAGTAGAGCAATCGTTATATTGGATAATGTATCACGCACATGATCTCCACGAAAGAGGCATAAACAAGATAATTTTTGATAATTATCCTAGTAAGTTGGAAGATTCTAAACCCTTAGGTATTAATGCAGATGGGTCGAAGGAACGACTAATTGATTACAAATTTTTTAAACAAATAACATATGAAGAATAACAACTGGACCAAGAAAACAGTAGACCGCTTTAATACAGACAAAAAGCAAATCAGAAAAGATTACAAACCAAAAGAAGAAAAGATGAAGGGCACCTCCATTAGTGTATGGAATGGTGACGTTAATGGAGCATTGAGAAAATTGAAAAAGATTTTGGAACGTGCAGATAGACAAAAGGAATTATCTAAAAGAGAATTTTATGAGAAGCCTAGTGCTAAAAGAAAACGTAAAAAAGATGCCGCAGTCAAAAGAACAAGAAAAGCAGAGGATATTCAGATCTCCAAAGGAGAATGGATGCCACACACAGGTGACAATTTAAAAAGCATGAAAGGTAAACGTGAAAGACGAAAAGCCTTTATGCAGAAGCAACGTATTAAACGTCTTACTGGTAGACGTCTTAAATGAAAATAGTTGTCGTGAGTGGCGGATTCGATCCTCTTCACTCAGGGCACATAAACCTTTTATCAAGTGCATCAGCATTCGGCAACAAACTAGTTGTGCTGGTTAACAGTGATGAATGGCTAACTAGAAAGAAAGGCAGACCCTTTTTGCCTTTCGAAGAAAGATCTATAATAGTACAACGTATGGACATGGTAGACAATGTGTATGCTGTTGACGATGAAGATGGAAGTGTAACAGCAGGACTAAAGCAAGTCAGAGACGCATTCGGACACGATCATGATTATGTATTCTGTAACGGAGGTGATAGAGGAAAAGATAACATACCCGAAATGGCAGTTGATGGTTACACATTTGAATTTGGTGTTGGTGGCGATAACAAAGCCAACAGCAGTAGTTGGATACTAAAAGAATGGCAGTACCCAAGTGAACGCAGAGTATGGGGTGAGTTTAGTGACCTGTTTCAAGACTCAGCAGTAAAAGTTAAAGAACTTGTTATAGAGCCTGGTAAAGGCATAAGTTACCAAAGACACTTTAAAAGAAGTGAAATATGGTTTATTAGTAAAGGATCATGTGAAGTAAAGTATAGTCCAGAGGACAAAGACGACTTCACAATTACTAAACTCTATACTGATGATATATTTGTTGTTAGAGCAACCGAGTGGCATCAGATAGTAAATAAAACTGATAAGCCATGTCATATTATAGAAATACAATATGGTGAAGAAACAACCGAAGATGATATAGAACGTCTAGAGTATTATGACGGAGATTAAATGGAAATGAGAGAATTAAACGAAAGTAAAGTATGCGACATACTTAATAAAATAGTGGAAATGGAAATGGCAGGTGTTGTTAGATACGCACATAGTTCATTAATGATTACAGGTCCTAATAGAATTCCTATTGTTGCATTCTTACAAGAACAAGCAAACGAAAGTTTAATGCATGCCTTACAGGCTGGCGAATACATTACAGGCTTTGGCGGACACCCAAGTCAAAAAATATCACCTATTGAAGAAACACACGATCATACTGTAAACCAAATACTATTAGAAAGTTTAGGACACGAAATGAGTGCTGTTGAAATGTATAAGAGACTGTTAGAAGAAGTAGCCGATTCAAGTATCATGTTAGAAGAGTATGCCAGAGGACAGATTGGTATGGAAGAACAACATGCATTAGAGATTAGGAAGATGTTACAAGACTATTCATAATGTCGAATCCCTTTCCGGATAACTACCGGGTATATTGTCATAACAACCTAAAGATAAATGAGAATCACAACGATTCTTTTTTCAATGCATATCGTAACGAGTATGCAAAGCATACACACAAACTAACTAATCACGTTAAACCTGAAACAGAATATCAAGATGTCTGCGAAACAGATAACGATTTAACCAGAGGTGTTTTTATAAGACCAACAATCTTGTTTTGGATGTCTCAACGATACCCGGAAGTAATACAGGAAATAGAAACAGTTATACCTGCAGATGGGCCTGGCGTACTAATGTTAAATTGGCTTACGCTCTTTAACTTAACTGATGCCGATAGAGACCTAATATTCGATCTATACAGCGGACATATTTTTATAGATGACACCTTTGAAGTACATCTTCAAAGAACTGTAGTAATGGAAATACTGCTTAAAGATATGGGATATAATTTAGACAATGTTACATTTTGGACTAACGGTCCTACTTCAGATAATGCATTCGAAGACACAATTATAAGACACAACTGGTTACATTTACAAGAACATGGAAGAATGTTAAACGCACACACCAAACATAAGATTCCTGTATTCGATGACAGCAAACTATTAGGCTATGAAAATAAAACTTACAAAGTATTAAGTTTGAACGGGCATTCAACCTATCCCAGAGAATACATGTTGACTGAGGCAATCAAGGCAGGATTGGTTAACAAGGAAAATAATTCTAATGAAATGCGATACAGCATGTGTGAAGCATGGCCGAAACTGCCGAGTAAAAGTTTCTTTGACTTTTCTAATAGAGAAGAATGGGTGCCTAGACAATTACCAGATGACCAAGAAGACTTATGGATGAGAGATAGAACATCAAATTCATTATGGTGGGAACAAAGTTTCTTTAACTTAAATGTAGAAACAAATTTAAACTGGGTTACATCTGATGTTAGGCTTATAACTGAAAAATGGATGAAGGGTATTTTATATCTTACACCTTCATTTACATTTGGTGACTATCCCGGACTTGAAGATTATATAAAAAGTTTAGGGTTTAATATATACGAAAATCATATTGATAGAAGTTACGATACAATTGATGACTTTGCAACAAGATGTAAAACAATGATTGCAACAATAAAAGATACGCCGCAACCTGATAAAAAGCAATGGAGTATGATGAGTAGAATTGCATTACAGAATAGAGACCATTTCTACAACGAATACATTCCTATGCTTGAAAATCGATTTGTTAGTGAACTATTAAGTAAAACTTCTGGTTGACATTTCTGCATAATCAAGTATAATTAAACTATGACTATGCATCTAGCACAAGGTATGACTACAATTCGTAAAAGAAAGTATAAGCCTGTAATGACTAAAAAGAACATTGCTAAATGGGAAGCAGGCTTACTGGTTCATAACAGAAATTGTAAACGTAATGGCGAGCCTAAGTTAACCTTTAATCAGTATGTAGACTTATGTCATGGTATTACAACCAAGGTTGATATTAGAGCCGATAGAAGTAGATTCAAGCAAGAAAAGTCTATAGCACAAAAACAAATAGATGAGTTCAATAAAAAATACCCAAGTGTACCAATGGATGCAAAGGGTGGACATAACTGTGGCAAAAAAGAAACTATGAAGTACACAGGTGATCTTATAACTGGTATTGCTACCATGCACAAGTCTAACGCAGTCCCTGTAATGAAAGGCACAACACAGGCAATTGATATTGCTAGAATGAGAAGAGGATGAAGAAAGAGGAAATCGTATCATTAATAGAAAATCTGCACCCAGAAGATAAACAAGGAAATATAGAAGCAACCTTTATAGGAAGGCATGGTGAGATTGTAAAAACAGATAGTATCAGATTAGATATGGATGGTGGGCGACTAATCATTGCACAAAAAGGCACAGACCAATATGTTAGTAATAAGAAAAATTGGGAACAAGAATTAGAGTTTATGAGTAGAGGGTAGATGACCAAACATGATCAAGCAGATTTAAGAAGGCATTACGCAGAAGATGGTATTATAGTTCCTAGAGAATTTGTATTTAAAACATGTGATCACCCAATAGAAAAATGGTGTAGTAACTGTGACAGAGATCATGTCACATACGAAAAGATACCGCACTTTAGAAAGTACAAAGAGTTCCATGTATGGACTCACGAAGAATTTAATAGAGAGATAAAAGATGAGTGATATAGAAGTCCCAAAAGGACACGGCAAATGGCACGGTGGCAAAGGCTCCGCTCCTAAACAATCAGACCAAGAAAAATATGCAGACAACTGGGATAGGATTTTTAAGAAAGATGTAGATGCTTTTCCAGATAGAGCAATGCCGGACGGACTGAGTTGGGAACAAGAACGTAGAGAAAAAAATGAAGCACAACTAAAGCATGAAGAAAAAGTGTTTGGTAAACCGCCTATGCCTAATGGCTTAGAACGTGCATGGGCAAGGAAAGAAGGAAAAGATGATACCTGATTTAATAGGTTACACAGGTGTAGCATTACTAATAGTAACTTATGCTATGCTACAGTTAGATAAGATAGACCCTAAAGGGTTTTGGTATAGTTTTAATAATATGGTTGTTGCTATGTTAGTAACAGTCAGTTTGCTATACACAATGAATAAAGCCAGCATGGTAATAGAAGTGTTTTGGTTTATCATAAGTGTATATGGTTTGATAATGTATTACAAGAGACGCAATGAAAGTAATTAGAGCAACACTTATTGTAGAAGTTCCATACACAAATGAACGTATGAACAACGGCACCTTATTAGATGAGGAACTTAGAAAAACAATAAACAACGTAGATTTTCTTCCTGCAAAAGTAGTTGTATGTGAAGAGGATGAAAAAGAAAAACACCCTATCATAAAACAATGAGGATAGTTAGGTGTAATGTAAATGACGGCGAAGAGTATGATTTCATACATGAGACTGCTGTTCAAACTACATTTAGAAAATATTTTGAATGGTCTGAGAACAACGATGTTCCTGTAGATTTTGAAAGATCATTCACTGGTGGTGGAAGTGGCTTAATGATTATCGTTGATGCTAAATTCAAACACAAGGAAGATGAAGCACAGTTTGTATTAACATTTGGCAACAAAGTATACGATAGAATTAAAGAATTAGGAGACATGGATTATGAGTTCGACTACCACAACAACTAAAGAACAAAGATTAAGAGCATTCAAAGAATCAGTAAGTGATACTGCTTTGGCATTTGTAATGAATGTACCAATTGGGTTTGGTATAATTGCATTTGCAGATTGGATAGGCATAGTAGCAGTAAACTATGATCAAAATATTCAACTAGTTATATTACAGAACATTGTGTTTACTACAGTAGCAGTTACACGAAAAACCTTTGTAAGACTGCATTTTGAAAAGAAAAATGCAATAAAAGGCTAAATCTGTCCAATAAAACACTATATAATGAATAAAAAAGATAAATAATTTTTGTAGTTTAAGAAATGCAAGGGCAAAAGGATTGTAAAAGAATGGAGTCTACTGCAAATCAAAAACTGCTATAGTGATACACAAGGTAAGTTGATCGTAAGAGAAGCAAACCGAATGGTAACATTATATTTTGGATTGCCCACTAAAAGAATCTAAATGGTAACATGAAGATAACTTACAAGTGCAATCAAGTGTCGTGAGGAGAAACGGACACACACTAACAGAAACGACCTCACAATGCTATTTTTACTTTCGCCGAAAGGGTTAGTAGATCTTAAAAATAGAAAATAAACTTGCTTAACAAAGGAGATTATAATGGTAACAAAGCAACAATTCCGTGTCACAACCGACACATTAACCCCTCTATATAAAGCCTCAGTTGGCTTCGACCAAATGGTAAACGAGTTCTTCAATGCAGGAACGCTCGACAATACATCTGGGTATCCACCTTACAACATCAGCAAAGACGCAGACGATGTCTACGAAATTACTCTTGCAGTTGCAGGATTTAAAAAGTCAGATATTGAAATCGAACTTGAAGATGGAACACTTAAGATTGCAGGTAATTCAGCAGTCTTAGATAGTTCAGAAAAGGAATACTTACACAAAGGTATTGCAGAACGCAACTTCATTAGAACATTTAGACTTGCAGAATACGTCGAAGTTAAAGATGCGAAACTAGAAGATGGTATCCTAAGGGTATCATTGTTTAGGAACGTACCTGAAGCAATGAAGCCACAAAAGATTAGCATAGACTAATTTTTAGGTAAATATTGAGGTAGGCAGAAATTTGTCTGCCTCAATTTATATTAACTAAGAAATGGCAAGTAAAAGTAACAAAAAGAAAGTAATTGTATATATGATACCAGAAGGTGAATCCAGAGACAGCCACACATATCACTATACAGCAGTCAAAACAAAAACACTCATACAAGAGAATAGAAAACTTAAAATGAAAAAGTTTAATCCTGTAAAGCAAAAGCATGAGATGTTTGTAGAGGCTAAATTACCTAAACACCAAAAATAACACTTGACAATTCTTTTAATTTGTGTATAATTAAATCATGCCCATTGAACAAGTAGAAACCAGAGACAAAGTAGAACTTGTCTACCCTCACAGATATAACGTACTGTTATTAAACGATGACTATACTCCTATGGATTTTGTTATACAGTTATTAGTTGAAGTGTACAATCGTACATTAGACGAAGCAACTGCTGTAACTATGAAAGTCCACGAAGACGGTCAAGGTATAGCAGGTACATATAGTCACGAAGTTGCAGAACAAAAGCAACAAGAATCTTTGATGATTTCCAGACACAATGGTCACCCATTAAAAATCGTCTTAGAGAAATTAGAGTGAAAGAATTTGATAACAAATATACAGCAGGATTTTCTACACAAGTTGATAGCGAAGACTTTGAACCCGGCCTAACAGAAGAAACAGTTCGTAAGTTAAGTGCAATTAAAAACGAGCCTGAGTGGGTAACTGAGTTTAGATTAAAAGCATGGGATCACCTACAGAAAATTAAAGAACCTACATGGGCACATGTTAATTATGCACCAATAGACTATCAAGCATTAAGTTACTACTCAGCACCTAAGTTTAGAAACAAAGAAGATATACCACAAGAAATATTAGATACGTTTGATAAGTTAGGCGTACCATTACATGAACGTGATGCATTACTTGGTATTGAGAAAGAAGATAACAAAGATATTATTCCAACTGTAGCATTGGACGTAGTATTTGATAGTGTTAGTATTGCTACAACATTTCAAAAAGAATTAAAGAAACATGGCATTATATTTTCTAGTATAAGTGAAGCCATACAAGAACATCCAGAGTTAGTAAAACAATACTTAGGTACTGTTATTCCTTCAAAGGATAATTACTTTGCATGTTTAAATAGTGCTGTCTTTACAGACGGTACATTCTGTTATATTCCACCTGGTGTAAAATGCCCAATGGAACTAAACACATACTTTCGTATTAATGCTCGTAACACAGGGCAGTTTGAACGCACACTGATTATAGCAGACGCGGACAGTTACGTTAGTTACTTAGAAGGGTGTACAGCACCAGCATACGATGAAAACACGTTACACGCGGCTGTAGTTGAACTAGTGACCCATGACAGAGCAGAGATCAAATATAGCACAGTACAAAACTGGTATCCTGGAGATGAGAACGGTGTCGGCGGTGTATTAAATTTTGTAACAAAGAGAGGAATGTGTAAAGGTGAAAATTCTAAAATATCTTGGACCCAAGTCGAGACAGGTAGTGCTGTTACTTGGAAGTACCCATCCTGTATATTACGAGGCAATGGTTCCGTTGGTGAGTTTTATAGTGTTGCAGTAACTAAAGGAAAACAAATGGCTGACACAGGCACTAAGATGCTACATGTCGGCAAGAACACTAAGAGCACAATTATATCCAAAGGCATTAGTTTTGGAGACAGTAGCAACACATACCGAGGACAAGTTCGTATAGGTAAGTCAGCACATAACAGTAGGAACTATACTCAGTGTGATAGTTTAATGTTAGATGACAGTAAGGCCTTGACAATACCGGTGGTTCAGCAGTATAATAATAGTAGTATAGTAGAACATGAGGCAAGTGCTGGTAAAGTATCAGAAGAAGCACTATACTATTTAAAGTCCAGAGGCATGGATGAAGAAGATGCATTAAATTGCATAGTGAATGGTTTTTGTAAAGATATATTTCAGCATCTACCATTAGAGTTTGCCGCAGAAGCAAACAAGTTATTAAGTGTAACATTAGAAGGAGCAGTAGGATGATTAAAGTAACAATGAAAGATATCGGTGGCGAAACAGTCAAAGATAATTCAATCTACAAATTAAAAGATAATAAGTTTGGAAACAACTTAACACTTAGTAGCACATTTTTAAGAGCCAATCAAAAAACAAACGGCCATAAACATGAAGGACAAGAAGAAGTATATTTCTTTCAACAAGGCGAAGGAGAAATGCAAATTGACGATGAGCATTTTCCTGTAACAGCAGGAGACGTAATTTGCATACAAGATGGAGAGTTCCATAGAGTGTTTAACACAGGACACTTAGGGTTATACTTTGTATGTGTTTTTGACGGAGGAAGAAACCACTAAGACTATGATTCAAGGAAATGTAGACATTAGTTTTTTAACAGACGAAATGCTAGACAGCACTAAGTATGCCGAAACAACTGTGACTGGACATGCCAATGGTTACTGGAACGAGATACAGGTTACGCCGCCAGAGTATGCAGAAAGCAGTGATGTAATATATCAATCTTTTGGCAATAATTGCCCTCAATGGGTTTTCAAAATTGCAGAACAGTTTGATTGGATGGAACACCAGCAAGTAACTATTAATAAAATTATGCCAGGCAGATTTATTCCACCGCACAAAGATAAAATGTATAACATGCGTAACTACTTAGAAGAAAAAAATGTAGATATGATGAATAAGGAATTAGTTAGAGTAACAATATTTTTGCAAGATCACAAAGTAGGCCATTGGCTAAGCATAGATAATAAATCTTTTGATAACTATAGCAAAGGAGATTACGGTTACATATTTCCGGATCAGTTACATGTTGTTGGAAACTTAGGGCACGAGCCTCGATACACAATGCAAATAACAGGATTAATAAATTAAATGATAGTAACACAAGAATTTACAGTTAAAGTAAACGACGAATATATTTTAGATGATGTCCATGTAGACTTTGGACCAGGCATACATATCCTTATGGGACCTAATGGTGTAGGCAAAAGTAGTTTTGCAAATGCACTAATGGGCCATTTTAATTACGAGACAACAGGTGCAGTAGAATTTTTTGGCAAAGACCTGTTGGCATTGGAAACCTTCGAGAGAGCAAGGGCAGGCTTATTTGTTGGTTTCCAATCGCCTTCTCCTGTTCCTGGCCTCAGCAACTTTCAATTTATAAAACAAGCAAAGCAATCTAATGGCATAAAGCCAAACATTAGAGAAGACTTGTCTGAGTTTAGAGCATTAACTAATAAGTTAGGACTAGGTTCTGAATGGGATAAACGACAACTTAATGTAGACAGCAGTGGCGGTGAAAAGAAAAAGAACGAACTAATACAAATGCTAATGTTAGATCCTAAGTGTGCGATACTAGATGAACCAGATAGTGGACTAGATGTTGATGGCATTAAAATGCTAACAGAAAAGTTAAATGAGTATATAGAATCAGATCCTACTAAAGTATTAATTATAATTACGCATTATGAAAAACTAATCGAAGACTTGAATGTTAGTTCAGTTAGTATTATGAAAAATGCAAAGATCAAACAGTATGAAGGAAAAGATAAAGCATATCAAATATTTGAACAAGGGTTCTCTAATGTCTGATAGAGATAGGCAGTTAGAATATAGTCTAACCGAATTACCTGACATGATGGATTTGGGTATTAGACAAAATATGCTATCTAGTAAGCACAAACATCTATGGCCAAATGCTGTAAGTAAATTTAAAAAGAGTATCGAAGAACGTAATCCATTAAACAGTTATATTCACAAGAATATGAATACTGCAAAGATCAGTAAGCATGTAAACAAGACTCCTATTTTTAATACTGTTGTTGCACAATATGAAGATGAATATGTAGGCGACTGGCATATATCAGATGGACATATTCAACTGCCTATGGGCAACGAAACTTGGTGGGGCATTAAAGTATTAGATGAATGGACTAAGATGTCTAGTTTAAAAGAGTACGAGCCCTACTTTGAACCTACAGGACGTATATCAGACTTTGCATTTTTAAACACAACTAACCCAATTGGATTAAGATTCGACACGGGTGTAACTGAAACTTGCCAAGTTGTTTTCAAGGAACAACTAATAGATGAAGACTTATCTTGTATTAATGTTATTATTGACATTGGTAAAAATTCTAATGTTACATTAGAAGAATTTATATCACCTAAAATAAAGGGTTGTAAAATAATAAAGATAACATATCTTGTTAGACAAGGAGCAAAACTAGAAATACTTAGAACAGGAACCCCAGGTGATAATTCTCTCACTATTGTTGATAGCAAGTTTATATGTTTTCCTGATAGTGATGTTATTGTTCAAACTAAAGGAAAAGGCTCGCATTACACACAAGAATTCTTTGATTTTGATATATACAGAAGTAGCCGAGTTTGTTTAGACGGTAGATATAATATTAAAAATGAGAACAATAACCATGTTGGTGTACTAGTAAATCATTTAGAGAATGATAGTATTAGCAACATAGATGTAAAGACTGTTGCAGACGGAGATTCAAATAGTAGTTTTATTGGAAACATATTTGTGGACAAGATTGCTAGAGGAACTGATGCAAAACTTTTTAATAAAAATTTACTGCTAAGTAATAAGGCAACTGCGATAAGTGAACCGCAGTTAGATATTAACACTAAAGATATAGAATGTTCACATGGATGCACAGTTAGTAACATTGATCCACATCAACTATATCTATTAAATGCTAGAGGCTTGGATAGTCAATCGGCAAGGAATACTTTAAAAGAATGCTTTCTGAATCAATAATCACAACAAGGGCAGAATGGCCCACACTAAAAAATAATAAAAGTCTTACTTACTTTGATAGTGCGGCATCTACACAAACGCATATTTCTGTATTAGACAGAATGAATCAGTATTACGAGCAAGAAAGATGTAATGCAAATAGGGGAGATTATGAAATATGCCAAAAGGTATCTGACGGCTTAGAAAGATCTAGAGTACAAGTATCAGAGTTATTAAACTGTAAAGCAGAACAAATTATTTTTACTGCAGGTGCAACTCATGGACTGAATATGATTGCAGAATGGAACAAGGATGTTCCTGTAGTATTCATCACAGAAGCAGAGCATACTGCAAATATATTACCTTGGATAGTACAGGGAAGAACAATCGAGAACGGTAGGCTACAAGTATTACCTCTTAATGATAACGGTGTTTTAGATATAGGAAAAGCAGTAAAATTATTTGAGAGTTTTCCTTATAGCCTGTTAAGTATTCACAGTCACAGTAATGTAACAGGCATACCAACTAACTATAAAAAACTAACAAAAGCCGCACATGACAGCGGAATTAAAGTTTGCA
>ERZ1046148.1170-NODE-1170-length-13833-cov-4.287342_pt1 | contig 13833 bp, 10 predicted proteins | sample MGYA00383090_ERZ1046148 | MGnify/ENA primary metagenome ERZ1046148 (study PRJEB29581, sample SAMEA5548360) | metagenome | biome: marine; feature: coastal; material: water | depth 25 m | study: Short-term variability in the microbial, nano- and picoplankton... | reverse complement strand
CGACACCGCCGTCATCTGTTGGGAAAGTATGCGAGGGCAAGTTTTCAACAGCGCCGCCGCTTTCGATACCTCGGATCCGCGAGCACCAACCATATTCCTTAAAAGAGCGATTGATATTTACCGCCATACCATAAGCGGCATTGACCCAGCCGTATTTGCTGCTGTCAGCGCCATCTGTTTCTTCTTCGAATGCAAACCCCTCGACTGGGTCAGTTTTTGATCCGTAAGGAAGGCGTCCCAGAAAACGCGGCATTGCCAGGCCCACATATTTACTGTCCTCGCTTTCACGCAAAGACCTCCACGCTGCATACTCCGGTGTTTGAAATATCTTGGTTAGATCACGCGGGTTAGCCAGTTCTGACCAGCTGTCCATTTGAAATAGCGTCGGATTGGCACCAGTGATCAGTGGACAATGGGCAGCAGCTGCGATCTTGGCCATCTCCCCTAAGAGCTCCACATCGGGCGGGCTGTGATCAAAATGATAATCGGCAACCAACGAACCGTAAGGCTCTCCACCAAACTGGCCAAATTCTTCCTCGTACATCTTCTTAAAAATGGGCGATTGATCCCAAGCTGTACCTTTGAATTTGCGCAAGGTTTTGTGCATCTCTTTTTTGGAGATGTTCATAACACGGACCTTAAGCATCTCGTCCGTCTCAGTGTTGTTCACCAGATAGTGCAATCCACGCCAAGCGCTTTCCAACTGTTGGAAATCTTGGTGATGCAAGATCAAGTTTACCTGCTCTGTCAGCTTTTGATCGATTTCAGCAACAATGCTTTCAATCGAACGGAGTGCATCATCAGAAACTAAATTAGTGTTAACCAATGCCTGTTCTGCCAGTGTCTTAACCGCCTGCTCAACAGCCGTTTTGGCCTGATCAGATTTTGGGCGGAACTCTTTCTTCAATAAATTCTCAAAGTCAGACGACCCAAATGCCGTTTCTTCAGCAGCGCCTGAGGCTTCTTTTTCTAATTCTGCCATTGTTTACTCCGGATCTTCACTGTCAGATTGAGGGGCGGGTTGCGCAGCCAGCGTTTTAAGAAGTGCAGGATCCTGCATGATCTTACTGATAAGTTCTTCAGCGCCGGTTTTGCCATCCATATATGTCATTAGGTTAGAAAGCTGCGTCCGGGCCTCCAACAATTCCTTCAAAGGCTCAACCTTTGCCGCAATTGCGGCTGGGCTAAAGTCCTCCATGGACTCGAACGTAATATCTACCGCCATATTGCCTTCGCCTGTCAGCGTATTTGGCACCGTAAAAGCTGCGCGCGGCTTCATTGACTTCATTCGCTCATCAAAGTTGTCCACGTCAATCTCTAGAAATTTGCGATCAGCAACAGCCGGTTGTGGCTCTTCCGATTTACCCGCTAGATCAGACACAACACCCATCACAAAGGGCAATTGAATTTTCTTTTCTGCGCCATAAAGTTCCACATCGTATTCGATTTGAACCCTTGGGGCACGGTTTCTGGCAATGAACTTCTGGGAACTTCCAGCCATATTATAACGCTCCTTTGCGACTTATCGTTGTCCCTGTTCGCCACACACTCATGGCAATTAATTTAGTCATTTTCGACTAGTGACCCTCAGTCATAGTCGTCTTCGATTCCGCCAATTAAATTTACATTATCTAACCCACCTGGGGCCATGTTCTTAACAATTGTCACAAAATCGGCGCTCACCAAGGTTTTCGCCCTCAGCAAAAGGAGTGGCAAAGGGCTCGACGGTTCATAACGTTGGTAATACGCAATGATCCGATCCAAAGCATTTTGAACATCGTTGGGTGAATTAACAGCAGCGCCGTGCGCACTAATTTTCTGGTCAGGCGCGCTTTGCCCTTTTTTCAACTCAGTGCCCCCAGCCTCTGCGACATCAGGATCACCAAGTGCCCCTGAGAGTCGAGTTGATGCCAATCTCAACATCTTGATCAATGGATCTAGGTCTGGGCCTTGACCCGGGGTTTCTGAGTCAAATTTTGCGCTAATCGACTGAACATCCGACAAAGCCGTGGCGGCGGCCTCAGCGATTTCTCGTAATGTGTCTTCCGCGGTGTCTTGAAATGCAGCAGCAACGCCGGCGACATCGGGGACGCTACTCATATCGACGGGTGCGGTAATGTCACCTTCGGCCACGGCAATATCACGTAATGAAATTTTGCCAAACGTCCGGCTAGAGGTCAATGGGGCTCGGCGTACCCCGCGCAATATACGAGTTGAATCAGTCAACGACAGAACAGCATTTACACGCATCGTAGGATCATTGTCGTCCTCTTCATCCAACTGAGGGTGGCAGTTATCCCAGTGCTCATCGAGGCAGCGCGACAGATAAGAAGTTGCTTGCGCAAATCCTGGCAGTCCCTTCAGGCGCAACTGAGCTTCTGCGAAATAAATAGCAGCTCTCAGATCATGACTACGCTCCAGAACAGCCAACGCTAGTTTTGAAACCTCATTGTAGTCAGGCTCAGATGCCGCAAGAATTTCATCTCCCGCTTGCCGTTCCTCTCCGGGCTGCGCTGCAATTTCTAGCTCAGTAAATGATTGATCGTACTCTAGATCTTCACCACTTGGAGCATCTTCTCCGAACGTTTGAAGAAGCGCGTCTATGTCCATTTTTCCTCCTTGATAACCGAAAAAAAATCAAGTGCCCGATTTATGAAGATACATTAAAGCGCTAGCTTAACACAGAAAATGGATTTGGCTAGACACGCAACATTGTTTTTGAAAGTGCAAAAAGGGTATGCTGAAAACACAGATTGTCTGTTAACCTATTTAGAGCAGGCACTTTTCGTCGGCTCTACTGATGCATAGGCCACTTCTCAGATCATAAAGTCCCTTACGCAATTGCCCTCCAAAGCAGTCAGCCCTTGACCGGAACAGTCTATTCGCTTTTGATCTGGGTCAGCAACATAGGGGAAGTCAGATGCGTGCACGTCTTAAAAAAATTCTTTGGGCCGGACTGGCCTCGACTATGCTTCACCCGGTCGGAGCTTCCGCCCAAGATGGATCACTAACTGTCGAACTCAACAAGTTTGAGACATCGGACTCAGGAGGTTGCAGAGCATTCTTTCTTTTCCGTAACCAAAGCGGAAAGGCATTTGAGGGCTTTGAAATGTCGCTTGCGATACTAAACGGCGACGGTGTGATTGATAGGCTTCTAAATATTGATGCCGCCCCCTTACCCGTGGCCCGCACGACTCTTAAACTATTCGAGATACCTGGTATTGCATGCACAGATATTTCAGAAATTCTTTTGCACGCGATCGAGAGCTGCAAGCCACAAAACGAAGACAACTTAGACTGCTTTCCAATCGTCGCACTTAAAAGCCGCGCAACCGCACCATTAGTGAAATAACTTATGCTGGATGGAATTCTCTCTACCGTCGGAACCGGTGGCCCGATTATCGTCATACTTGCCATTCTTTCCATGCTGTCGCTTACGTTGATCTTGAGCAAAGCGCTGCAGTTAGCACGGGTGCGGTCCGGTAGGTCCGTGCGTGACAGTGCACTGGTTAAATGGTCGAAAAACAATAAAGAGGCTGCAATCTCGGTTTTAGCTGCCGGAAAAGCTCCAGCAGACAGAATTGCGCACTATGCCCTCACTGCGACACTTGAAAAAATGCCCAGAAAGCCGCTAGAGGCGGAGTTGACTCGACGTGGAAATGTTGAGGTAGAAATTATGAACCGGCATCTCCGCTTGCTGGAATTAATCGCGATGGTCGCTCCGTTAATGGGCCTCCTAGGAACAGTTCTCGGCATGATTCAATCGTTTCAGGAACTGGAAATGGCGCAAGGTTCCGCAAATGCTTCGGTTTTAGCTGGTGGCATTTGGCAAGCACTTCTCACTACAGCTGCAGGGCTTATCGTTGCAATTCCAGCCGCTGTCGGTGCTACGATGCTATCAACGCGCGTCGATGGTGCCGCCCATGAGATTGAAGCTATAATCGGGCAGTTCTTCCTTCTCGAGGACACAGGAACGACGCCGAGCACAGGTTGATCTGATATGAAACTTGCGCGTCATAAATCTGACAGACCACTGATTTCACTCGTCCCAATGATTGATGTGATGCTGATCCTGCTCGTCTTTTTTATGGTGACATCGACATACCTTAATTTGAAAATGATCCCATTCGTCAAAAGGTCTGACGAACAATCGAGCAATACCCAAATAGCAGAAGCTGCGAGCTCTACACTTTTGGTGCGTGTTTCAGCCGCTGGAGAATCCTACATCAAAGGGCAATCATTAACGGACCCCGCAACCCAACTATTGATCACCGAAAGACTTGAGGAAAATCCCCTTTTGTCGATCGTCATTTTGCCTTCGACACATGCCACAACTCAGCATCTCGTTTCGGCAATGGATATGCTGACCCGCGCGGGTGCCACTCGTTTGCGGTTGTTGCGATTGGAGGAGCGGCCGTGAAACTCAATCGACCGATGCGCCGCACCACACCTGAGACCATAGTCGCTCTGATTGACGTCGTTTTCTTCCTTTTGGTGTTCTTCATGTTGATCGGCCGAATGGATGCAACATCGCCATTCGATGTGGCGCCAGCGCATTCGCGCACGGGTTTAGAAATGCCTGCAGGCGGCGCCACCATTTCCGTAAGCGCACAAGGTGTCTTGGCATTAGACGGTACCGAACTTGACAAAAGCCAGACACTGGAAAGATTACAGATTCAACTTCAAGCGGAACCCAACCTTTTAGTGCGGGTGAACGCCCACCGTGATGCTCTTTTGCAAGAATTGCTGCCACTCGTAGCTTCAGTCGAGGCCCTTGGCGCGCGTGACGTCATGCTTGTTGTCACACCTGAGGAACCATAATGAGTTCCGCTACTTCAAGATGGAGCTGGGGGTTTGCCGGTTCAGTTCTGGCACACTTTGGTGCAATGTTGGCGCTGATCTTTGCGCAGTCAACCGACAAATTGCCGCCCCAAAGCATGCCAAAAAGCACATTAGAAATGCAGACCGTTCAAGCTCCAAGGCAAAGTGCATCCTCAGAAATACCTTCCGGCACGGACGCAACTGAGGTCAATGCCGACAGCACCGCCGTTGGCGCGGGTGCGATCCCCATGGCCAAGGCAAGCTCCTTGTCGACGGCAACCAGTCTGCAAAGCCCGCAGACTGTGACAGCCAACAGCGCTGCTCTCCTAGCGCCCGAAATCAATGAAATTAGTTCGTTATTACCTAACAATTCGGTTACAGAGGCAACTGAACTTAATGCTGAAAGCACGGTGGTGGACGCGGGTGCGATCCCCACTTCGAAAGCAAGCCCTTTGACAGTGGTCACCACACTTCAAAAACCACAGACTATCAAAACTAGTACTGCGCTTGGAGAAAGTGCCATAGCCGCGTCAAAGACAATTCCAGTTAAGGCGGATGTAAGTCTACAGAAATCACTAGCAATAAAAAGCAATAGCGCTAGACCCGTGGTACGGGTTGCAAACAAAATCACACCTTCACCGACCCCTATATCTTCGTTGGTCGTAACAACAGTTCCCAAATTTCAAGCGGTTCCTCAAGTCATGCCTCTTGGTACAACCACTACATCCCTTGAAGCCACAAGTGAGGCTGCAACAATTACACAGCCAACAATAACCCCAACCGTTCAATCAGATATTGAGGCAGCCTCTGTCACAGCAGCGCTTGCGTGGCAATTTGGCGATCGGCTGGTCACCGACCCGCAAGCTCTAGCGACGATACAAGCCTTCATGGCTCCAGGTGATTTAGAAAACGCAGCCGCCAACGCCGGCGAAGTTCGCGACGATTTAACTTCAGTTCTGAAAAGTGTGAAATGTGCGCGCCTGTCTGCCAATTTCAATCCAACCAACGGCAATGTTGAGCTTCACGGACATGTCCCTGATTTGGCCCAAAGCTATCAAATTATTGACGCACTTCGCTCTCAGTTAGGTGATGGCATTCCAGTAGTCGGGAACCTGTTGCACCTGCCCGAACCCCAGTGTGACGCTTTGGGCGGCATTGCAGATATTGGTTTACCTCAATCAACTGACCAATTTACTAATAATTTATTATTGGGGGAGACCTTGCACGCACGCGAATACTCTTACAGAGAGGGTCAAAGACTTCAATTCGACCTAACTGCTCCAGATTATGACGCTTTTGTGTATGTCGATTACTTCAGCGCCGACGGAGATGTGATTCATCTCATCCCAAATTCAACAATTGCATTGCAGAAACATGTCGCTAAATCTGTCGTGGGTGTGGGTGACGACAAACCAGGACAACCAGGTTTGAAGATAACAATCGGGCCACCCTACGGACAGGAAATCGCGGTAGCCTTCGCCGCATCCCAACCGCTTTTTGAAAAACCACGACCAATTGTAGAGCCTGCAAACCCTTACTTGGATTTTCTCAAGGGACAGGTCAGTCTAGCACGCGATCGTAACCCAAACTTCAAGGGCGAGTGGGTTTACTTTTTCATAACTACTTCGCCAGCGACCCAGTGACCCAACGGGCAATTACTTACAGCCTCCTCCAGCCCAATGCTTCAAATTTCGCTTAAAAGATCCTCCGAAAGGATGACTCTGCGAAGTAGATCGCGAGGTGTTCTGTGTTAAGTAGAATTTTGCCTGCTCACACAAGTCATGTCGGGTCCATTGATGGCAGCTGCTACATTTCTCTGTTTTCCACAGCGGTTCTGGAAGACCCTCAATCGGCGGAAAAATTGGGCTGAGTTCCGTCACTTGCATGATAGTTTTGCCAACGATCTCAGGAATTCCCTGCGCGATTGGCACGTCGAACAAAACTACAACCGGTTCTTCTTCTTGGTTGCTTTCGGCTGCTTCAATAACCGGTTCAGCTTTCGGAGCGGGTCCATCAGGGTCCTCGGATGCGTTAGCTTTAAGAGCTGCAATCTCAATCTTAACCAATTCTGCAAAAATGCCAGTCGGAAAGGCATCTAAATACGCCTCGTAATCCCCAAGCTTGCCCGAACTGCGCGCCAGTTCCATCAACTCGATCTCTAAATCAGGAGCTGGCGCAGCAGCGGAAATTTTAGGTTGAGCCGCCGTAATCTCTTCAGCCGACTCTCCTTCTGAATTTTCACCTGAAAACTCTTGAGCCATCAATCTCGCAAGGTTTTTACGGGCAGTTTCGGCGTGCCGCCCCTCTGGGTAAGATCGCAGAAATAGCATCATTTGGACTGAATCGTCGGAGTTCTTTAATGATTGCCAAAGAAGGTTTTCTTCCACTTCTTCATCAGTCAATTTCGGACCTGAGCGAAAGACAAATTCTTGCGTTAACGACGACGTATCCCACGGAGTTTGCGCCCCATTTGTCTCATTCAGCACACCCACCCTCACTTGCTTAAAAACTCGTTCAATCGGTAGGTTTTTGGTTTGGATCGCTTCTGCCAAAGCTTTGGTAAATGGGCTGTTGCCTCCCATCCCGTCGAAGGCAACCGCTCCTGGAGCAGTCGCGTAAGCAAGGAACGTACCAGTTGGCGCCTTCATTTCTGCCAATCCATTGTCGTTCATATCGGGAATATCTTCAAACGGGTTATTTCTACAGGCATCAAGGATCACAATGTTTGTACTGTTTCGGGCCGATGCCATTTGACGCAACACTGAGGAAGCCTCCAACCCAACCAAGTCAAGATCGGCGGCAACCGTCAAATTTGCATCTATCGGAAGCAGATAGTTCGCTCCAAAAGACTGTACTCCATGGCCAGCGTAGTAAAATAACCCCACAGCGTCCGGTCCACCTGCGCGTAAAGACCTGCCAAAAGTCGCAACAGCCTCCTTAAGCTCACTTTGGGACGTATTTAACGCCCGCGTGACTTCAAAGCCCAAGTTTTCGAGCGAATTGGCCAACAGTTGAGCGTCATTAGTCGCGTTGTCTAGCCGAGTAACTGCAGAGTACTCACTATTTCCTACAACTAAGGCGATCCGCTTTTCCGCCGCAGACAGAGGGAAGCCCATTATAACCAAAAATATAGCTGCGATGATCCGCATCTAAGTTCCTTTCACGCTCAGATGACTGATATTAAAGCAAATCTTGTGCGAGGCAATTTAAAATGCATTTATAGGGTAACTATTAGTTGCAATTGACAATTCATCACCCGATAATTTGGATATCATTTTAACGCCGGGGTTTTTCATGCTCAAGTTTTGTGTTTCCGTATTAATCTTTGTTATCACAGCGAGTTGGGCTGTCTCTTCGATGGCACAAAACGCTCCTTTTGCGTCTGGATGGAAGCTTGAGAATGAAGCATCTCAGCTTCAATTTCAATCAATTAAGAACCAAACAAAAATAGAAACATCATCATTTGCAACGATGGAAGGCGGAATTAACTCCGAGGGTCTGGCAACGATAAAAGTTCTGCTGGACAGCGTTGATACCAAAGTTGATTTGCGTAACGTGCGAATGCGGTTTTTGTTCTTTGAAACCTTTGAGTATCCTGAACTGGTCGTAACGGCACGTATTGATCCCAGTCAAATATCAGATTTGGAAATCGTAAAGCGCAAGACCATCAACTTGCCGTTCAGCCTAAGCTTGCATGGTGTTTCTAAAAACATGCAAGCACAACTATCATTGACGTTGATTGGTGATGATTTGGTAGCTGTGTCCACAGCTGAGCCGATTAACGTTTCCGTCGCCGATTTTGATCTGACCGGAGGGCTCGAGAAGCTACAAGAAGCCGCTAACGTTTCAATTGTACCATCTTCTTCGGTAAATTTTGATTTCATATTTCGCAGGTTAGACAGCGCATCAACACCACAGACACAATCCGCAGAAGCTACAGCGCTTAAACCTGCATCAGCAGCACTTGAAGCAGAAGGTGATTTCTCATTGGAAGCTTGCGTTGGGCGCTTTGAAATCTTGTCTCGATCTGGGAATATCTACTTTAAAACCGGATCTTCCCAGCTTGACGCCGCTAGTACTCCACTACTCAACACAGTGGCTGATATCGTCACCCGCTGTCCAGATCTGTCCATCCAGATCGGGGGGCACACGGACAGCATTGGGGGCAGCAACGCTAACCAACGCCTCTCTGAAAGGCGGGCTGCATCTGTCGTTAAATTTCTTACTGCCAGAGGTATCGCAGCGTCACGAATGCAATCTGTCGGTTTCGGCGAAGACCAACCTATCGCTGCCAACGACACGAAAAAAGGCCGCAGTCGTAACCGTCGTATCGAGTTTACAGTGCCAGAAAAATAATTCAGTTGGACCTGTGCCTTGGCGGTGTCCGAGACTCAAGGAACAAAACGCCCAACAAATGCAAAGGTGCGTTGCGCATACGGTGTTTTTACAGTGTCGTTATTGGTCAGTTCGTTAAGACGTCAGCATTAAAGCCACCGTTGCGCCATCGCTCTAGTGCAGACGTGAAATTAGGCCCGGGGAGCCCATCTATTACGCTCGCGTAGTAACCCGCCAATTTCAGTCGTTCTTGGACCTGCGACATGGTCGCACGTGACCATTCATTTGACGATTTGGTTAATTGTTTGATCAATGATCCACGATCTTCAGCTACACCACGTAACAGCAAATTTGCTGCATACGAGGGATCACGCTCAATACCACGACCCTCGTCCAAAAGGATCGCAGCCGCACGGTAACCTTCAATTTCACCGTCACGGGCCGCACGAATAAAGTATTCTAATGCCGCGTCTGGGGTATCAATCGCTCCATCTTGTGCAAGAACCCCGAGATTAAATATTGCTTTGGGAGAGCCAGCATCAGCAGCTTTACGCAACAGCGCGATTGCGCGATCAGGATCTGCTGCCCCTCGATCCCCCTGAAACAAAGAAATTGCAAGATTGATCATGGCGTCGGGGCTACCTCCTTCGGCAGCACGTTCATAAAGCGCGAACGCGCCATCCACATCCTTAGCAAAACCGGTTCCGTTCTCCATCAGTTGAGCTAAGCTGACCATCGCGCGCAAATCGCCTCGGTCGGCAGCACTTTTATAAAGTTTAATAGCTCGTTCTAAATCGCCAGAAGCTGCGGTGGCACGCGCCAACAAAGAAGTATAGTGGGGTAAATCCGGGGAACGCACGGAGGCAGAGGAACATGCCTGAATTGCAGTTACGGCATTCTGACGCAATCGCTCAAAAGGAACGCCTGAATTCGCCGCTGTTGCATCACGCGGATGGGTCGCAAGGCGTTCACATATCCCACCGGGCGTACTTTCTTCTATTTTTGGGATCATCTCTAAAAGCCGTTTCGCCTGCGCTGCGTCTGCCATCTCCGGGTATCGATCTAGGTAGAACTCCAGAAGTGGCCGCATCCGGCTGCGCCGCGCCAAAGACCACAATCGTGCTGCGTCTGCCTCTTTGTCCTGCGTCCCTAAATTTCTGGTGCGCGATCCAGTTTCCAAAAATGCCACCACGTCCTCAACATGTGCACCTTGAGGGTAACGATCAGCATAAAGTTGCATCAAACTTACGTCCTTAGAGCCCGCAGCTACCTGCCAAAGCATGGCCTCCTCGGATGCGGTTTCAGGACTGGTGTCAAACCTAAATTGCTGGGTCAGAGACGAGTTTTCCCATGGAACTTGGCGTCCACCAGTCGCAGCCAATACATCACGCCGGACAGAAATCATCAGTTCAGCAATATCCTGACCGGGCGTGTATAGATGACTTAGCATTGCCTCAGTAAAAAAACTGTTTCGCCCAGTTCCGTCATAAGCCACATTGTCAGGCTGTGTCGCATAGACAAACATAAAATTTGCTTCGGTTCCAACCCGAGCCAAACCATTTCCCCTGCCGGTCTCCTGACTCAAAGTCACCCCAAATGGATTGTCGCGGCAGGCATCCAAAAAAACCAATTTTAGTCCCGAAGATCCCTCCATGGCACCCAGCACTTCAGTGAGAGGTACGGTTTGATCAGGCAGATCTTCTATCCCCGACAAGGCAGCATCCACCGGTACTAAATAATTTTTCCCACTAACCTGAAAGCCATGCCCAGCGTAATAAAACAACACGACATCTGCTGTTTCGGCGATCTTCGTGAATCGACTGATATCAGCATACATCTCGTTTATGGTACGGTTGCTGCCTAAAAGAACCTCAAAGCCAAGCCCTTCAAGAGCAACAGAAATATCCAGCGCATCGTTGACAGGGTTTTCCAATGAGCTGACGGAATCATACGCTGAATTCCCTAAGACAAATGCCACACGAGACTCAGCAAACGCTGAAATAGCGCTTAAATTCCACAAAAAGATTATTGCTGCTGCGTATCGCATAGCGTCTCCGTTACAAGCCCACCGCACGAGAAAGCTCAATACCGACCGTATCAACCGCATCAGCAACGACGGTGATTGTTGCACTTTGTAGGGATGCCAATTCGGGGTCCTCAACGCGCACCAGAGAGATTGCTTTGCGGATTTCTCCTGACGCATTTGAGAGGGCCGCTCGAGCTTCGTTCGCAGCATCAGCACGAATGGCTTGCCGCTCTGCATCGGTACTCGCGTTTGCCAATCGTTTTTGAGCCCGTATACGGGCCTGATCAACATCTAATCTTGCACCTTTGAGTATCTCCGCCACATTTTGCATACTTGGGGGAAGATCTGCCGAAATAGCATCAACCTCGTCTGTCAAATCATATAATGCATCGGATAAACACGCCAGATAACGATCAGTATCTTTGCCACTCTGGGTGCACGATTGCGCCTGCGAAACAAAACCTTCGGAAATTCCGGTTATAGCATCCAAAGTCTCCTTCACTCTTTCTCTCACGGGAATAGAGGCATTTATCCTATCTTTCGGATTTTCGAACCCGATACCGATAAATTCACCTAAGCGTGGCAGAGCATCTGCACCGGGACGCGGCGTAAAATCTGGCGGCGCCACAGTGATTTCAGCATCACCTGCAAGGCCAACCACCCTGTAAGCTATACCGTTCGTACTACTAATGTTGCTCGTATCCACCGTGAATGTGGTCGTGCCAACACGCCTTGAAGCAAATGACAGCGTTTCGAAGATCCCCGAAGTATCAAGCGTGTCTGAGCTTTTGCCAAAAACATAGTAATCTGGACCTCCAAAAACTGAACCCGTGGTGGTCGCAGTGCCAGTTAGACCAAATTGAACCGTCAAATCATCAGGAATGGCAAATACAACTGGCGTCGTTGAATAATTAGCCGGGTAATAGCCTGTATCGCCGGGTGCCCATATACTGCTGAAATTCCAGCTTTCATCGGTACCAAGACCATAAAAGGTTGCGGCGTCCTGAAACTGCGAAGTAGTCAGGGCTGTGCCAGAGGCGCTTGTCGCCAAGCCTGATGTATCACTGTCCCAAAAGTTCCCAGACGAAGTACCTCTCTCTAGTCCAAGAAACCCTCCAACGGTGGACGAGTTAGATCCACTTGTTTCAACCATCCCGGTTGAGTACGACCGATTGATTGTTGCGTCGTTCACAGCCGCAAAACCACCAACAACAGCACTGGACGCATCACTTACCTTCACATCACCTTGGGAATAAGAGTCACTGATTTTACCTGCATCAGAAGACCCTACAAACCCTCCTGCATAAATATTTGAGGCCTTTTCCGGGTCATTCACTGTCACAGTCCCTAGCGAATGAGCTCGATTGATAGTTCCAGTGTTTTGGCCAACAAACCCACCAAAAAATTTACCACTGGGATTGGTTGCTATCACATCAACACTAGAAATACTGTCCTCAATTAATCCTGTGTTGCTGGCAACAACGCCACCACCACCATAGGCATAATCAGAGGCGTCTAAATCACCGCTAACCTGCACATTTCGTATGGTGCCATTATTATACTGAGCCAAAATACCCGCAGCGCTACCGCTAGCATTTTCTAAAGTTAGATCCGTTACAGTGCCAGCCGACGATATCGTTCCGATCAGAGCACTTCCGGAAATAGACAGGTCTGAAATCTTGTATCCTGCACCATCTAATGTACCATCCAAAGTACCAATTGATGCAAAACCATTTACACTACCAGTTTGCCAGTTAGCTGTACCTGAGGCATCAATATCGTTTGATAGCTCGTAATTGGCAACGTTGCTAATTGAGCCGACACCTTGCAAACCAAAGATATCTTCAATGATATACGGTGTTCCACTGCCACCAGAGCCGCTACTTGCGCGTAAAAACTGGCCCCCAGAAAGTACAAAACTGTCCGCTGAAAATGCAGGTAAGGACCCAACTTGCTCCCAGTCCCCATTGGTTAGGGTAAACTCGTCTACATCAACGGTACCAGCCGACGTCGTGGTAATGGTGCCAGTTGCCTGGAGGCCAAAGCTACCAGATGAACCGTTAATTGCGCCATTTAGGATAATGTCATTATCAGCTATCAGAGTAAGCGATGTACCCGCATCCCAATCCAGGTCAGCGTTTATGGTAATATCACCAGGATCTGAGCCCTCAGTTGAGGTGGTTAAAATGACATTAGCTCTTGACAGCGCATCCTCATATGAACGTTCGTCTGCTCCAGAATTAATCGTGATGTCGGATGGATCAAGTAGCAAAGTACCCCAAGAGCCAGCTGGTGCTCTAGTGTCTACTTTACCGCTATATTTCAAAGTTCGCGGGCTCGATACTTCTATGAAACCACCATTGCCACCCTCCGGTCCACCACGAGCAGACAACTCACCTGAAAACTCAGTGATCAAGTCCGACCAGACAACAATCCTACCTCCATCGCCCGCGCCCAGAGAGTCTGCCAAAATCGCCGTTTTGGCATCAACAGTCGTAGTGGTTGCACGAAGCAAATCTCCCTGACCAGCAAAATCCCCACCAATCCGGATTAGGCCGCCGCCATCAGAATGGCTAGCGTCAATGTTTGCTCCAGAGAGGGTAATCTGATTTCCCGTAATCAAAATCTCGGGTCGCTCTCGCGGACGCATC
>ERZ1046148.1167-NODE-1167-length-13839-cov-4.098738_pt1 | contig 13839 bp, 1 predicted proteins | sample MGYA00383090_ERZ1046148 | MGnify/ENA primary metagenome ERZ1046148 (study PRJEB29581, sample SAMEA5548360) | metagenome | biome: marine; feature: coastal; material: water | depth 25 m | study: Short-term variability in the microbial, nano- and picoplankton... | reverse complement strand
CACCCTGCATTTCTGCAATTTTTTCTAAATGGAACGTAGGATCTTGATGAGAATGTCTTCTATTCCCTTCAGGATCTATAAAGGTTGACGCTCCAACTGCTTCATCAAACTGTGCGTTATTTAAAGCAATCTTTCTAAGTCTACCTTTTACACCACCTTTCTCATAAGTTACTTCTGTACCCTCATTCTCATCTACAGATAATAATGTTTGGTTATCTAAATATATATTTTCACCAAGAACTATTGATTGTCTTATCATAGATATAGCTTCAACTTCTATAGGATCTACATGTGCATAAGTATCAAATAATACTTCTTGTTCTTCAGTCAATCTATCAGAAAGATTTGAATATATGCTATATAATATATAATTAGGATGAATATTTATTCCAGAACTCTGTTTTAAAGCTTCACTTATATCCTCAACATTAGTCTGAATATTAAAATTCTCACTTATCTTTTCCATCTTCAGAAGAGATGTTAATGCCATTAGGTTATCTTTAATGCTTTCATGCTCCTCAGTACCTTCAATTCTGATTTTAGAGTATTTTCTATTAAATGCTTCTGCCCATTGTTTTACTGTATGGTGAGCATCGTCCTTTTTATTTGCTGCAAATAGATGTGATATACCTGTATTCTTATCTTTTATTTCAAATATATTATCAACTCTCATCTTATTCATACCTTTAATAAAAGACATGTATAATGATGAATCTGCTACTTGTGATGGCATCTCTGCACCTTTCTTCATTAATTCTCCTGATACAGCAAATTCATATAAACCAAGTTGTGTAAATATTCTATCCATCACTGCTTTTGTATGTGGATTACTTTTTCCAAACATCCAGGCTTTCTGGAATATTTCTAAATCAGTATTTACATTTGCAAGAACCTTAAGTAAACCATTATATACATTGTGAGGATTAACAGAAATCACTAAAGGTTCTCCTGTTTCTTCATTTACATATTTATTACCATATCTATCTTCTTCTGCTATAGTTGTTGTTGCTATAACATGTCTTAAACGTTTTGATAAAGATTTATATCCTCCAATCATATCTGCTGACTTATCATAATCACCTGTAGTCTTTGCTTCCTGTTCAGCAAAATCTACATCTTCAATGCCTTCTGGAGCTGCATGGAATTCATGTATATGTCTTTCTACTTGATCCTTGATGTTATCAGTTTGTTCTAGTAGGGATTCATATAATAATTCTAATTCATCTACATTATTATCATACCATTCACCTCTTTCTACATAAAACGCTCTATTTGGATTATATATCTCTATCCAATCAGCTATAGCAGAATCCATTATTAAATTCTTATCCATGTCAGATTTAGATTTACCCAACCTTTGAACATATAAGTTTGCAATACCTGATGTTATTTCATGAACTTGATCAGCAGGAACATAGTTTTTAACTTGTTTTATCTTTGATGATCCATCCTCAGCTGTTCTTTTTATGAATTTATCATCAGACATTAGTTCTAACTTGAATGCTGCATCTCCATCAAATGCTTGTGTAAATCTATTTTCTTTAATGGATGTGTTTCTATATTTACCAGAATCTATACCTTCAAATAAATGATTAAGTTGTCTTGTTCTAAAACCTGTTAATACCTCTATTATAAAGTCTATTATCTTTTGGAACATTGATTTATTTTCAGAACTAGTTTTAGTACTACTAGAATTCATCTTAAACTTCTCAAACTCGTCTGCTAAATATTCTTCATAGTATCTCTCTTCTAATATATCTTGTGGCATCTCAGCATACATTGAATGTTGTTTTCTCATTTCATTCAATGCTTCAGCTAAAGTTTTACCTTCAGATCTTAGTTTAGCTTTTACTTCTTTCTTAGCTATAGCAAGATATTTTTTAATTTCAGTATCTGTAAGTAACATTCTAAATACTCCATGGAATGCTTCATGATACTTAAAAGGATTATTCCATCCTGTTGTAATAACTCCTTCTAATCCTTCTATTCCTTTTGATACATCCTTCATGTTCATCATGAACATACCTACCTTTTTATATGCTCCTTTTAAATTTCCTCCATGATTGGTTATATCAACGGTAAATTTATCACCTAATCTAGATTTAACCCAATTAATATATGTTTCTATATCTTCAATATCATGACCATCAAAGTTTTTTATAATCTTATTTGCTTGACTCTTTGCTTTAGCAAATTCTACCATTAATGCTTTTAATTCAAGATCATTAGCAATATCTTTCTTATTTATTTCCTGTAATTCATGATTTGTAACTGGTCTTTTACCTGTTGTCCATTTCTTTCTGTTCTCTTCTCTTATTACCCTCTTTCTTTCTTTTATTTTTTCAGAAAGTTCTTGTATACTAGTAACTGCTTCTTGATTTATAGCTTCTCCTTGGGTATTAATAGAATTTACTGATTTAGTAGAAAGCTTTAGTCTTATACTTTTAAGAATCTCTACATTGAACTTTGCAATTTTTACTTCTATTCCTTCTAGCTCTTTTTTAGCTAACTGTTTTTTAGCTATGTCTTCTAATATCTCAGGATCAATATTACTAAAGTCATCTAAATGAGCATCCTTTTTTTCTATTGGTGATAAATCTTCAGATGTCTTTGTTTTCTCTATGGGTATACTCCTTGCAACTCTTCTCTTAACTACATTTATATTTTCTGTAGAACTTAATGAAAAGTTAAAATTCTTCTTAACTTCTTTGTCAAGTGAAGTTTCTGTATTCATGAAGTCATCAATGTTTGGATCTTTAGGTAAAGCTCTTTTAAAATTATCTAATGTTAATATAGCTTTATCTTCTGCAGGACTTTTTTTACCAAATAAATTTTTATTTATTGCATCTACAAGTTCTTGAACATCTTGCATGTTTTTTAATACCTTGGCTGGTATATTCATGTTAAGTCTATCAATACCTTTTTTCTTTTGACCTTTCTTAACTTTTTCAATACTTAAATCAGAATAGTCTACACGGAAATTACCATTATCTGATAGTTTCATTTCAAGATAAATACCTTCAGTAGCTGATATAAAAAGCTTTTTTTGTAAATCTGAATTATACTTTTTGTTATAACCTGCTTTTATAACCTTACCTTTGTCATCTATATTATCATTTACTGTTTCTGCAGATTTGTTTTTCCACTCACTAAACAAGTCTGTAACTTCTGACTCACTCATTGTTTGTGGTTTTATATAAACATGTGCTGATTTACCATTAGGCATAGTTACAAAAGCAACATACTTACCTAATCTTTCTGCAGGTTTAAATTTATTCTCATACTTGCGTAACTCTTCTTTTAATTTTGCGTAAGATGGTGTATTAGGTTTTATATTTGTTATAATACTACGCTCTTTCTTTGTACCTTTTTCATCACCTTGATATATTCTATTATAGTCTGCAACGTAATAAGGTTCTATTTCAGGATCATATAAGTCTTCTTTATTGATAATTTCTAACGTATTATAATCTAAATTTTTAAACAATACTCCGTCACCTTCATCAGCTATTGCCATAGAGCCTTCTGAGATATTAAGAACTACACCTAACTCTTTCTGTGTGAACTCTCCTATATCTTTACCAGTCATCAACTTATCTATCTTATCATATATATAATAAGACTGAGAATAATTATTCCTTATTTCTTCTGTTTTATCTTTAATCTTATCTTTGTTGTATAATTTAAAGAAGTCTTGCACTTGAGCTTCAGTTATCTCTGTAGGGTTTATAACATCTCCTTTTCTATTAAGGAGCTTTAATGTAGTTGGTCCTTGGAAGTAACCCATGGTCTTGCCATTTATCTGAACTTCAACTTGCCACTTTTGACCATGTTTTTTAATTAAATCATTTTCAACACCTCCTTTAAGTTCTGTAAAGTTCTTTTTATTTTCTAAAGAAGTTTCTTCTGCATAAAACCAATTAGGACCAGGAGTTACTTTAAATGTTACTCTACTTTTATCATCTTCCGTAAGGTTTCTTAAAAATTCTTGTTGCTCAAATTTACCTTTTTTAATTGCTTCTGTAGGATTTGCCCTTTGAAGTTTTCTATCCCAAACCGGAGTTATTACTAAAGGTTCATTAGATTTTAGTTTACCTCCCCTTCTCTTATAATTTAAAGAAGGACTATCTTTTTGAAGATTCATTGCTTTAAATACCTTCTCTTCTAAAAATAGTTTATCTTCTTTTTTATTAGTACCTATCTTAGACTTTTTCTTAATATATATGTTATTATAAGTTGCTACCATTGACGGTGTAGAAAGTACTACATATGTAACACCCTCTTCATCAACTAAATAATCTCCATTTTTATATTCAACTCCTGCAAATTTAAATGGTTTATTATCTGCAATCTTCTTATTAGATCTTTCAGTTAATGCATCTCTTTCTTCATTAGCTTTTTTCTTAGATGTATGTATTTTATCACTAACCGTCTCACCTTTTTCATTACGTACTTTAAATACTCTTGTTTTATCTCTTGTTTCTCTATCACTAATCTCTTCCTGCTCTACCTTGTACTTTTCAGGTTTTGATTTAGTTTCCTCAACGGCTTTCTCCTTTGACTCTGCAAAATCAGAAGCATCAACACCTACACTTCTTAAAATATCAGATACTTTAGGATCTTCTTTCATTGTTATAACCCAATTAAAGAATGAATCATCAGAACCTTCTACTAACTTCTCTCTTACATATACTTCATCATGAATTCTTTTTATAGCATATTCTACTTTCCTTGCTCTAAGTGATAGAGGGCTGTTTAACCAATCTTCAATGCTTGTTAGTGCATCCCCTTTACCTTCTCTATTTAAAAGATATTCTTTATGTTTCTTTACTAAAAATTCATCACCATATTTATTTCCTGTATATTTATTAATATCTGCTTCATCTACATCAGTAATATCCTCTCCTTTCTCAAAATGTGTATTTTCAAAGTTATAAGGATCATATTTTTCTTCTGTTTCTTTATCCTCCTTTTTTTCACTCTTTTTCTCTTGTACTTTATTTTTACTAGTATTTAAATATGTTCCTAAGAGTTCATCTTTCTTTTTCTCAAGTGTAGGATTATCTGCTCCGTTTAACATTCCATCTTCTAGCATATATAAATAAGGGGCTTTTCCTCCTTTCAAGAATTCTTCTGCTTGGTTTACTTCTGGATATATACCATACTCTGCTAATTGCTTTAAGAACTCATTTTTCTCTGCTGCTTCTACATGAGCCTTCATTCTTTCTTCAACGCCTGTTTTGTTTTCCATAAAGACTTCCCAGAATCCAGCTTCCATTTTATTAGCTAAGTCATATAGACTTTTAGGGTTAACTAATATATTAACAGCTTTATTATAATCCTCAGCTCTACCTTTAAGAGCTTTATGGTCAACAATTTTTGTTAAGAATTCATCAAACTTATCATGATCCATGAAAGAATCTTTCTCTTGTTTAGATATAAAGTTAAGATAATTCGTAGTAACCTCCCTAAGATTTTCTATATTAGCAGAATCAAAAACACCAAACGGATTAGATGATCCTGTCCTATATATAGCTAAATCCTCAGATTCTGTATCTGTAATATTTCTAGTACTTAGTATATTTTCTCTTAGCTCTTTTACTGCATCACCTACTATAATGGTTGTGAATTCATCCTTTTCCTTATCTTCATCTACTTTGGTAGTTGGAGCTTCATACTTTTGTATATTTTTAGGATCTGTTAGTACTGAGAAATAATCTTGTAATAACCGTAATCTTTTTTTCTTAGATTCATATATGACTTTCTCATCTGAAGATAACTCAACACCCTCTTCCTTAGTAGGTTCCATTGTATTTCTCAACTCTATCTTTAATAATCTAATTTCTGATATGAGTTGTTGTGTACTAACAAGTGCATCTATTTCATTAGCTGCCATTTTTTTAACTATAGGATCTGAGGAAAGTTCTGTATATATCTGGTTAGATCTTTCTAAAGCTCTTTGGAATGTGTCTCTTGTATATAACGCAAGCATCTTTGCATGATTAAACGCTTGTTGAGATATTACTTCAGTAACATATTCTTTACTACCCTTTTTAAATTCTGAAGCATCAAAAGGATTTATAATCTCCTCATTTAATTCTCTATATGATTTCTCAACATTGTCCATTCTTTCAAGCATACCTTGTATTCTCTCTCTGGTTTTGCCTGATTTTATCTCTTCTTCTGTTGCATTTTTGAATGCTTCAGCTAAACCTTGATCATCTAATTTAAGAAAGTCTTCCATCTGCTCTCTATAATTATGCATATTACCTGACTCTATAATTCTATGTAAAGCACTAAATATTCCCTCATCTTTCTGATCTTGAAATTCTTGGACGTTTTCATTTAAGGTTGTTGCAAATAGATTCTCATTAACCTGTTTTTGATTAAGAGCACTTAGTTTAGTCATATCAAAATAATGTGCAGGATCTTCATAAGCTTTATTTAATATATCTACTGTTTCTTTTATATACTCTTCTTTATCTTTTTGATATTGCTTATAACTTTCTGGATCACTTTTACTTTTATATAACTCAGGCATCCATTCAAATACTGCTTTCTGTGGACCTCTTACCATACCTCCCATTAAGAAACCTGACATAAATACTTCAAAACCTTCTCCTGACCATTGAGATTTTGCTCCAGCCATTGTTGATGCCCATATTGCATCTGAGCCAGCAGCCATAGGGTCATTATATAAATTTCTATAATAATCTTTTGCCCCTATAGCAATACCCTCTTGTGTAATTTCTTGAAGACCCTCTATTACATTAAACCTTCCATAATTTAATGCAGCTCCTGTAAATGTCTTTAAACCTCCACTAAGACCTCTTTTTTTAAATGCTTGCCATGCTGATCCTCCATATTCAAAAGCTTTATCTCCTTCTTTAACAGCTGCTTTCTTTATTATTCTATTAAAGATACCTTGTCTCTGTTGGTTCATTAATTTACCCGCAGTTCCAAATCCTCTTAAGGCTGTATCAAAGACAAACGCATTAGATAAGAATATTATAGGAGCATTTAACATTAATGTTGTAAACGCTGCTTCATCTGCTTTTCTTACTATTTTGGATAATTCATCTCCTACAGGAGCACGTCCATGTTCTTCAACAAATTGTCTGTATAGTTCATCAATTAAGTCATTCTTAACCATTCCACCTTCTAGCTTAGATTCAGCCATTGCTAGATTGACAGCTCTAAAGTCTCTATACATTCCTCCAAATGTCTTTGCTGTTTTTGCTATTCCAGATAAAGATCTTGCAGTTCCTTGTACAGAATCTATTGACTTTAATGCTTTTAATGTGTTGGGTGTTAATGCATTACCTACAAATTTTCCACTTCTTAACCAGAAGTCTTTTGCAAAGTCTATTTGCTTCATAGACTGTAACATCTTTCTGCTTCTTTCAGCATAGGCTCCCATGTCAAATAACTTATCTATTGACTTATAACCTTTTACAGCATTGTATGCAGTTTTACTTGCAACTAGAGGAGTAGCTCCACCAAATGTTGCCGTTTCCAACCCTGCCATTGCAAGTTCTTCTAAAGCAATATTAGCCATTATACCAACAGTATAAGCAGAGTTTAACATAAGGTTGTTAAAAAATGCCCCAGTACCCTCTTGAGTAGAATTACCAATTCTCATTGCATCAGCATAAGCTTCAGCTTCATATGGATCCGGTCTAAAGAAATTTCCTGAACCTAAATCACTTAAAGAATTATATGTGCTTAAGAAACCTGTGCCAAATACGTTCCAATATTGACTTCTTGCTCTAGCATTTTCATCCCACCATGAAGAAACTTGATTATATGCAGATTCATTATCCGCATAAGGATGGAATCCTAAGTTGTGAAACTGAGGGGAATTATAATATCTGTCAAAGTTGGTTCCTTTTATACTAAATCTTAAAGGTTGTGCTTCATTTTTTTTTCCTCTTGCTTCTACTTCTTGTATAACATCACCAACAATATTACCAAATACGTTATTATTAAGATCTTTATCTTTTGGTTCACCTGTAATAATAGCATTAACAGGATACCGTGCAACCATGTCGTTTAATGCTGTAGCTCTATCTAAACCTTCTATGTCAAATGAACCTAATGGTTGATCTGATCCTTCTACAATAAGTTCATCTTTAATTTTTTCAAAGTTTACTTCTGCACCTGATGTAGGTGTACCATCCATTACATCACTTGCTATAGGTGGCATTGGGGGATTAACCTCTGAATTAACTGGTGATTGTGTCAGATTGAATCTTTCTAAGTTCTCTTCAGCCATGCTAGATTATTTTTTCAAGGTTTTTTTATGGGCTTCCATTGCAGACTGATTATCTTTTGCTCCTTCTTCAAGTTGAGTTTCAAATCTGTCAAATATAAGGTCTACCTTCTCTCCATCAGGAGGTAGTACTTCAGGTTTTGTATATGTTCCATATACAATATCACCATAAGTACTACTTTCTGGATCTCCATCAAATGAAGCAAGAGATGCTTTATACACCATTTGACCACTACTATTTTTATAGAATATTACAGTCCCTCCATCATTACTAATTATTTTTGATTTATTTAGATCAACAAAGTATTCAGTTGTTCCTACATATGAATTTTTAACACTATTAGGATTTAGCTCTCCGTACTCTGGAGAAGCAAATACTGTTATAGAATTATTTGGTATAGATAAAGAAATATTATTATTAGTTTTAGCATTAGATGATTTGTGTGTGCTAGCATATTCTTCACCATAAGTAATAATCCACCCACTTCTATCACCTCTACCACCTAATCTTTCTGACCAGACTATGCTAGCTATAGGTCCTTTACCTTTAGTAAATGCTTCTGGATCTAGATCAGCAATGTTTTTATCTCTCATGAATTCTTGTAGTGATAATAAAGCTGCAGGATCAGTAACAAATTCAACATCATCATCATCAGCATTTTTTCCAGTACTATGATCACCTAACATAATTTGATAGTTTTGTTTTGGACCATTCAATAAGTTCTGTATTAACTCTAATTGTATATTTGCATCTCTATTATTCATACCAACAACATAATCTGAAGGATGACGATTGTATATGATGCCTCCACCACCAGCTTGTTCTTGATTTACCAGATGTGATTGTAAGTTATAATTTTGTATACCAGGTATTGAGCTAGCTTTATTCATGTTATGATTCATCTTGTTTTTTATTTCAACAAACAATTCTTCTGCACTATGTTTACCCCAAAATTCATCAAACACATTGTTAAAATGTTTGTTTGCTACATCAACACCTCCGCTTTTAGCTCCATCAATAGTGTTATTCATATCTTCAACATCATAAAAACCAAAGCTTTTGGCTGCATCTTCTGGTGAAAGATCACTTTCTCCATTAATATAAGACCCAAAATCCTGCACCATTTTTTCTTGTATTTGTTCAGGACTTGATACTACTCCTCTACTGTTAAATAATGGATAAGCGTCTAACATTCTTCTTTCTAACATTGTAATTTCCTTATTATGAGTCATTAAGTCTAAAACATTTTTGTATGCTGAGGCCTGTCTATGCCAACCAACAAGAAGTTTTGCTGAGGTTTTATCTATTCCACTTTCTATACTTTTAAGTTTATAAAATAACTCTGGATTAGATCTTTCTAAATCTGGACCATAAACATCATCATTATCAGCATCTATCATGTTTGATAGATTATCATATATCTTTTTAAGCTCATCTCCATTTCCTTCTCTTGTATAATGTTGTTTAGCTTCTTCCCATGTCATGAACTTACCATCTACTTTCATTCCTTCAGCTGAATAAAGATCATCAGCTGTACTGATGTCTTTTGACACTGTTGAGTAATATTCTTCTAGTAAGGAAAATCTATTATCTTTTATACTTTGTAAACCTTCATTTGTAGTATTCATGTTATCCCCTATTGAATCAAATGTTTCACCCATTACATATTCTCCAGTTGTTGAGCCATCCCCTTGCATTACTGGTTGATTGTTATTTGGTCCAGGATGGCCAGAATTATTTCCCCCTTCTGCCCAAGGTAATGTTGCAAATCCATCTTCAGTACTTAAATAGCCTTTTTCAAACGCTGTTTGAATCAATTTATTTGCATGATCCATTTCTTTTTGAGCCATTTGAATTTTATGCTTGTGATTTTCTAAAGCATATTTATCTGCCTCCATGGTTCTTGATGCGTCAACATCAGCAAATAAAGATGCAGCTGTTCTAGTATCTTTATCAATATGGAATGACATATAGGCATTACCCGCTTTATACATTAAATCATCAATATCAGATGCATTACCTAATATTTCATTATTTCTTTTTTGCTTCTGTTTGTTTCCTTCTCTAAGGAACTCCATTTCAGCCGTATGTCTCTCATATGCCGTCATCTCCTTTGACCCTGGTATAAGATCTCCTTTACCTTGCTTATAAGCTTCCCAAGCACTTAATCCATTAATAGAGTTAGTTAATTCTTTATCATCATCACTACTTGTAGCATCCACTTCTCTTTTGTACTGTTCAATGGTTTTTTCAAAAAAAGCTTTCTTGGCACCTTCCTCACCACCAAATTGTTCTGCATTTGCTTCCCACCATTTTCTTGCCTCTACATAAAATTTAGTTTGATAATATCTCTGAATTTGAGGATCATCCATCATTGTTTGTAATATGAAATTCTGTGCTGGATTATAGTACTGCATCTCACCAGTTACAGGGTGTTTACCAGCTTTTCTTCTTGTTAGAAGTGTACCGTTTTTTTGTGTAATTATATAATGACCATCTTTAGAAACGCTTACATCTTCAACGCTCATCCCTGATTCTTTCAATGCATTAAAACCCAATTCAACAAGATCTACCTTTTCTACAAGCTCTGGTAATTGAACATTCATTGAACCATCTCTAGTAGCAGTTTTAAAGTCATCCATGCTAAAGTTTAGCATTTCTATTCCTCCATCCCAATATTTACTCCTTGTCTTCTCATCTTTACTTTTTCTAAGTTGATTGAACTTCTCCATTTCAGTCTTGTATCTTTTAGTAAATACAATATCTCTTACTGTCTTGTCATCCTCAAAGAATGGTGTAAATACACCTTTAGCTGCATCTACATTTTGTTGTAATGATAAATCCATTCCTGATATTTGATGTATTCTTGGAGCAAGGTTCTTTACATATTCATCTCTTATATTCATGTTATCCTCTCTACTAAGATCAGCGTGAAGTACACTACCATATAAGTTGTTCATTTTCTTATAGTTAGTGTCATATCTGTCCTGTCTCTTATCTAGAGCATCAGACAAAAACTTAAAGTCCGGTGTAAAGGACTTTGTTTTTGATACATATCTGTTTACATTTGGTAAGTGCGTTGCCATATTACAAAAATACTAAATTTATTTAATTTAAAAGATCATTATAGATAAACTTTTAGAGTTTACTAGTGACCTGTTATCCATTTATTTAACTTCCTTCTACTTCTCGCAAGATCAGCTTGACGTTTTGAGAAGCCTCTAACTTCTGTTCCTAATGATACCGTTTCTTCAGATGCAGGTGTTACATTTAAATTATTCTTGGTTCCACCTCCTTGTCCTGTCTTCATTTTTATACAATTATTAATTTCTTTTTCATCTTGAAATTTACCAGCACAATCCTGATAAGCCTCATCATAAGTCATTCTACCAGGTGTTACAGTTCCATCTATATTCTTCTCATTATAGAACTCAATATTATGACGCTTAGGGCTAAACCAATAGTTAGGGTTTTCTAAGTTTCTTATATACATCTCATCAGCATTACTCATTCGTGTTTGCTCTGCATCTAATAAGGCATCTTCTGCATCTTTATATTCCGTTTGATAATTACCCATAGCCATTGCTGTTTCATCCATGTAGGTCTTTTCATTCTCCATCCTATCTCCAGTAAACTCATTTAATGCAGCAACATTAACGTTTTGTGCATTATTATAAATCTTAGTATTAAGAGCTTCATGCTTATTAATAACCTTTTCAGATTGATCCTGCATAGAACCCATTACATTTGTTGGGTTAGCTCCAGCTCTTATTGCAGCTGCAGCAGTTGCTTCTATAGTTGAAAGCTGTTGTCTAGGATCAACATACATAGGATCTACCATTGCAGGATCCGGTGTAGCTTGTCTAGTAGGATTAATTAATGTAGGAAACTGCCCTGACTTTACAGAAACTGCTAAATCATCCTGATCAAATGTTTCATATTCAGGTTTTTCTGTTGGTACTATATCAGGTGGTATTTCTTTACAACCGCAAGTTTCTGGATTAAACTCCTTCTTCTGCTTAATACACTTTTCCATCTCTATTTTCTTTCTTTCTTCAGTACAGTCAACTGTATGAATTTCAGGAACAACCACATCTTCAACTTGATCATTTACACCTACCATTTGTTCAGCTGAATTATCTCCAGCATAACCATCAAAATCAGAAATATTACCTGCTTTTAATTCTATAATACCTCCTTCGTTTGTACCAAAGTTTATATTAACTTGACCAAGTAATTTTTTATCAGCATCACTACCTTGTTCTTTTTGAATAGCAAGAGCACCATACATAGTTTGGTAAGCCATCATTTGACCTCTAGTTACTCTTGGTATTCCCATCTTATCAGCAGCTTCATCAAGTCTTTTTTGTAAATTTGCAGCAGAGCCTGAACCACTTATCACGTTACCATTAGCATCTGTAAGATTATCATTAAATCCATGGCCTGATGTTTTTGCCATTCTAAATAACTGATTAATATGGTTAAAGTTTGCAAACAGTGCTGTTTCATCCATTTCTTTAAACTCCTTATATGCTGCTTGTGAACCAGCATCAGTCTTTCTAACTCCGTAGTGAGACTGTTCAGTTGTGCCATCATATTTATATTTTCCATCTCTTAGCTTCAGAGTCTTATCCATCCAATTCTTTCTTACATTGCCAAAATTATCTCCTTGCATAATCTGATAAAAGGCATCATGTTCATCTGCTCCTTTGTTGTAACTTTTTTCTAATGCTGGATCATAATCAGGATTTTCTACTCCATTTATAAATTGTCTTGAATTATCTTCTCTTTCATTATAGTAAGGATTTGGGCTTGCTAAAGAACCATCCTCATTTCTAAAACTGAAAGTTGATTCTGAAACCGGTCCACGTTCTCCTTTAACTGTCTTTGTACCTTTAAAAGCACCCCTTTTACCATTCTCATTTAGATGAGTAGGATCCCATATAAGATCTGGATTTGCACCATCTGGTAGTGGGTATCCTTTTTCTTTCAACCAGTCTCCATATGTTTGACCTTTCTTTTGGTACTTAGGTAAACTTCCTCCGTAAACAAACTTATTTAATTGTCCTCCATATCTTGCTGATTGTGGTGAACCATCAGGACTAAAAGGATCTAATTGTAATCTTTCTTGTAATAACTGTTTCTCTATAGCACTGGTCTTCATATCAATAGATTGTATTTGTTGTTCTATTGCCGCTATTTGTGCTTGAATCATACCACCTTGCTCAGGATCTTCTAATATATTAGGATTACTCTGTACTGCATACTCTATACCAGAGTATTTTTGTAATAATAATCTTCTTTGTTCTCCCATGTCCATTAACATCTGTTCTCCTGGACCTATATTTGTAGGATTAGGCATATTATCAAATACATTAACTTCAGGTAATACACCTCCATTAACATCATAGTTTATTGGAGCTGCACCATACACTTGATTTTTAGGGTGTGTTGGATCTCCACCATTAGTAAATTTTCTAAGAGCAGACGTTTTAAAAGGTTCTCCTCCTAATCTTTTAATGTCTAGACCCATATCAGTAGAATCATCTAAATACTCAGGAACATC
>ERZ1046148.1163-NODE-1163-length-13861-cov-4.297045_pt1 | contig 13861 bp, 13 predicted proteins | sample MGYA00383090_ERZ1046148 | MGnify/ENA primary metagenome ERZ1046148 (study PRJEB29581, sample SAMEA5548360) | metagenome | biome: marine; feature: coastal; material: water | depth 25 m | study: Short-term variability in the microbial, nano- and picoplankton... | reverse complement strand
ACTATCAGAATATGACAAGCAAGCTCAAGCTGGTATAACTAATATTGGTTTAGGTATATACAAACATGTTAGACCAAGGTAATTCAGTTACTGTTCTAATATTTGTTCTAAATTCTGGATCTGCACATACGTAACCATCTCTAGCATAAATTTCTTTTCCAGAAAGGTATTTAGTGATTTCGTTTTTTAGCTTATCAAAATTTTCTGGAGATACTGGTTTGTTAGTTTTTCCCCACCAAACTTTATCAGTTGTATAATCATCTTTTACAAGAAAACGGTCTTGAGGAGAACGTCCTGTAAATTTTCCTGTGTTTATAGCTAGGGTTCCGTTTGCTGTTTCTTTCCCCATGCCTTTATCAACCGTTATTTTTTGAAGTTCCTCAGGTGATAAATTCCAGTTAACCGTCACATCTTTTAATCCGTATTGTTCTAAACTTGGATGTTTTGTTGCTGTTGCTTTCATTTTAGTTTAATTTAAAGGTTCCTATTTAATAATTTTTATTTCAAAATGGCCATATCATTGGCACTAGTATCATTGATATAATGAAGAACATAAGTAGTAATGGAGCACCCACTTTTAAGTAGTTCATAAACTTATAACCTCCTGCTGTCATAACCATCGCATTTGTCGTTGTGCCTATTGGTGTTAAAAAGGCTGTTGATGCGCTAATGGCAACTACAATCATAAATGGTTCAGGAGATAGGTTTAGTGAGCTAGCAGCAAGTATCGCTATCGGTGCCATTAATACTGCTGTTGCTGAGTTATTGATTACTTGACTGAATGTTGTGGTTAATAAAAACACACCACCTAGTAATAAGATCGGATGTATAGCACCTAAATAATCAACAAGAGCGTTGGCAATTAATTGTGCAGTTCCTGTTTTTTGGAGTGCTATGCCCATTGGTATCATTGCTGCAATCATAACAACACTTGTCCAACTTATACCTTTATATGCTTTTGAAATTGGTACACATCCCGTTAGTAAAACCACACCTGCTGAAATTAATGCAGCCATAGATCCTGGTACAATTTTGAAAACCATAAAAATAATCATGAGTATTAGGGCTCCTAAGGCAATAAATGATTTAGAATTAAGACTTTCTACATTTTTAGCCATTCCCTCTGGACTACCAATAATCACCAGATTTTCGTGTTGTTGTTTTAAATCGTCTATATGTTCCCAAGTACCTCGTATTAAGAACGCATCGCCTGCTTTAACAGTGATTTCTTTTTCTAATAGAGGTTTCTTGTTTCTAGATACTGCTAAAAGTTGAAGATTATAGAGTTTGAAGTAATTGTTTAATTTGTATTTTCTTCCTACTAAAATATAATTTGGGTTTACAATAACTTCAGTCATACCAACCTCTTGATTAATAAGGTTGTGTTTCAATTCATCAGTGATAGGTTCAAGAGGTAAAAGCCCTAATCTGAACGTAATCATTATTTTATTGATAGCTTCAGTTTCCCCTTTTATAGTAATAATATCATGATAAAGAAATTCTGTACTGTGGTCTGGGAATTCTATAAATCGAGGTGTCTTTTTTAATAAATTTGGATGTCTTCTTCTTATACGAATAATGGATACGTTATACTCTTTTTCAAACTGCCATGCTTCAATTTTAGTGTTTAGTAATGGTGATATAGATCTTACACGCAAACGATAGTACCCATTGTCAACTTTATAAGCTTCAATCCAATTATGAAGTGTAGATTCAATATTTACTGGTTTATTATTTGTTTTATTTTTTGGTAAAAGTTTATAGCCTATATATCTAAAATATAATAGGGCTACAACGAGTAGTGGCAAACCTATTAACGCAAACTCAAAGAATGAGAATCCTTCAAAACCAGCCTCCATTAAAGCATTACTAGCTATAATGTTTGGAGGTGTACCTGTTAAAGTTAATAATCCACCTGTGTTAGATCCAAACGCAACAGGCATCAACATTTTAGAAGGTAATGTACCAATACTCCAAGCAGATGAAATGGTAAGTGGCATTAAGGTTGCCACTGTTCCTGTATTACTAACAAATCCAGATAATACACCAGCACCAAGTGTTATAATAACCAATAATTTTGGCACACTTTTCCCTGCCCATTCTACAAATTTCTTACCAGCTAAAGCTGTCCAACCTGTTTGGGCAATACCTTCGCCTATAATAAAGAGAGCAGCAATCATAATAACCGTAGGATTACTAAAGCCACTTAAAGTTTCTTTAGAATCTAAAATACCTGTCAAAAACAAACTCAGCATAGAAATTAGTGCTACAATGTCTGGTGTAAACTTTCCCCAAACAAAGAGACCAATGGTAATAACTAAAATGGTGAGCATTAAATAGATCATATATTGTAATTCTTTATTAGCTTTAGCAATTAATTAGAAGCGTTGAATAAATATAGTGTAAAATTACTTTGGAAGCCCTCTAATTATTATGACGAATGTCATGCTTTGAGTAAAGCTGTGATTTTTCAATAATTGCTAAATTTAGTAACTAAAAAATGAAGAAAACGTTAACGAATACGTTTTCGTTATGCGGAGTCTTTCGATATTCTTTATTTTAGATGAATAATATGATTTCGTTAAATAACAAATACAAAAAAAAACACAAATTAATATATGAAATTAGATGTTTTAGCCTTCGGAGCACATCCAGATGACGTTGAATTAAGTTGCGGTGGAACCATTGCAAAAGAAGTTACCAATGGCAAAAAAGTTGGTATTATTGATTTAACTAGAGGCGAGTTAGGAACTAGAGGTACGGCGGAAACTAGAGATGAAGAAGCATTTAACGCAGCACAAATCTTGGGCGTGACTATAAGAACCAATATGGAGTTTTCTGATGGTTTTTTTGTGAATGATAAATCGCATCAACTAGCCATTATTAAAATGATACGGAAATATCAACCAGAAATTGTGATTTGTAATGCTATAGATGATAGACATATTGACCACGAAAAAGGAAGCAAACTAGTAAGTGATGCTTGCTTTTTGAGTGGCTTGATTAAAATTGATACCGAAGATGAAGGAGAAATACAAAAACCTTGGCGACCAAAACAAGTATACCATTATATACAATGGAAAAATTTAGAACCCGATTTAGCAGTTGATATAACTGGTTTTATGGATAAAAAGATGGAATCTGTATTAGCCTATAAAACACAATTTTTTGATGCTAAAAGTAAAGAGCCAGAAACACCTATATCTAGCAAGAGCTTTACAGATAGTATTGCCAACAGAGCTAGAGACTTAGGTAGGTTAATAGGAGTAGAGTATGCAGAGGGTTTTACTGTAGAACGTTATGTAGCTGTTGATAGTTTGTTCGATTTGAAGTAGTTATAAAAACAATAAGAAAATATTCAAAAAGTCTTTGTAGAAAAGATTGAAATAAATTACATTTGCACACGCATTACAAAATGCAGTTACATGGTGGTTGTAGCTCAGTTGGTTAGAGCATTGGTTTGTGGTACCAAGGGTCGCCGGTTCGAATCCGGTCTTCCACCCAAAAAGCAAAAGCCTTTCAATTTATTGAAAGGCTTTTTTTGTATTTATAATTAATCTAGCTTAACCCGCTCATCTCTATTAGCCAACTCCCAAGCTGTGTGAAAAATAAGCTTAGTACGCGTTTCTAGAAAGGCATAATTTATTTTATCTGGTGTGTCCGATGGTCTGTGATAATCGGCATGTGTCCCATTAAAATAGAAGATTACAGGAATATTATTTTTTGCAAAATTATAATGGTCCGAGCGGTAATAAAAACGATTCGGGTCATCGTCCTCATTATAGGTGTAATCAAACTCTAAATTGAAGTATTTTTTATTGATATTTTCTGAAAGGTTATGTAATTCTTTACTTAATTTATCAGAACCAATTAAGTATAAATAATTTTCACCACTTTCTTCATGTTTTGGATCAACACGACCAATCATATCAATATTTAAATTAGCCACTGTGTTTATTAAAGGAAAAATGGGGTCTTCATCTGCGTAATAACGTGAACCGTAAAGTCCTATTTCTTCTCCAGTAACATGTAAAAATACGATAGTACGCTTAGGTCCATTTCCACTCTTTTCTGCTGCTCTAAAAGCTTCAGCTATTTCTAAAATGGCTACTGTTCCGGATCCATCATCATCAGCACCGTTGTTAATATCGCCATTCCTGCTAATCCCTATATGGTCAAGGTGTGCAGAAATGATAATTACTTCATCTGGCTTTTCACTTCCTTTAATATAAGCAATAACATTTTCTGAATCTTTTATACCATTCCCAAAATAACTGGCTGGAATGTCTTGAAAATAGTCGTCTTCAGCAATAGGAGAGGGAATGTTATTAGTGCGATAATTATTCCTTATAAATTCAATAGCCTTTTTTTGACCAGGTTCTCCAGTTTTTCTTCCCTCATACTCATCTGAAGCATAGGTGTAAAGCATGTCTTTAAGCTCATTTGAAGTTATTGTAGCAGCAAAAGTTTCAGGATTAACGACTTTCTCAGTTTTATTTTGTGAACTACTGCAGGATGTGAAAAATGTTGTAGCACAGATAAGAATTACTAGTTTTTTCATGTGTTTATACTATTTTAGATATGCTATATTACAAAAAGGAACGAATCAGCTAGCTAATTTTCAGTCTATTTTAACAATTCATTATTTGTATCTACCGCTAATCGATGATCTTGATTAACAATTTGCCACGCTGTAGCAAAAATGAGTTTGGTACGTTTTTCTAATAACGGATAATCTATTTTATCTGGAGTATCTGTTACTTTATGATAATCGTCGTGCTCACCATTAAAGTAAAATATTACTGGAATACCATGAAAAGCAAAATTATAATGATCAGACCGATCATAGTAATCATTTGTATCACCTTCAGCATTAAACCTATAATCTAGATTGATGTTAAAAAAACGATTATTTACTTTTTCAGAAACATAATGGAGCTCTTTGCTTAATCTATCTGAACCTATTAAGTACATATAGTCTTTATCATATTTATGATAATTGTCTATTCTTCCAATCATATCTATATTAAGATTGGCAATGGTTTTTTCAAGCGGGAATACGGGATATTTGGTGTAGAATTCAGAACCTTTTTTGCCTATTTCTTCTGCAGTTAGGTGTAAAAATAAAATACTCCGTTTAGGGGCATGACCTTCATCTTTGGCTAATTTAAATGCTTGTGCCATTTCCATTAGGGCTACTGTTCCAGAACCATCATCATCTGCACCATTATTTATAAGCCCATTCTCAGAAACACCTAAGTGATCTAAATGAGATGAAATCACTATCACTTCTTCTGGATGCTCATAACCTTCAATGTAGGCTAATACATTTTCCGAACTTCCATATTTATCATTAAAAAAGCTAGAAGGAATAGTTTGATAATAGTTTGATCCGCCAAAAGGAGAATCGATGTTCTCGCTTTCATAATAAGATTTCAAGAACTCAGCGGCTAGTTTTTGCCCAGGTTCTCCAACTCTTCTACCCATAAAATCATTAGATGAAAATTTGTATAAGTGAGTCTTTAGCTCTTCTGCATTTATAGTATTTGCATATTTGATAACTTGAGTGCTATCCATCAACACTATATTATCTTTAACATCTTGTATTTTGGAGGTGTATTTTTTGGTAGCACAAGTACCTAGCAATGTAAATAGAGAGAGAATATAAAATACCTTCATGTATATTAAGTAATTATTAACCGCATGCAACTTATAATCAGATTATTATCTTGTAGCGATAAAATTATAAGTTTGATAGTTTCATTATTTTATTCAAGAACAAATATACATATTTACAGCAAAAATTACTTACTCATCAAATGGAATATCTTCTAATTCAGATTCATCAATTTCAATATCAAGATCTTCTAATTCTTGCATAGATTCTGCTTCTAGTTTGTCTTCTATAGCTTCAATAGCATCTGTATTGGTAACCTCTGTTTTGGTAAAAATTGATTTATATGTTGTAATAGCCAAAGCTATAAAAGTTAATATAAATGTAAACTGTATGATTTTTTTAACGCTCCCCTCTTTTTTCGAAAGATAAAATGCGATAATACCAAAAATTAATGCTCCGATGGCAGGAATAATTGCTAAGTTTGATAAGGGTAAAACAGAAAAAATAATCGCGAATATGGATGCTATTAAAGCTAGAATAGTAAATAATTTTTTCATCTTAAATGTATTTAGTTTTTTAATCCTGAAGCTGATTTTATTTTTAACTCTCCGGTACCTACGGGTATTTTAAATTTACCATATACAGGGATTTTATTTTCGTCTGCGGTAAGCCATAAAGTACCATTTACAGTATTTGAATTTGTAGATCCTAATGAGATTTTATAGCATGTTTTAGTTCCTAAAGCTGTAGAAATAGTCTCCTTTCCTAAGTAAGTTACTTTGGCTTTAATTTCTTCCCTGTCAAACAAAATAGTAAAATCTTTACTAGTACCAGAGCTTAAGTTCGTTAAATCAAAAGTTCTTATGGTGTATAATGTTGAAATAATATCTTTAGTATCAGCACCTATAGGTACTGTTTTCTTTTGAACCCAATTACTCTTTTTTCTTTGTACCGTTTTTACCGTTTTAGTTTTATGACTAAAGGTATATTTCATGTTTTTATAATAACCACCTTCATTAATATCTCTATTATATAAATAGGGTTTTAATGTTTTTGGATTAACATAACTCTCATACAAATCTCTAATTTTAAAAAAATTATCCCATTTGCTATACGTAGTGGCTTTACATTTTAATCGTAATAGAGTTGTTTTTGATGTTTTAACGGCACTGGTTTCCATTGTGACCTCAGCCAAATCCGTTAAAATACCAGACATATTATAAGAAGCGGTGTAGGTAAGTTTTTCTCCAAATCCAATAGCATTGTTTTGTGCGTTTAGTGATATAGAAACTAAAAACAATAGCAAAAAAGAAATACGTGTCATAAAAGTAATTTAGGTTATAACGTACTATTAGTCATTTATTGTGCCGAAAATACAATGCTTATAATTATTATACTAATTTATTAATGTACAGTATTTGTTTTACTGATTTATATCATAGTTTTTAAAATGGATTAAGTATAAGTTTACTTGGTAATAAATTTTATGGTCATGAAAAACATCCTATTGCCTACAGACTTTTCTAAAAATTCAATAAATGCTATTGGTTATGCTTTAGAGTTTTTAAAAGATCAAAAATGCCAGTTTTATATCTTAAATGTACAAAAAGCGTCTTCTTTTATAACAGATGATATGATGGTTGTAAATTCATCTACAACCATTTATAAAACATTAATTAATGCGGCTAAAAAATCTATCAATAATATAGTCTCAACAATTAATGAAGAGTTTAACAATAAAAACCATCAATTTCATTCTATTGTAGATTATGATAATTTTATAGACTCCATAAATCAAGTTTGTAAAAATCGTGATATAGATTTGATAATTATGGGTACCAAAGGCGCTTCAGGTTTAGATAAAGTACTCTTTGGAAGTAATACCGTAAGGGTAATGCAACGCTGCAAAGCACCAGTTTTAGCTATTCCTAACGGATGTGAATTTAAGAACTTGGATAATATTGCTTTAGCAACTACAAACTCAAAAAGCTTTAAAATAGAAGATTTGGAGGTTTTAAGAGAAATTATGACTATGAATAAATCTTCGTTACAAATATTCCATCTTGCCGATCAAAATCATTTAGTATATGATACACATGATAATATCGCTTTTTTTAACAATAATTTTAGCCAGCTGAGACATGAATTTGTAGAAACAGCAAAAGATGATATGTTTAATGTAGTTCATGATTATATTGAAAAAAATAATATAGATATGTTAGTCATTATGAATAAAAAGCATTCCTTTTTAGAGCGTTTGTTCACAACACATACAGTGGAAAAATTTGCGTTTAAAATTGATATTCCGCTCTTGGTTATGCAGCGAAGCAATAAGGTTTCTAGAAATTGAAATCTTATTAAATTAAAACCTTCCTTTTTACAATAGAACTTAAGGTTTATGCTTCAATCATTTTGGTAATACCATAACTCAGGCTTTACTTATAATTAGGATATTGGGTAACTAGACAAGTTTGAAGCGTATACTTTAGTGTATTTATTCACCCATATTATTTTTCGGTATATTCGACTTTATTATATTCTACATGGTTTCTATCTTTCCAATAATATATGCCATTAAATCTAGCCACGGCAAAATACCTAAATGGCTATTATAAATAAAGATAAGGTTGAATAAAAAAGTGAAGAGATAAATATCCTTCTCGAGGAAGAATAAATCTTGCGCTTTATCTAAAATAATCGATTAAATCGAAATTTTAAATTAATATTGTAGAAATATTAACGTAATAATTTTATGACAAATCAATCAGAATCATTTCAGATTCTTAAAATAAATAAAAAACTTTTGTTACGGGGATTAATCACTTTTTGGGGTATAATTATTCTTTTTTTAGGCTTAGCAGATGTCTTTCTGAATCATTACGAGTGGGCTGATAGTTATGCCCTTCAAAGTTTGGTAGATATTGCCGCAGATGATGGTTTGCCTAATTGGTTTTCTAGTATTCAATTATTGGCAATAGCAATTGTTTTGTGGATGATTTTGTTTGTGTTATTATATTCTAAGCCAAATTTAATAAAGAAAAAAACAGAAAAAATAGGATGGGGAATAAGTGCCTTATTTTTTACTTATTTAGCTGTTGATGATGGTTCTATGTTACATGAAAGTGTTGGCACAGCATTTAGAAATAGTATAGAAGCAAGACATGAACATAGTCCTAGTGTTATTTCAAATTTGTTTGATGTTTTCCCTAGTTATGGTTGGCAATTTGTATTTGTACCTATTTTCGGTTTAATAGCGATTTTTATGTTGTTTTTTTTATTTAAAAACTTAAAAACAAAAAATCAAATGATACTTATAGTACTAGGCTTTTCTTGTTTCGTTGCTTCAGTATTTATTGATTTTTTCGAAGAGTTGGATGTAAGTGTTTATGATGGAATAATATCATTTTTTAATACAGATTTGGATACGGTTGAACATTTTTCTAGACTAATTGAGGAACTATTTGAAATGGTGGGTAATACTTTTTTTATGGTGGCGTTTACCCAACAATTAATAAAGTTGGCTAAAAATTGGAAGATTCAATTAGTCGATTCTGTAAATGAAGAAGTGGCTGTAATTAAATAATTTAGGTTTTTAAAGTAATCTAGCTTTGCTAAATATATGAGAGAAGAAATAGGTTTTATTTTTGAAACAAGTCTCGTTAAGAAATAATGATGCATTAAGTACTATTTAGTGAGCTAACAACAATTGTAAGGAGTTTGTTTCTGTCAAGTGTAAAAAAAGATTTCTCAATTTTCTTTAACTTCAATTCGTTTTTGAGATTGAACAACGTTTTTCTAACAAGAAAAGAGTTTATTTAGATATTAATTTATGGTTTAAACGAGTGCCACAATTTCAGGTGGCTATATCATGAAATTTAATTAATACAAAAACCCTCTTCACAAATTTGTCTAAAAACTCTAGAGAGAGTAGAGGAAAATATTTTGAGGTAAATAATGTATGTAAGGACTGAATATAGTGCAGAAGGGGTAGATTAATATTGACATGTTGTGGTTTGTATTTGAGATAATCTACAACAATACAATTTATGAAAAAGCGATATAAACTTAAAAAACCTGGGCAATAAATTTATTGCTCAGGTTTTTTAAGTTTATTTTAATCTCTATTAAAGACTTGTTTACTATTTATTTGCAATTTCACAACTTTTAATTAAGTGCAAATAATTTTTTTTATTCTTTATTGTCACGTAATTTTTTAACACCAAAAGCAGCTGCTCCTAATAATAAAATACTAAGTCCTCCGTCTATTGGAACTGAATCAGTTTTGTTAGAGCTTTTAGAGCTTTTAGAGCTTTTTGAGCTTTTAGAGCTTTTTGAGCTTTTAGAGCTTTTAGAGCTTTTAGAGCTTTTTGAGCTTTTTGAGCTTTTTGAGCTGTAGCTATCAACCGCATGAGAACTTGTTGAAAAAGTTAAGGCAAAAATTATAAAGAGAGCCCCTAATAATTTAGAAATGTTGTTTTGAGATTTCATTTTTTGTGATTTCATTTTTTGTTATATACTAGCTGGGTAAATATAATTGTAATTGTAGGATTTTACTATTTTTTTCGTTGAATTGATATAATAATACCTCGAAATGTGTTTAAGTATCGACAAAAGGTGCAGCATTGTCAAATAACAAGTCCTAAAACAACAAGAATAGTTTCCATTAAACCAAATACTATCATAGCTTTTTTGATTTTTTTTAAGATTATATTTATTAATGATTATTTATGTATTAATATGAAAAAAAAGTGGTTTTATATATCGGTTTCTATGAACATTAAATAAAAGGTATTAATTATACTATGGAACGAATAAAGAGTTAAGTGTTCTTTACTTAATTATGGGTGATTTTGTATTATAACTAGGTGAAACTGTAACATTTTAGTAAAAATTACGTCATATAAGCTTCAATCAATAATTAATCATCATGAGACAAGACAGACAACTTTTGGTCCTTACACATTTAAGTCAGTTAATCACTTTGGTAACTGGTTTCGGTAGTTTATTATTACCATTGGTGCTATGGCTTACGCAAAAAGAAAAGGTGTGCCAAATGGATACACACGGTAAAAACATCATAAACTTTCAATTAAGTTTAATCGTGTATTGCATCATTTGTTTACCGTTAATTTTATTATTCGGCTTAGGGCTATTAGGCTTTTTGGTTTTAGGTATTATCTCAGTGGTATTTCCTATTATAAATGCTGTAAAAGCAAGTAGAGGCGAATCTCCAACATATCCTTTATCTCTTAATTTTATTAGTTAGTTTAGTTAGACGAGATAAATTTAGCGCTCACTTTTTAGTGGGCGTTTTTTTTGTTTAAATATTTTGGCGCCTGCCTGTCGGCAGGCAGGTTACCCAGAAAAAGGGGTTAGGCTTTCCGTTGCAAGTTCTCGCTTATCCGATAACTATCGGAACTCGCTGTGGGCTTTTTACTGCAATCCTTAACGCAGGCTTGCCGTTAGGTTAATGTGTTACCGCAGAGATTTAAAATTCGAAACAAAAAAAGTGGTTATCTTAATTTAGATAACCACTTTTATAGTATAAGATTCCTGAATAAACAGGAGTGCGTTTTAATTATTCAACATAACAGGCATTACAAGCATGGTAATATGCTCGCCTTCATCAAGTCCATCAACAGGTGTTAAAATACCTGCGCGATTAGGCATACTCATTTCCAACTGTACTTCATCAGAAGTTAAATTATTCAACATCTCAGTTAAAAAACGAGAGTTAAAACCAATTTGCATATCGTCTCCTTGATAATCACAAGTTAAACGCTCTTCAGCTTTATTACTGTAATCAATATCTTCAGCAGAAATATTAAGTTCAGCACCAGCAATTTTTAATCGAATTTGATGTGTCGTTTTGTTAGAGAAAATACTAACACGACGCACAGAATTCAAAAACTGATTTCTATCAATCACTAATTTATTCGGGTTCTCTTTCGGTATAACCGCTTCGTAATTAGGATACTTTCCATCAATTAACCTACAAATTAACTCAGAGTTTTCAAAAGTAAATTTAGCGTTGCTTTCGTTGTATTCAATCGTAATATCATTATCACTAGCTGCCAAAATACCTTTTAAAAGATTCAATGGTTTTTTAGGCATAATAAATTCAGCAACCTGATTTGCTTTTACATCTTCACGAGTATATTTTACTAATTTATGAGCATCAGTAGCAACAAACGTTAATCCTTCTGTAGAAAACTGAAAAAACACACCACTCATAACAGGGCGCAAATCGTCATTTCCCGCAGCAAAAATTGTTTTGCTAATTGCAGTTGCTAAAACAGCGCCAGTTATAACAGTTTTACTTGGGTCTTCTAGAGCTACAGCTTTTGGGAATTCGTTTCCATCAGCGTAAGCCAAAGCGTATTTACCATGATTAGAGCTGATTTCGACCGTGTTATTATCTTCAACAACAAAAGTTAAAGGTTGCTCAGGAAAGGTCTTTAAAGTATCTAATAACAAGCGTGCAGGAATAGCAACACTACCTTTGCTATCACTTTCAACATCTAAGGTTGAAGCCATAGTCGTTTCTAAATCACTCGCAGAAACGGTAAGTTGGCTATTATCTAGTTCAAATAAAAAATTATCTAAAATAGGTAAAGTGTTCGAGCTATTAATAACGCCACCTAAGACCTGTAACTGTTTTAATAAATAAGTACTTGATACTATAAATTTCATGTGCTGGATTATATTTTTTTAAAAGGCCACATGTAACATTTATGTTGTAATTCTAATCACAAAAAATTGCGCTTAGTAATAAATGTTTCATCTAAAGCTTAGTTTTAATTGTATTTCTACTACTTACAAATATATTCCAAACTCTCTATATTTGGAAACAAACTTATTAACATTTAAGAAGCGTATTTTTTCTTTCTTAGGTAGTTGAAAACTAATCCAAAAGCAGCTAGTAATATTAGTGGTAATAAGATGTTTATAAGTTGCCACTTGGTTTTTTCTGAAGTTATTTTCTCTTGATTTAAGAATGCGACAGCAATTTCTTTAGATCGAATGTTTATAAGTCCGTTATCATCCAATAAGTAATTAACCGCATTCAGTAAAAATTCTTTGTTGCCATAAGTTTGTCCCGTCCATCTATCAAATCCTAATTCTTGTGGTACGTTTCTAGTCACATCATTTTTTATAACATCGCCATCGGCAATCACAATCATTTTAGAAGGGATGCTTTTATTTAGGTTTTTTTCAAGTTTAAATGGCTTTACGTGATGGCTATAAACCGAATTAAATTCGCCTTCTAATAACACGGCTAGTGTTTGATTGCCTTTATCAAAAGTATGTGGGTCTTGGTCTTGGGTTACCAACTCTAAACTCACTTCTTTAGGTGTGCCTTCTAATTTTGTTAACGGTGCTGTTTCAAGAAGAATGGTTTTATCAAGATTATTTTTTAAAGTATCAATCTGGTTAGCAAAGTCAAATTTCACTAAATTCAAATTATTAACAATAGGATGCTTACTACTCGATCCCGCTAAAGGTGAATATGGCCATTTTAAATGTTGGAATTGAGACTGGCTGCCTTCTCCCATAGCCAAAGTAATGGGAGCAGAGTATAGCGTACTTACCATATAAGGATTAATACGAATACCATATTTAAAAAAGAAATCAGTTAAATTTAAGTCTCTACTAACAGCGTAATTTGTTCCTGTAGCGTTGTACAAGCTATCTTTTTCCATAGCTACGGCATCAATTAACCACAGGCTTTTTCCGCCACTCATGGTATATTGATCTAGAACCAGTTTTTCTTCCTCAGTAAAAGCTTCGGTAGGTTTTGCAGAAATAATTAAATCAAAACCTTTTATATCTTTAAGTGTGCTTTGTGGATTTGATGCCACACTATCTAACGTGAATGGTGCAATATAATAATACTCGCCTAGTTTTTTAACAAAGTTAGCAATGTACTTATCTTCTAATTGTTTGTTCCCTTTTAAAATAGCAATCTTACGTCGCTTTGGGTTTGTTAGTTTGCTAAAACCATCAGCAAAAGTATATTCTAAATTCTGAACAGAATTATTAACTAATTCAGCTTTGTAATGAATCAGTTGATAAAGGATTCATGGTTGCATTCTAATTGCTTTTACAATGCAGTAGATTGGAGAATAAAACTATAAAAGCTTAAGGCAATTTAAAACCACTCTTTATGAAACAGCAACAAAGTGTGCTGATATTTACTTTTTTTGAATCTAAAAATGATTTCAATCTACTCAGCAACCAAAT
>ERZ1046148.1157-NODE-1157-length-13907-cov-8.917268_pt1 | contig 13907 bp, 8 predicted proteins | sample MGYA00383090_ERZ1046148 | MGnify/ENA primary metagenome ERZ1046148 (study PRJEB29581, sample SAMEA5548360) | metagenome | biome: marine; feature: coastal; material: water | depth 25 m | study: Short-term variability in the microbial, nano- and picoplankton... | reverse complement strand
TAAGACTTTGATTACTACTCCACCTGTTGCTGTTCCACCCAGTTGTGCAACAACTACATCTTGGTCAACTGATGTTCGCGTAATAAAACGAACCAGTTGATTTTCAACTCGCACATCAATACCTTTTGGCGCCATAATCACTCCTCCTCTGTGTCATCCGAGTCGGGGGGGGATGAAGAAATCTCCTCAACCTCCTTTTGCCCATCCAAAGCTGAATAAATTGCATTTCTCCACGGCATATGCATTGGTAAAATGAGTGTAGCATCATCGCCATGTTGAATTCTTAAATCCGCCAATGCACCGCGTAATCTTGCTGCAAAACGATTATCTCTTGATGAGGATATTGATTCGTTTATTAGCCATTCAGAAAGTTGCCACCACGTCAATGCCAATACGCTTGCTGAAGCCATATTTTTTGTTACACCTTTAGGTGGCTCTCTCGCTTTAGAGACATTATTCTTCATTCTTTTGCGCCACTTTCCACCAAGGCTGATCATCCCCAGTAACTTTCTCCAATGTGATGCTGCTTTTGCTTCCTTACTCAGATACTCATACCATTCATCATCTTCGGCCGTAGGTTCAATAAAATATACTGATCTTTCGTGGCGCACAGCATTACGATGTAATCTGCGTGGCTCAGGGTCGGGGAATCTTCCTGAAACAACCCCTTCCAACTCTGTTACATCATCGAGATAAATTGCCAATCCGCCACCGGAAAGAAGGCTGTGATTAAGATTGACCCCGGGTGACTCTGCTTCATCTATCTCTTCCTGCACCCACAAATCAACTACATCTGGTGATTCGAGCAAAGCGATTCCATGCCATGATTCTCTTGGCCTCATTTTGAGAGGAAAAATCACCGTAGGCAATGTACCATGAAGAATGATTTTTCCGCCATCTGGGTCAGACCAAACAAGATCTTCCCATGAAAGAATAGGCTGCAATATTTCACCTTCACTGCCCTTTAACCCAGTCTTGTAAAGCTTCAATGCTCCATCCTTGGTCAAAGTAACCCTGGATTTCTGCTTGATTCCATTGAGGGAATGTTTCAATCGCTCTAGCCATTTCCGGATCTAGATCTGATGGGTGCGAAGAGTGAGTTGGTAATTCAGCATAGACCTTGCCTTCATCTTCATCTTCATATTCACCAAAGAGGTCAGATGAATTGTCGTTATCTTGGCCGCGCTTGAACAATACTACAACGAGAACTGCTAATACTGCAGCAATAATACCAACAATAGCCAGTAATAATGCCATACCACTGTCACCGGATTCACCTTGAACCTTGACATTGAATTGATCGCCTACTAGAGAACCATCGTACTTGAGGTCGCTAGAGGAATTGTCAAAAATCATGTAATACATTCCCGTAGTAGCACTTGGGAACGCTTCAAGTTCAATCGTGTACCAAGCAGATTGGCCAATTTCCAATTCTTCAGTTTCGATCATTCCAATCTTTGATGGAATTCCATCATTGATTACTGACTTCACAATAAGACTTGCTCCACCGGCCATTGTACCTGTATTTCTCAATTCAACTTCGAGAGTCATCTTTTGCCCTACAGTAGGATTAGTAGGATTCATCCTTACATTTAATATGTCGAACTTTGCTTCTTCGTGAATGAAATTGTAAATTGACTTGTGCGATGGTTCTCCCGAAACCATATGAGCGACGGAGATTTTACCATTTTCATCTTCTTGTGGTCCACCACCAAGTATAATTTGAGAGCCTGCTGAATCAACACCTTCTATCCAGAAAATTACTTCAACACCACTGATATCTTCTGGAGATGGGTCAAATTGACCTTCTTCAAGAGGCCATAAATCAATACAATCACCTGTAGCGAAATATGAACCACCTGAATATGATAAATCGAGATTTGCTTTCATCGGATCGCTACCATGCGTAGACCTGTAACTACCCCATGCGATATCATTAGTTGGGTCATCAAAGAACTTCCAAGCAACTTGAACATCGCCTGGGAACAGCGCTTCTTGCTCTTCAATAATTACTTCAACATCTATACAGTGATAGTTTGCTGTAGAGATATAACCTTCAAGTGTTTCTGGTGGATTTAATGCTCCTTTCTTTGCCGTCCAAGAGTTGGTTGCAACACGTGGAGAATTACTGTCTACCTTTATGTTAAAGGAAGCACATCCAAATGAAGTGGTACCCGCACAAAGACCAGAAGTAGTATCGATTGCACCATTTGGTAAATCGACCAATTCAAATGTATATCTGTAATCATTGGTTACTGGAGGTGCTGTAATGTTAATATTGAACTCTCCACCTGTGAAGTTGTGATAGAATGTTTCGCCCGGATATGCAATATATCCCTTGGAACCATCCATCATACCATCTTCCCGCGTGACCTTCAGAGTCATTTCAATCTCAGGCTTAATGTAAACACTATCATAAATTCCGTCAATATATGCGTATTGTCCAACAAATGAGACTATATCACCAGGATAAACGAATCCTTTTCTAACATCGGCGGTAAATGGTTCACTCTCATCGGCAAAGACTGGAGTTATCATCAAGTCATTCACTTCATCAGTTCGGAAATCTAGTTGGATTCCGTCACTATAGAACCAAGATTGGATGTGACGGCCAGAAACTGGCAGCATTCTATAGCGTGGGTTGTCCAAGTCTTGCATATAGAGAACTGGGGAGTTCAATGTATTTCCTTCACCAAGTACACCCCAATCAATTCTAATAGGTAAATCGAGATAAAAGTCAGATTCAAAGGTGTCAACCAAATGCCCACCATCCATTCTCAAAAGGCGTGGACCTTCGCTATCATCGCTTTCTGCGACGATATCTATCCATTGGCTGTCTGTCCAAGCGGTCTCATTACGTGGGAAATACCATAGTGTCATGTCCTCACGAGAGTCATCTAAATCGATTCTAATGTAATCAACATCACGCCATCCGTTATCATCACCAGCCTCTACGATTAGGTGATATTCATTTCCAGCATACATTGTTTGGTTCCAATCTCCTTGCCATTGTTGTTGATTGGAATTGATAAAGCGATTATCACTTGAATCATCGATGAAGAAGTTTCTGATCACTGGATTCTTTGATGACATTGAAACATACGTAACATGGTCATTGTCAAATCCAGGGGCGCCGCCATCAATTGGGTTGCCCGCTAAGTCAAATCCTTCAATCCACAAACTGACCTTTCCAACTGGGTCTTGACCCTCATTGGCATAATCGTTGTATACCCCGGAGTAGTTTGCATTTGGCACTTCACCATCGCTGGTCAATGTGATGCTGATGTATTCGTCAGCTGTTGCAAATCCGTCTTCGTCTGCATCGTTATCGTGTTGAACCCAAATGTATAATTCTAAGGTTGCAGGAGGATTTGGTAAATCTTGGGCTTGCATTCGAATCTTCTGATTTGCTGAAGGAACAACCCATGTATCGTCTATCAGTGTTCTCCAATTGCTATCTACATTTTCATCGACTTGACCGTTCAATACTTGCAAATTTATTAAATTCGGGTCATATGTATCAATCGTTAAGTTGAATGGGATTGCACAATCTGCATCAGGACGAAGTGAAAGGCTCGGACAGAGAGTATCTCCGCCTTGGTAGCCATCTATCTTGAACCGATATGTTTCTTCTCCTGCTGCGGTAGAACCGAGGTTAATATTCCAATTGAAATCTCCACCGATCACACCAGATTGATTTGCAACTTCTTCCCATTCAGTAGTCACATTACCTTCTGTATTGTTGACATGAAGCAATTGTAAGACCATGTAGTAACTTGTCGGGTCAGGTGATGCATCAAGACCCTGTAGTCGGATTGAACCTACTAAGTTGATTTCTTGATTAGACATTCCATTATCTAAATCTTGAATTGTCCCTATACTGTTCTGTAATGAGAAACTCGTTATTCCTGCATCATTTTCAACTGCATTGCCTCCAACAGGAGCCATCAGTATTGCAGCTGGGAGACCATTTACACCATTACCGGCGATCAAACCAGAATAGATTCTAACTGTTTCAGTATCTTCCCAAGCAGGATTAACTCTAAATCTCCATATTACTTCTTTACCATCGGTAATATCAGTATATGTTGATGATTCAAGAGTGAGTAAATTATCTTCATCACTTGCTTCGGAGAATCCTAAGAATTCAGAATATGACAAAACCACTCTACCTGTATTCGACTCAAATGAAAGGGTTGCTTCCGCAAGCGTAGAACCGGTCAATGGGTCAACTGTATGCGTTGTTACGATTTCATAAATCTCGCCATTAGGGTATAGTCCAACTGGATTACCGCTCATTGCGATGGTGTTATCATATCCAGTGCTTGTTGAAAGTGAGAGGTCCGATAGTGTCACCCCACCACCTGTTGTAGAGAGTACTGCAATTGGTACGCTAGCAATTGCTCCACCTCCATCCCAAAGTGCAACACCTTGGTTTAATTCAGAATCAAGTCCATCGCCGTTATTTATTACAGTTGAATAATCGTAAATGACATCTAACCCTTTAACGGTCATGGAAGTACCTGTGCTCGCATTTGGAGAGGTTGCCTTGAAGAAGAAAGTCATCCATTTATTACCATATGCATCGTCATGGCTATGTGGGACCATTGGATTTGTCAACAATGAGTTTAATGCGTCTTTGAGACCAAGAGGATTTGGAAGTCCTTCAGAGATGATAAAAGAGGAATTATCAATGCTGCCAAGACTATACTCTTGCGAACCTGAAACAAGATAAAGGTCAAATCCTTCTATTGGATCGGAATTAGAGTGAATTGTGATATCATCAAATGCCACATCTGCCGCGGTGATAACCGAGTCCTTAGGTAGCATGAAATGCCCACCGATTGCAGTCCCAGACAAATCAGCAGTCATTACTTTACTATCCGCTCCATAATTTATACCGTCCGCCTTATTATTCCAAAGAGTTGTTTGTCTGCCAAAGGAACCAAACGCAGGTTCATCAAAGCCCCAATCAATATCGCCATCATGGGCGACATCTATCTGAATCCTCTCTGCGTGGTGACCAAATCCAAGGTCAAACCACATACCACCAACGTTACATGGATTGGTGTAGGAAAGAGTTGCACTGAATCCGAATACCGGGACAGTCATGTTTGTAGTGACATTATTTGACAGAGTCTCGAGACCCGCTACACCCGTGTAGGATATATCGATGGCCGGTTCTTCTGAGCAATCATCTTGAATTATTGGAGTAATACTTGTAATCGGGCGGTTGAATTTTTGTCTATCCAATGCAACTGTAAATGACGTATCTACAATACTTGGAGAATACATCATCAGGTCTGCCATGCCCATGGACTCCCATACTCCATTGACAATAGTATTCATACCAAATGATGTTTGGTTAAATCCAGTACCGATACGAGTACCCATACCTAAGCCATGTAATACAGGCGTGCTTAGTTGACTTGGCCCAGAATCAAATCTAAATTTCAAGTTAATACTTGGATAAGTTGTTGAATTGACATCCCATAATTCAATGATTTTCCCTGACAGTCCAGACATAGCAACGCCATCGTTATTAATTACAATTTGGCCATTGGTTGAATCGATAATATCGACTTCAATGGTTGCGCTGGAGGTAGTCTCAGATTCCAAATTAAGGATTCCAAATCCATTCGGATGATTTTCTCCACCAAGTGTAGATGGTAGGAAACCACGAATTGTCATTTCACCAGATTGTGGCAACAAGTCGCCTAATCTGAAGTTATCAATATACCACCCCGATGTATTGAAATCTTGTACTGACCATCCAGCAGGAGGGGTGTATCCTTGGTGCTCCATTACGAAACGGAGTTCAATATATTTACCGATATAATCTTTCAAATCTAATGCAAGATCGGCCCATCCAGTTGGATTGGTTAAGGTGGTTGACTTGCCCCCAATACCGGATAACCTAATAGATTCATCTGGAATCCCACCACAATGATATGTGATCTGGCCACTTTGAGTCCCTGTGCTCTTTTGATAGTAGCCATTTCCTGGACCGATTCCGCTAGAGTTCGTAATATCGATTGGAATATACTCAAAATCTATATTGGATAATGGGTCATATTGACCTGGTACCAAGGATGAACGTATCTGCACATATGCACAATCTGTATATCTCGTTTGAGGGGGGATTGCAGATGATTCAAAGGATTCCAAGTTATGCCATGAAGAGAAATGTGCCGTATGAGTTTTCAACTGAGGGCTGACGAACATTTCAGCAGAGTTCATCTTTAGACTAAATGCTTGGGCGCCATTGTCATCGGTGTAATTATCATCATAGAGATTTGTACCCCAGCAGTCAGTTCCAGATGCACAATTCGAATTTGTGATCATGCCACCGAATAATGAACCATGTTCCCAGCCAGCTCCACTCTGTGGTGGTGGGATAGTCACGTCCATGAATCCGGCTTCTGTACCTTCAAAGTCGGTCAGGAATCCGTCGGACTTCAAACTAACAGGTGTTGCTTGTGAACCGTCTTCGATTTGAAAATCATCAATATTGGAGAAGATTGTCAATTGATTATTATATGCAGGATTCCAGACACGTGGTATTGTATCAATATCGATTCTGGCCTGAGATGAATGTTCAAGCATATTGGTTGCAATTTTCAAAGATGCACCGGTTACAGTCTCCCCCGCAGGTATGTTGACCAATCCGTCAACTAGGTTCAAATATGCCGTTCCGTCTCTCAATTCAATATCCACTTCTGAATCGCCATTTGCGAATGTAGTCACTGTCGATGATGCCGCTAATGGTGCAAATAACATCAATGCTACCAAGAACATTGATGTACTAATTTTTCTATTCTGTTGTGTCATAAAATCACCTGCTATCCTTCGCGAAGGAGAAACCACCTAAAACTTAGTCGCTTCATTGTCAATTATAGATTTTCACTGATACCCTCCTAGGGAGGTTTGAAATCATTGATTTTTACAGGAATTCGGGTTTTTATTTAGATAGTGTAATAAAAATCATAAATCGACATAATTCCTTAATTCCCAAGCTGCATCACAAATATTATCCATGCCACCAACACGCTCTTCACTCTTTTCCAACCATTCTTGATTGGCCACTGTAGTTGGGTGGTTTGGCCCTAAAGCATCGCAAACTTCAGGTCCTTTACTTATCTCAAAGGTTCCGATTTCAGCGGCGATATGCATGATTGTAGTTTTGTCAAAACCCAATAGTGGACGCAGTGGATGTAACTTAGTAGCCTGTTCGATAGATCCCAAATTACCCAATGTTTGGCTTGATACTTGGCCTAAGTTTTCACCGGTTAAGAAATGGGTTGCTGAGACTTCGAGCGCCGCTCTATCCGCTAATCTGTTAAACATCCTCTTCATATGAATGAAATACTCTGTATGATTCCATTGCTCGGTGAATAGAGATAATTGTTTAGCGACTGGCACCACAATTAATTTACGCGATAAGTTCTTTCTGGCCGCATCACCAATCGGCCCTTCCATTTGTAAAAAATGACGCAACAGTGCAATAGTTTTCAGTTCAGCCGCTGGACCTGTTATCTCCTCTTGACTACAATGCAGAGGGTGCACTTTCCATCCTTTTATCAACATACGAGCAACTGCAACTGGTGAATCAATGCCACCAGACACCAAGCCTATGCAGACTTTGTCACCGCTCATAACCTGTCGACGCGCAAGGGTGTCATCAAACCACCCCTTACCCCTTGCTTTGTTACATGGCTTCTTGAAGGAGAAAGATATCCCATTGAACATGGAGCCATATACCAAGGAACCAGTTACCCTCATCGAAGAAGTATTTCCTCAAGATACAAACTCATACAATACCCTATTCGGTGGCCGTCTTTTGTCCTTAATGGATAAGGCGGGAGGAATCGCTTGCGCTAAATTCGCTCATCGGGAATTTGTAACAATTTCAATAGACACTCTGAAATTCATCGCTCCTGCTCATCAAGGTGACCTTCTAGAGGTTACTGGCCAGGTGGTGTTCACAAGTTTTCACACAGCATGTACCAAAGTAACCGCATTTACTTTGAATAAATCTGATTGGAAAAAGAAGAAGATTTGTGAAGGATACTTCTTTTTCGTAGCAATCGATTCTATGATGCGCCCGATTCCAATCCCGCAATTTGTTGTTGAAAGTGATGAAGAACAAATTGAATATGATGCTGCATTGGCGATTCGCCAACACATGCTCAACAATAAGGAATAATGTTGCAATTATCTGCAAAACATCCTTATCTCGCGCAACAGAATTGCAACTATTATTATATCGTCAGTTCCATAAACCATTGATAATTAGCCCGGGGCATGGATGTAGTAATCGTTGGTAGTATCGCATATGATTCGCTATCAACTCCAAGTGGTGAATCCAACGATGAATTGGGGGGTTCTGCAACTTATGGAGGGTTTTCATCTTCATTTCATGCTAAAAGATTGAATGGTGGAACCGTTGCTCTGGTGGGAGTTGTTGGCGAGGATTTTCTCTCTTCTGACATCGACAAATTAGTCAAATCAGGCCTTGACATTAGGGGTATAGAAACCGCCAAAGGTGGAACTTTTCGATGGAAGGGTTCCTACCATGGAGATATGTCACAAGCTGAAACCCATGAAACTCATTTGAATGTCTTTGAGCATTTCCAACCAAAGGTGCCTGAAGACTATCGTACACCAAAGGTACTGTTTTGTGCCAATTTGCATCCTGCATTACAAATGGCGGTCATCCAACAATCAAAACCAACTCGAATATCAATATTGGATTCAATGAATCTATGGATAGAAATAGCAAGAGAGGGATTACTGGAAGTCATTAAGCAAGTTGACTTGGTAGTTCTCAACGATGGTGAAGTTAGAATGCTCGCCAATGACGATAATCTGGTGCGAGCATCCCGCAAAGTGCAGAAAATGACCAATGGAGCAATACTAGTTGTCAAGAGAGGTGAACACGGGGTTTTAGCCTTACACCCTGATGGTCTACTTTCAATGCCAGCGTATCCAGTTATGGAACTCGTCGACCCTACTGGTTGCGGTGATACTTTCGCTGGTGCATTAGCGACGTTTTTGGCACAAGGAAATGGCCACATTACGAAACAAGAATTAGCACAAGGGTTAGTTCATGCAACAGTTACTGCCTCATTTACCTTGCAAAGTTTTGGCATAAATAGGATTCGCAATTTAGAGATTCTAGAATATGAAACTAGATTGGAAGAGTATCGTTTGATAACCAATACTTCTTGACATCATTAAGAATCTAATCGGCGAAGACCGCTTTTTCCTACACTGGTTGAGAGATGGGCTTCACTATCAACTAGATCTACGAATGAGACTGATTCTAATTCATTTTGTTGACTTTGCTCAATTAGTGAATTTGAACGACTAATGTGTTGATGCATTCGGTCTACTTCGTTTTGAGGCAAATTCCCTCCATTATTTTCTGAAAGATTTTGAATGCTAGAAAGTGCTTCTTCTCTTAAATTCTGATGTGTGCGTGCACGGAGTGATTCAGTTGATTCACTAACTTCATGACCTGAGCCCCTGCCAAGAACTGTCCTAGTTGCATTTGTTGCGACCCTAGAAGCAGATTTTGCGACACTTGTAGCCTTTTTTGCTCCGCTACTTAGAGATAAATGAACGAGTCTACCGACCAATCCACGGTTCTTCATTGGAGTTCTGCTTCGAACAATCAATCTAGAATGATTCCCTAAACCACTGTCTCTTTTCTTCAAATGTGGAAACTTCTCTGCCCTACTTTGCATCGATTTCTTTTGAGTGTGAATTGAATTTGGAGTTGAGGCGTCATTATTGGAGCGAGCACTTGCAATGATTGATTTTGCACCAGTTTCTGCCAGTGAACTGGATAACGAATCTTGGGTATCAAAAGAAGCCATCGAATCCGTTTGTTGTTGGGTTTGATTCGTTTGAGGTATGTGCGCCCCATCTTGATTCCAAAAGTTAGGTAGTGGGGCAGGTAATTGACTTTCACCTGCTTCGCGTTTCAAATGTGATTCGTGATGGTTATAGGGAGACCTTATTGGAGAATCACCAGATACTGGTAAATTGATATTTTGCGCTACGGGTATCGGATGAGGAGTTCCAATCTGGTTGTATACTGGTTGCTGGTAATTTGTTGGGACTTGATGCATTTGAGGGGAATGATTGCCTATTTGTTGCGTACCGAATTGCTCTTGATAGGACATTTGCGAAGGTATTTGCTGATAGTTGCTGGGATTTGATTGGGCCCCATATTGATACTGGCCTTGTTCGTGATTTCTTCTTGTGCCGAGATTACCTGAGGCTCTCTGAATTAATCCGTCTGCAGAAGAGAGTGGTAAACCGAGATCTAATTCGGGCTCATCGCCTGCAAACCAATCGGGCAAGCCCATTTCTACTTCTTCCTCATGTACAGGTTCTGCTTCTAAAATTTCCTCTTCGTTAGAAGAAAACATTGCTGTGTCAAACATTGCCATTGGATTTTCCTCCACAGCATTCGTAAGGAATTTAGTGATGGGTGTTGGAGTTTTTATATTTACAGGTGGAAGCATATCCAATGATTCTTCAAGGATGGTAACACCTGGATAATCGGTATCCCTCTCCAGCAATTCCAAGCCATCCCTTGCTTCTTTGAGAGTCATTCCTTGATTTATTCTTTGAACTAGGTGATTCATCCTCATTAGCCTTGCATCATTACCCATAATTGCAAAACATACATTGTCTTTTGTCTCAATTGTCAATGTCGGCCTTCCTGTGAGAATCCATGTACTTATGAAAAGCCCACCAAGAGCCATTGCACCGAGTCTAAAATTCAGTGGATCGATAATACGATACCCAAACCATACAAAAACCACTCCTAGGAATGCAACCCAAAAGGGTGCGAGGCGCGAATTATGGTGGTGGGTGTGGAGAATTTCTGATAAACGGATACTGGTAATATGGCCTGTTTTTGTTTCAAAGGACAGCATGCGCTCATCAAGAACTGCTAGGACTTTGCCCGCAGTTCCATCCAACGTAAGTGAACCGAGAACCTCTAAGTTCTCCCCACTCGTTGGACTATTTACATGTCCAATCGATTGCATCCCAATAGGACAAGCGAATGGCAGGGGTTATCAATCCACCGATGATTGGCAGGTTTTAGAGGCTAAAAATTGGACCCTTTTTTTACCACCATAGGTGATTAATTTAATTCCAATATCGCATTGCCCATGATTCTTGGCTTAGAATCTAATTGGGCTATCAAAGTAGGTTGGGGGTTTTCTCTTCGGATGAATAACGGAGATTCCCAATTTACCACTGATTCAGTTCCATCAATAGATTCGATACGCCCAACGACGAATTGTAAATCTGCGCTAGCATGAATAATATCTCCAACCGCCAAATCCCTCTTTTGGAAGGGTGAACGCGTCAAAGTCATTTTCGAAGAGTTATGCTGAATTACTGCGAGAGGATGGCTAATTCCTGATTTCTTATCCTCTATTGCTGGGCGAACTAAAATGGTACCACTGCCCAAGTGGTCTTCCTTGGCATTACGAAGTGCAAGTCCAACTCTGTCACCAGCAACTGCTGATGAAACATCATCATCCATCACCTGTAGTGATTTTGTATTACCTGTTCCGTTCGCAGGAAGCAGAATTAATTCATCATGGACATTTACCGTTCCGGATTGAACATAACCAATAGCAACTAATCCGATTCCTTTGACATTGAAATGTTGGTCGACCGGTAGGACCAGTGGGGCTTGTTGAATCGCTTTCAAATCGGCAGATACTTGGTCCATCAGACCATACAGTTTTGCCCGCAAATCAATCCCGTCATTTCCTTCAAATGTCCAGTTGCCTAAACCCGCTTGTTTGAAAATCATTTTGACTTGCTCCTCGTCAACCCATTCGCCTTGTGGCGGATTTATTATTACTAATCCCTTGTCGATTCCAGCACTAGCAAATGCAACTACAACTTCACCGAGAGTAGCATCTATTTTTGTGATCTCAACCATACCGACTACTGCCGCAGATAATGCATTGAGGAATGGCCTCAATCTTTCGGGGAATTTTGCAGGACGAATTATCGATAATATTCTCGGACCATCGGCATCTGCTTCCTTGTGGACATAGGTGTGAACATCACGTTGGTCAGTCGCTTTGGCTATTTCTTTAGCCAACTCATCCGAGCCGACCATCGCTATATTGAGAACTGACATGAAACGCCGACTTGACGCGCCTTCTTGATATAATCGCTTAGCGAGTGAATCTTAAAAGTGATCATCCGAGTAATTCACTGTGCATCTCAATATACTGTATTGTGATTTTTCTATTAGTGAAGTCTTCTTCATCCATTATTCTTCTGTGCAATGGAATTAGATGCTCAACTCCAGTGATAATCGTTTCATCGAGGGCCGTCTTCATTCTACTAATCGCATCTTCTCGGTCTCGCCCCCAAACCAATAATTTGGCTAAGAGTGAATCAAAACAACCCGGCATGTCGTAACCTGGGTAAGCGTGAGTATCGCACCTAACACCAAATCCAGAGGGGAAATGACACTCCCACAATCGCCCTGGGCTTGGTATGAAATCTTTGGGATCTTCAGCATTAATTCTGCACTGAATAGCATGACCTCGTATGACAATATCCTCCTGCGTTAGCGGCAATTTTTCACCTTGCGCTACTCTGATTCCAAGTTCAACCAAATTATAACCGGTAATCAATTCTGTAACCGTGTGTTCTACTTGCACTCTAGGGTTTACTTCGAGGAAGTAAAAATCACCTTTTGCATCTCGTAAAAATTCAAATGTTGCAAGACCTTTGTAGCCAACCGATTCCGCACCGCGGCAAACTAATTCACCTATCTCTGCTCGTGTCTTTTCATCTAACCAAGGACCTTCTTCAACCAACTTTTGGTGTCGCCTTTGAATAGAACAAAATCTCTCTCCAAAGTGAATTGCTTTTTCTCCATCCGCTAGAACTTGGAACTCAATATGTTGAGCTTCTTGGATATATTTTTCAACGAAAACCCTCTCATCACCAAATGCAGATTTAGCACGGGATTGACATAATTTCAATGCACTCTCGAATTCATCTGATGTGGATACGATTTGCATCCCAATTCCACCGCCACCAGCAGCTGCTTTGATAATAACTGGATAACCAATCTCTGTAGCCAATGTGCTAGCAACAGCAGCGGAGGATATTGGCTCTGAAGAACCCTTTGCCGTGGGTAGTCCTGCAGCCTCCATCGCCGCTCTTGCCTCAATTTTATCACCCAATAATGTGATGACTTCAGCACTAGGGCCAATGAATGTAATTCCTTCTTCTGCACAACGTGCTACGAATTTTGCATTCTCTGCCAAGAAACCATAACCTGGGTGAATTGCATCGCATTGTAATTCTTTAGCGGCAGTAATTACATCTTCAATGTTGAGATAAGAATCTAAAGGGTTACTTTTGTAATTCGGATAAGCGAAATCTGAAAGGCGCACTGGGAGGGATAATCGGTCTTCTTTACCATGGATAATTGCTACTTCAATTTCCATATCTCTTAGCGCTCGCAATATACGTAACGCTATTTCACCGCGATTTGCAATGAGAACACGTTTGAATCCCATAATGCGCTCTAAGTGAATCTATCCTATGATGCCAACGGTTGTGAAATTACACCACAAGCGGTTTGTCACGGACGTTCCATCCGCCATTAACGCCAATTATGCAGTAATTGACGCCTATAAATCAAGGAAACCGATGCAAAAGCACCGTAATGTTTTTTTACTACTAGATTGCTGTGCAATTATGGTGCGAGTCAAGAAAACAGGGGCAGAGGTCCTCGACGAATTAGCAGGAAAGGATTTGAACAAGAGTGGTCTTGTAGTAAATCTTGTAATATGCGGCAACTCTAAATTTTATGATTATTCATGGCTAGAGGAACAATT
>ERZ1046148.1155-NODE-1155-length-13945-cov-6.494096_pt1 | contig 13945 bp, 19 predicted proteins | sample MGYA00383090_ERZ1046148 | MGnify/ENA primary metagenome ERZ1046148 (study PRJEB29581, sample SAMEA5548360) | metagenome | biome: marine; feature: coastal; material: water | depth 25 m | study: Short-term variability in the microbial, nano- and picoplankton... | reverse complement strand
CCTATTTGTTCTCCATGATCTCGTGCCATATTCACTCCTCCATGATTGTTAATCCGAAATTCTCTTTGAACCAAGCCATCGATTCGGCAGGGCCTAATCTGTGGCTACTTGCCACCTTGGAAGAAGCACGACGACGGCGTGAAACACGGTGCCCTTGTCTTTCAAGAACAACGTTGATATCCATTCCGTAAATGCCGATATCTGGATCATATTTCTGGTCAGGGAATTCGGTGTAATCCCTTATTCCGAATGACAGGTTACCTTGAGAGTCAAAATTCCATGATGGAATTACATTCTCACGAACCCAAAATGCGTCGGTTAAGAATTTCTTGATATCATCTGAGTTCCTCATGGTGGCTTTGCAACCTATAGGTGCGCCAAGCCTTACCTTGAGATCTCTATTCTGTTGACGTCCTAATGTTCTAACCGATTTAACACCGGTTAACAACTCTAGAACTCTTTGAGCCAAACTAAGACGGTCTCCACCTTCTCCAACACCGATGTTGACAGTGACCTTGATAATACGAGGCTCTAGCATTGGGTTTTGCATTTCACTCATGCCTTCACCTCCACACCTGGCAAGGAATTAGAACCAACAGCGAAAACATTGCTAACAACGGTTCCGAATCCATCGAACTCTACTTCATTTGGCATACTTGAACGCTTGACAGAATAGGAGATCATGTCAGCAAGACTGCCTACGTGTGCTCCACCGATTAGATAGCAGCGAGTACCTTCACCGAAGACGATGTGTTCCTCTATTTGCTGACTTGGCAGGGAGATCCTCAGAGAATCTCCTGTTTTGAATTCAGAAGCATCATCGACGATAATATTACGGCCATCGTGTAGATTCAGCTGAGTCTTTCCACCTTTGATAGTAACCTTATTCTCAACTCTACAAACCTTTGAACTTGCTTCATCAGCAGATATAGGTTTGTAACGAAGACGACCATTGGTATCCAGGATACAGCGGCGATAATCATCATCACCGATAGTAAGAACATCCATCAATCCGACACCACGACGGACATCTTTGACTACACGTCCATCGACCTTGACCAATCCTTTGTGTAGGATTCTACGGACTTCACGAGTAGAGCGAGCAAGCCCGAGAATATCACGGATTACCACGTTCAATGGCATGCAATATTCCAAACTATGAGCACCTGCTTGTGGACGGGTTACCCAGACGGTTGTTTTTCGGGGCAATGGCCAGCTACGTGGCATTGCTAGTCTCTTCAAATGGCTTGGGCTTCCCATATCATGCACCTCCTAGGGCGGTAAGTCGTTGCATACGCAACTTGTCAGTCTCGTCGAGTCTAACAACTACGACATTGGAACAATGGATTGGTGCTGCCTCTTCTTTATTATCGGCTTTAGTCGACTTTGCACCTTCGATGAATAGACGACCGCTAGATGATTCAAGTCTGACTACTTTGCCAGAGAGTGCGTTAGCTTTGCGCTTACCGCCTACTCTCTTGCCGCCATGTGCATGATCTCCTCTAACGACCCTTACGATATCGCCGACTCTGACTGTGACACTGCGTATTCCAGCCAGTCTTTCGTCTGGCTTATCGAGTTGAAGACGAGCACGTACGCGCTTCCTCATAACGTGAATTGGAACATTAGCTTGTTCCTTTCTTTGCTTGCCGGGTTTCCTGCTCTGTACCATTCTTGACACCTCAGACTATTTGTTTCGCTGTTGCAGCGATACGAGGCCAACGTTCTGCTGCCTCTCTTGATACAGGACCTTTGATATCGGAACCTTGGACCTCTCCCTTGCGGTTGGTAATTACTACCGAGTTATCCTCGAATTGAACCCATGTGCCATCGACACGACGGAATGGGCGGCGTTGACGGATGATTACAGCATCATACATCTGACGGCGTGTTTCTGGAGTTCCTCTTTTTACAGAGACGCGAATCAAATCTCCTACTCCACCTGCTGGGTAACGACGCATTGTGCCACCTAGCTTCAGGACATTGATCAGCTGAACGACCTTTGCTCCAGTATTATCTGCAACTTGAAGACGTGCCATGGTCGGAAGACCTTTGGTTTGCTTACCTGCAATTCCCTTCATCAGAGAACACCTCCTGCATTCTCTACCACACAAAATGTGACGGTCTTTGAAAGTGGTCTGCATTCCATTACCTTGACTCTGTCGCCAAGACTTACTTCACCAATGCAACTTGGTAGGTGGGCCGATAGGGCGCTTGTTCTCTTTTCATATCGCTCATACTTCTGCATGAAGCGAACGTTATTTCTTTCAATGACAATTGTATTCTGCATACCTAGTTTTGCTACAGTTCCCTCGAGAACCTGGCCTCTCAGTCGCAGACTGCCGTGAAACGGACAGTTTTCATCGCCATCCCACTCGCCGGTGGGTACTTCTACATCGATCCCGATATCTCGCATCGTCAAACCTTCCTATAATTGCGGTGTATTCTATCTTCAGCACGCTGCCGCATAAGCGTGCCATTAATAATCGACGAATCGTCGATTGTGAATTGGATAACTCTCTTTGAAAGTCTTGCATCTGCATGACTATCCGAGATTAATATGGTTTCTCGTGTCTCATCGACAACGGTTCCAGACCTACCTTCTAAAGTAGAGTCTGTGGAAGAAATAACTGAAAGTTGGCGTCCTATCCAAGTTTGATTCTTGACATCCATCATCTCACCTCCACATTGAAACCGTTATTCTTGAGCACGGTTGAAGCTCTTTTCTTGTGATCTCCTTGTAATTCGATAACTCTTTCTTTAACCGTTCCACCAGCAGCACAACGGTTTTTGAGTAATTTCGCTAATTCATTAATATCGATAGCTGAATCTAGAATTCCTTCTATTTTAGTTACTATCTTACCATAGCGACGGCGATCGATACTAATGATGGCTTTTTGTTGCTCTTTGGCTATCTCCTCGCATATACATAACTCATCAGGGAGTCCACATACATTACAGATAGCAGCCATTAGTTCACCTCCTTATTCACTCTTCGTTATTTAATTTGGTTCTGATACGAGCAATACTTCGGCGTGTTGCCTTGAATGCTCCAGAATTAGATGGGCTTCCACCCATGGATTGCTCCGCTCGCATCTGCAACATCTCTTCAAGAAGTTCTTCGAGCCTGGACTTTAGCCCATCTTTGCTCATTCCAGCGATTTCACGGTTGCCAACATAGGTCATTCTTTCACCTCAGTGGTTACAACTTCCTCGACTTCTTCGGTCTCAGTTCCTTCTGGAGCTGCGTTTTGCTCAGCTTTTATTCTGAGTTCCTCTTCGCTAAAGATTGAGATCTCATGAGGAAGTTTTGTTCCCTTGCGCATGATTTCAACGGTAACACCAATGGTTCCCAATTTCTTTACTGCTTGGGAATAACCATGATCCATGTAGCGGATTGCTGTTTCTCCGCAATACTTGACGTGTCCACGAAGGAATTTCTGAGTACGGTTTCTTGAACCGGTCAACTTCCCAGCTATTGTGATTAGAACTCCACGAGCACCAGCATCCATTATACTGAGGGCTGCGGAATGTCCAGCACGGCGGTAATACCAACCGCGCTCCATTGCACTAGCTATCTTCTCAGCCATGACTTGTGCGTTTAATGCAGGATCCTCAACTTCTTCAACCTTCAAGCGTGGGCTTTCTAGATTAAATTCATCGTTTAGTCTGCTTTGTAAGTCGTTGATTATCTTACCCTTGCGGCCAATGACCATACCTGGGCGTTCCGCTTTGATTGTTACTTCAGTCCCGACGGGGGTTCTTCTGATATCAAGTCCACCGAATCCGGCTTTCTTTGTGTTGAGCATTAAGAATTCCTTGACCAAATGCCTCTCGACATTACGGTTAATTATTCTGCGAACATTACTGTTATTACTTGCCATGATAATCACCTCAGAACTCGTCTTCCTCCATATCATCGTCGAAATCACTGAAATCTTCTAAGAAGATCTCCAAATTTACACGGTAGTGGTTGGAAGGAGTAGCACGACCACGAGCTCTTGGAATCCAGCCACGCTTAATCTCACCGCGATGTGCTGCAGCATGAGTTATGACCATGTCCTCTGGCTCGATGTCTTCGTATTGATGGCGTGCATTTTCCATACAACTCTGAATGATCTTGATGAACTCACGGCTAGCCTTAACTGGATACCTACCAGGTCCGATTCCGCCTTTGCGGTGCCCGACCATACTTGGCCCACTTCTCTTGCGCTTCTTGTTACCGCTTCCCATTCTATATGGTACCGCTGTGGCTTTACGCCTGATATCTGCGCGATTGCTATCTATCTTGAGAACCTCATTGAGGAAATCTATCGCATCTCCTGCTGTGCGGTTTTTGATAGCGCGTGAAACCTCAAAACAATGCTTGACGTGCATATCGACATTCTTTGCTCGCGCTGTAGCGAGCCTACTGCCTTGAAGCAACTGAGTGTAGCCCTTCTGTGGCAATTGTTTTCTCTTGGACCTTCTGTCCATTTCGTCTTTCTTCCAACCCATTAGTCTCACCTCACTTCAATGCTACGTGTGCAGAAGATCGTGTCGCACCTACACCAGGTCCGCTGTGTGTTACACCGCGGCGTGTTGGCGCGAACTCTCCTAGATAGTGTCCTATCATCTCGGCTTTAACCTCGACTTCAATGAATTTATGGCCGTTGTGAACACCTATACTGCGTCCTACGAACTCAGGAAGTATTGGCAGATCTCTACGGTGTGTTCTAACGATACCAGTGGAATTGCGAATTCGGTTTATCGCATGCTCTCCTTCTGGAGAGATGCCACGAGCTATACTCCTGCGTGCTCTTGCAGGTAATAGAGTAATAATCGAGGGTGCACTTGGATCTTCTTCCGATGGCCATAGTGGCATTGCTTGTAGTTCAGCGACGCCATATCCACGATATGTGAATTCTTTCTGGCGACGTGCTGCTGCTGATGAGCGTGTCTTCCTTGTCTTACGGCGACTAGCCTTTGGAGTCATGAATGACTTCTTCTTCTTTCGTCCCATTATCACTCACCTACCTTTCTCTTACCGCTTCTTCGACCGGTTCTACTCGGTGCAATATGCCCAACCTTAGCTCCAGGTGGTGTTCCTCTAGCAACTGAGTTTGGTCCGTGAACCGCTTGATGGTTTCCTCCACCGTGTGGGTGGTCTACTGGATTCATTGCAACACCGCTGACGTGTGGATACAACTTACCTTTGGCCTTGGCCTTGTAATGTGCTGCGCCTGCAGTTCTTAGTGGCATCTCAAGACGACCATGGCCGGCTAGAACACCGATAGTTGCACGGCATTTTCCATTGAGAATCTTACTCTTACCGCTAGGCATACGGATTCTCACTCTATCTCCAAGATGAGCTTCGATCTGACAGGAGTTTCCTGCAGTTCTCGAAATCTTGCCTCCGTCTCCAGGGCGTATTTCGACGTTATTGATTTGAGTTCCTTCAGGGATTGCCAGTAAATTAGTGATGTTTCCAGGCCTTAAAGCAGCATTATTGCCGATTGCGACTGAACTACCCACTGCAATACCTTCTGTTGCAACGACAAGATTTGTCTCACCATCTGGCAGTTTGACCCGAGCCAATGGTGCGCTGTGTATTGGTGAGTGAATCAACTCAGTGACTTCAGCCACTACATCATTTACTCTAGGCATGCGGTTAGCGCCAGGGAAACGATGTGATGAAACACGGTATCTTGGCGATGAACCTTTTCGTTGTGCACGTATTCTCTTACCCATGATAAATCACCTCAGAATGCTCCTAGGCGCATTGCCGCCTCATCCGCATCATAGCCCTCAGAGAGCCTGACGCTTGCCAACTTACCATGCTTGGTATTACGAACGTTGACTTTATCCACTTCAGCATCGAATAAATTTTCGACAGCTGCTGCGATTTCTTCTTTGGTTGCCTTACGGGCAACGATGAATTCCATTCTATTGTCCTTTGATCTTGATTCCATGGACTTCTCTGTAATCCAGGGCATGCGTATGATATCGTATGGATTCTTCATAGTAACACCTCAAGCGAGTACCTCTACTGCAGATTTAGTAAACACGGTAAGACGACCCATGTCGCCACCTGGTGCAAGATCTTCTGCACACAGGTCCTTAGCAGCGACTATATTGACGCCAGGGAGATTTTTTGCAGCACGTGCAAGACCGTCTTTGTTAGCTACAACGAGTAATACACTCTTTGGAACCTTACGGACACGGCCACGCATAGTTGCTTTTCCAGCTCTGATGTTGCGGCCTTCTTTTGCACGGCGCAAGTCATCTCCAAGACCGAGTGCTTCGAATATTGCACTGACCTTGCGAGTTCCACCATTTAGGTTGAAAGTCTCGATATCGATAGATTCTGAATCCTTACCTGCTACCTCTGTGTAATCACCGAGAATAATTGGTAATGCCTCAACGCCTTCTGCAATTCTGTGACCTCTTGCAGTGACGCGTTCTAGAGATGTTGTTGCTGCAAGAGCACTATCTCTTGCTAGGCGCCTCTCTGTGCTGTTAAGTTTGCGACTCCAATCTTTCTCAACCTTTGGACCGTGTGCTCTACGGCCACCTAAGGTATGTGGATTTTGTACACCACGGCGTTGTCCTGTACGACGCATGATTCTCGAAACACCACGACCCTTGCCCCACCATTCAACCGAATGCTTCATTCCGCTCATAGGGCGTCTCTTTCCTTGATGAGCTCTGGAACCATATGCTTGTCTGCGGTTGGCTCTTGAGCTAGCAACTGCGAGTTTGACCATGTCGGGCCTTGATTCTGTCTCGAATGCAGCGGGAAGATTGAGTTTCTTACCCAACTCTACCGAAATATCGTAGACCTCTTGTAGACGTCCAGCGTCGACTTCGTCGCGATGGATGTTGTTGATGATATTCATTACCTGTGCTTTCATCTTCAGACCCCCTGCTTGCTTGATGTGCTGACGTAAGTAATCTCGAATGGTTGTAAATTCTTAGCATCAGCACGGGTGCCGTCACGAAGCCTGACCATTCTCTTTGCTGGCCCAGGCAGACTACCTTTGACCAATACGTAATCCGAGTTGACTTCACCATAGTGAAGGAAACCACCGTCTGGAGTAATAGATTCTTCTTCGGAATTGCCGATCTTTAGGATTCTCTTGTTATACTCAGTTCTTTGGTGGTATCCTGTTTGCCCACCCTGGCGAATAGTCTTCCTTACGTATCCGGTACCGAAGTCACCCATGTTACCGTGTTGACGGCGTTTCTTGGAATTCTTGTGAGATTGAAGCTTACCTCCAAATCTCTTGATTACACCTTGCCAGCCATATCCTTTAGTTATACCAACTGCATCGACCATACTGCCTTCTTCGAAGACATCTCCAATCGACAGTTCATCGCCCAAGCGTTCTTTTGCCCATTCGATGTGTTCGCTAGTTGAACCTCCTGTCAAACCCATCTCCATTACATCTGGAGTTTTAGTTGGGATGCCAGTGATTGTATCTGGTTGAGTTGCAACAATCAAGCGTACCTCTTCTAGGTCTGCTTCTGCTAATTGTTCTATGTGCTTATCTGCATCATGAGAACCTCTCTTAGGAATTCTGCGGAATAATAGTGGGAAGGCATCGGCGATCTTATCAGATTCTAACCATGCTTCTCCAGCGGATTGAAGACCATACGCTGTCATCTTGTAGCCGCGGAAACCAAGGATTCTCATCTTTGGAACTTCAACAACAGTAACAGGAATGCGGACTTCTTGCCCAGCACTTGTGGATTTAGGGTTGAGGTCTCTAGAAAGAACGTGAGTCATTCCAGCTTTCCATCCAGCGAATCCCTGGACTCTTATTTCAGTTGCATCTGTGCTAGGCCAAGACTTGACATGTCCAAAATGCCGCCTCGACCGCTTACGCGGACTAAACGCCATGCTACCTCGTCTTGGGTGACTTCTCTTTGCCATATTTCCGGCCTCCTGTATTTTCGACACATTGGCCCCAAAGGGCTTGCGTAGGCTCATCTGGCGAAGGAACAGCCGTGACATCGGCCCATTGCCCACGATTGTGGCGATGGGTGGAGGGATGCGAACAGAGCCCACAATGTCTGGCTACTCACCTTCAGAGCGTTTCGCCGACTTCCAACCCATATATCATAGGTTCGGTCAGAACCGTTGCACGTAGAGACTGCATGGTGACGCGTTTAAGCGAGAAATATGTAGTATTTGAAAGTAAAAGTGAACCAGGGGGTCTCAACAATCCTCATGAGGCTGTGCCACAAGGAATCGGTATGGCGACTCTTCTCCACCCTCATATCAAAGGAGGTGTTGAGGCGAGAGCATACCAACTAAGAGCTGCAAAGGATGCTTTGTCCGGCTCAACTCTAATGGTAATGCCTACAGGTTTTGGTAAAACCGCAGTAGAATGGATGGCAATGGCTGAATATATCGGCAAAGAAGGTAAGATTCTATTGATTGCGCCTTCAACCGGATTAATTCACCAACATGCGCAAATGGTAAATGAAAAATTGAATCTCACCAAAGATGACATTTGTATATTGACAGGAGACATAAAGCCCGAAAAACGTCCTGGATTATGGAATGACGCTAAATTAATTCTAGCCACGCCACAGGTCATTCGAAACGATAGTCGTAATGGCATCATCGATATTAGTGAAGTTGCGTTACTAATTGTTGATGAAGCACATCATGCAACTGGATCGCATGCCATGGCAGAAGTCGGTGATATCTATCAAGAAGCACGAATGGACGGATTGGTATTAGCCGCAACTGCTTCTCCTGGAGTAAAAGAGGAAAAAGTCCTTGAGATTATCCAAAGATTAGGAATCGAAAGATTGCATTTAGCCAATCGTGAAGATGAACTTCTCAAACCATATGCTACAGAAATGAATGTTGAAGAACACAGAATAGATTCCCCTACTCTCCTAATTGAGTTAATCACACCGCTTGTGATGCTTGAAGAAGATGAGGCTGATATTCTCAAAAGAGGTGGTTTTCTAGTGGCGAATCAGCGAGTAACTACCGCAACTATAGAAGAAGCACATCGTCGAGCAAGTGCAGCAATTAGACGCGGCGATAAACGTGGATATGATGCTGCCAAGAAAATCGCAGATCTTAGACGCTTGCACAGATTGGTAGACCTACTTCGATCACAAGGGGTTTTGTGTGCACGTGCATATCTCGATAGAGCAGAAGAAGAAGGACGCAGTAGTAGAAAAACCGGTAGGTTTCTTAGTTTACCACAAGTTCATTTACTACGTCAACGTATTGAAAAAATGGATGAAATACACCCCAAACCTGCACTTGTTCAACGTTCTATCCGTCAAAGCTTGAGACGTAATCCAGAAGGTAGAATTATCGTATTCACCGAATATAGAGATACTGTAGACATTCTTTGCAATCTTCTCTCTAATGATTCAAGATTACAAGTCGGTCGCTTTGTTGGCCAAACTAACAAAGGTACTCGAAGTGGGATGAATCAGAAAAAGCAGCTTGAACAATTATCTCGATTCAGAGAAGGGGAATTGAATATACTCGTTGCCACTTCAGTTGCAGAAGAAGGTCTAGACGTGCCCAGTGCTGACCGAGTTATTCTCTACGAACCGGTACCCAGTGCCATTCGTGCAATTCAAAGAAGAGGAAGAACCGCTAGGCAGAGATCAGGTGATGTCCACATACTAATCTCCAATGGCTCACGTGATGAATTTGTACAAAAAGCAGCTGAAGCACGTGAAACTAGAATGCATAGCACTCTAAATCGCATCATAAGACAAGCGCGATTACCACGCCGTTCACCCCCAGATGGAAATTTATTAAATCGCTTCACAATCCTTCGTGATGATGATGAAATAAATGCTGATGACTTCATAGAATATGAGTGTAACCGACTACTTACAAAGGATGCTAAGAATGATTATGATGCCATTGAACCTCAAAAAAAGAAACATGTTAAAGATGTGAAAATAAGTTCTCGCCCACGTTCACAGATGAGTCTTGAATCCTTCGTAGATGATGGGCCAAAAGTTTCTGATGACACAAAGGCAGAAGCGGATTCAGCCGCTGCTGCAATGAGTGAAATCGATGCAATAGATCCTGAAAAAAAAAGACACCAGGACTAGTTATTGATTATCGTGAAGCTAACTCAAGCTTCTGCGCACATCTACGTTCCTTGGGACACAGTCTGACATTAGAGAGATTAGCAGTGGGAGATATCATCATAGGCGACCGTATAATTATCGAAAGGAAAACCGCTCGTGATTTACTGGATTCTTTGGTTGATGGAAGACTACTAAGTCAATGTCGAAGATTGTATTACTCCGCAACTAGACCATTATTGATTATCGAAGGTGTAGAATTATTTGAGACACGTGCTGTACATCCAAATGCAGTACAAGGGGCTCTTTCATGGATTACACTAGATCTTGGCCTATCAGTGATTATGACTAAAAATACTCTAGAAACTGCATTATTTATTTCGATGACTGCTAAAAAAGAGCAAACTTTTCTCAAAAAAATTGAAGATGGACAGGAGAAAAAAGCCATAAAAAATCACACGATGAAGAAACCGAATATTATTCATCATGGGAATTTGAAATATTTATGGCGCCGCACTGATATTAAACAAACGGTGAAAATTCTTACTTCAATCGATAAAATAGGACCAAAAACAGCAACTAATTTAGCAGAAATGGGTATGACAATTGCTAAAATATCAGCATTATCTTTCGATGAACTGAATCAGATTAAACACTTGAGTACCGCACAATCAAAGTCGATTTATCTCGCCTTACACTGTCAGCCGCCAATGACCAGTGCTCTGGTTTTTAATTGAGCAAAACGATCGACATGGTGGCCAAGGGCAAATGCAACTAATTCAGAAAGATGAATCACTGGGAGATTTGTATTCTTTCTAGTTACTTTTGCCGCCTTTGATTGGTATGAATCAAGATTTGAATGTGAGATTGTGCAGGCTGAAACCAACAAATTTGCTCCAGCAGCCTTTGCTTCTGATAGAACTTGGGCCGTCATTTGCATTACAGGTGTATCCAATGTCAACAAACTAGGAGCGCCAACACTAGCGGTCTTACTACCGTACTCTACAGCTTCACCGCCAAGTGCCTCTATCAATCGCTCAAGGTATTGCGGATTGAATGCATCATCTTCACCACAAGCACCTTCTCTCTGCATATTGGGTCCATAGTAAGCCGCCACTTTCATCCCTAATGGATTAATTACCAAATCACTGATTTTTTCAAGCCCAATCTCTTCAACCAAGACGTGTAAAAGATGATTGGTCTTTATTTCACCTTTGAAATTAAGTCCTGATGTCTTCTCAAGAACGGCATTCACCTGTGCACAAAGAACCGGATCGTTTCGTAAAGTCTTGAGAGCAGAGAACATATTTCCCTGACTAGTTGCGCAAGCAGTAACTATATCGTAGCCGTTTTCCTCTGCAAGTGCAAAGTTCCTAGCGTTAAGAGTTAGTTGAAGCATTTTATTGGTCTGGCAAATGACTTCTCCTCCGTCGCTATTACAACCGGTGATATCAATCAAATCTAGACCTAGACTACGAGCCATTGGTTGAATTGTATCTTCGACCTCACTACTGCTCTGACGTGCTGTATTTCCGGGATAATATGAATACTTGACCATTTTATCTCACCTCATCAGAACCTCGAGTCCAGCTCGTTGAAAATCGCAACAACCTCATGATGGTCGTGTATTCTTCCATTGAACATGTTTGGTATCTTACCGATCCCTGCAGGTGGAACCAACATACCTTGGAAACCTCTCATCATCGGTCCACCTGTACGGGTAAAACCTAGCATCATTCGCAAAGATACACCGTTCATTATGTTGGAAGCAAGTCCAAATGGACCCAATACCGAACGGTAAAGTGTTGTCTCGTTAACATTACCACTGGACTTAACAGAACGCGCATAATTCTTCACTAAACGCCCACTGCGGCCACTGAAATTGTATTCCGCTAATAGACGAGCACGGCAGTCTAGCAGTGAATCTACAGCCTTTTCACCATCATCGCCCTGGCGAGATATTGCTGCAAAGTCGGCCTCTTGCCAGATACCACCTTTGTTGTGTAGTGAATCCATCATTGCGCGGCGATGACCGTCTCCACTGCGTGGATCGCAACTTCTAACCCAGCGTTGAAGGGCTAACCCTGGACCATTATACGATTCATCGAGACCCATACAATCACTCATCCCTTGAATTAAGTGTAAACTAGAAACATCGGCAATTGCGTGTAATTCTGTTGCTACTGCTGAATCCATCACCCCAATCGCTGAACCATTCTCTAAATATTCGCCAGTACGGGGACCGCTTACCATCCATGGTTTACTAGCAACACGAGCTGCTTCCCAGTTATCGTTTGCAACTATCAAATCCTTGAGAACCTCATGACCAGGCAATGGTTCAACAGTTAGAGTACCTCCATCCTGACACAAATCTGAAATTCGTGCTAAATCCGCCAACATGATACGCCCGTTAGCCTTGACGCCAGTAAGAGGATTATTACCGCTTAGAGAAGAACGGGTGAAGGCTAGACTACCATCGACTTTACTTTGGAAAGATATCAACGCATCTTGAATAGTGGCATGACCAGGTAGCGCAGTAGCTACTTCATCCCATCCGTATTCAGAACTTGTAGGGTCGTAGCGGAATATTCGCATAGTAATCGAAATCTCAGCCTGTTCTATAATCGCAGGAGAGAAATCTCCGGATTCTTGGTCGTCATCATCACCGCCAAGGCCGTATGCAATCATTGCTTCAACTAATTCCGACTGGAAAACGCCACTATCATCAACACAAGCGATTCGTGGTAATGCTTCACTAACCCATGCTGCCCATGGTGTGTCGAAATCAACATCACACAGTACGGTTTCGTAAACTTTTATTCCGCCCATAGCGGTTATTCTCTCATCCCAATCTGTGCCGGCTTTACAGAATTCATCATATGAACTATCGCCGATAGCACAAACAGAAAAGTGAGTCGAAGATAGGCTTGCATTCGACTTTAGAGCCGCTTGCCACATATCTTCTGCATTGTCTGGCATTTCTCCTTCACCCCAAGTTGAGGTGATTATGAGGACTCGCTTGTGAGAACTCAATGATTCAATGTCAAAGCCGTCCATATCGGTAACTGTTGCATTCAAACCATAATTACTAGCCAATTTGGCAGTCTTGGTAGCCAAACCTTCTGCATTACCTGTTTGTGAACCGAATAGAATAAGCAGATTGCGATCACCAGTAAATAGTTCAGCGAGTACACCAGCGTCTGCTGCTGGAACTGCTGCGACTGTTGCAGCGACTTCCTCGACTACGGCAACTTCTTCAGTTGCCTCTTCTACAGTTTCATCTCCTGCTTCAGAAACTTCTTCGAATTTGATAATTTCAACCGGGCAAGCCTCTGCTGCTTCAACAATCATATCGCCAAATTCACTGCCGAATTCAGATTTAAGTGTTGATTTGGATTCATTGCGATCAAAACCTCCATCGGTTCTTACCGCTGCAAGAATAAAGCTAGAATCATCGGTAACGTCGAATACTTCAGGACAAATGTCTGAACATGCATCACAGGTAATACAATCCTCTTCAATCCAGACCTTGGCGATGATGGTCACTTCACTACCTCCCTGTATGTTATGGTCGATATCAATCGAGCCTTTCAAGGTTCTCCATTCTCCCTTTAGGGAGAATACTCTATCTCAGCAACTTCACATGTCGAAGTCCATGTCACCCATACCGCCGCCGGCTGGACCCATTCCCTTCGAAGAGATGACATCGTCTATTCGCAAAATCATAGTTGCGGTTTCAGTAGCTGATTGTATCGCTTGTTCGACCACACGCAGTGGTTCTAAGACACTGGCTGCTAGCATATCTTTAACTCCGCCGTCAAAAACATTGATTCCTGCATGGCCATCGCCTTCAGCGTGAGCTTTACGTAAATCGATAATAGTG
>ERZ1046148.1152-NODE-1152-length-13960-cov-5.770514_pt1 | contig 13960 bp, 10 predicted proteins | sample MGYA00383090_ERZ1046148 | MGnify/ENA primary metagenome ERZ1046148 (study PRJEB29581, sample SAMEA5548360) | metagenome | biome: marine; feature: coastal; material: water | depth 25 m | study: Short-term variability in the microbial, nano- and picoplankton... | reverse complement strand
TCTGAGAGGGTGACTCCAGTCGCATTTTCGGCAGGGTCGGTGGACATCACCAAGACTGGAAGTTCTGATTGAGCAGACCATATGGCGTGCATGGTGGTGAAGCATGGGCTGTTGCACCATTCAGCAGAAAACACGACAATGTAAGCGCTACCTTCCATTCTTGTGTTGTCGTAGATCTCATCGTTATCCGCTACAGAAGAGAATACGGGGAAGGATTGAGATTCCTCGGTATCTTCTGAGGTACAACCTGCAAGAGAACTACTGATCAAGAGCATGAGCATCATGAAGGCAAATTGTTTCATAGAGGGTACCTGCAATCACTCCTTTTAGAAACCTTTCCGGTGCGGTCGGGTGCAATAAAGCCATATGGGCGGTCGTTTAGCCTACTCCATGAAACAATTGAGCACGGCGCATGTGTGCATTTTCTCTTTGTTTTTATTGCTCATGCCCACCGGCGTTGGAGCAGAAGATTCAACTCCTGTTTGCGAAACAGAAGGAGACTCAACCATGGACCGAGTGGGTTGCTTGGATACAGACGGAGACGGATGGTCTGACCCCGATGCTTCATGGAACGCTTCGATGGGAGCTGATGCTTTTCCCGACAATGAAAGCGAGCACCGTGACCTTGACGGTGACGGTATCGGAGACGAGGCGGATCCTGATATGGACGGAGATGGCGTTGGGGACGAAGTTGACGTATGGCCTGAAGACTCCGTTATTTGGTCAGACGGCGACGGTGATGGATATGCTGACCAAAGCCTGCACTCATTGTCAGATAATTGCCCTCACATCTACGGCAAGAGTCGCATTCGATTGAAGGGATGTTCAGACCTTGATGGGGATTTCATGCCGGACGAATACGACGATGATGCTGATGGAGATGGCATACGCAACGAAATGGAACGTTCAGCCTCTTCGGGTACCATCCTTTACGATCCATACAACGCCAAATCCACTCCATTGGACTCCGATCAGGACACCATCCCCGATGTTTTGGACCACGACAACGATAACGATGGTTGGCCAGACGATGTTGAGCTTGACCGCGGTTCGGACATTTATGATGAGGATGAAACTCCTTTCACACTTTACTTAGGCCTCAATACCGGTATCTTCTATGCAGGAGGTTTGACTGGAGAATCGTTCAGTCTTGAATACCACGCCGACAGCATGGAGTTCTCAGTTTCCGGCGTCATGGAAATTGTGTTTGAAGAGTTGGTCATTCCACTGCTGCTGATTCCAGTATATCTTGGTGTTTTCTTCTCACGCAGAAACGAATTCTTGCGTTGCTTGAATCGTATTGAAGAGGCTATGACAATTGAGGAATTGAATGAAATAGAAAAAGTCGTGAATAACTTTGTGAAAGAAAAGAGAATCAAGGTATACCACGGGCTCGTCCTTCGTAATGCGCTGGAAGAAGCGGAGTCGGACTGTAGAAATCCTTCGCCGAATTCAAAATGGCTTCAAGAGGAGTAAGCAAAGGGTTTTTTGAAACATACGACCCCGAATTATCAAAGAGTGGGACGCTTACGGATGGACAGGGACGAGCATGGTTGGTAAAGAACACATCACAATGATCCCTCCCGCAGCAAGCGAACGCTGGTCGGGCGTTGTTAACGGGCGGCCGGTTGAAGTTCTAGCACCTTCAAACGCAGTCTTGCTTGATGTTTTGAGAGATAAAGTCGGTACATTAGGCGTGAAACGTGGATGCGACCTTGGCACCTGCGGATGCTGTACCGTCATGATTGACGGAGTTCCAAAATTGTCTTGCTTAACACTTGCTGGCCAAGTCAAAGACACTGAAATCTTGACCGTTGAAGGTCTTTCGGAAGGCGCCCATCTCACCCCCATTCAAACCTGCTTTGCGACCCATGGAGGTTCGCAGTGTGGATTTTGCACACCCGGTTTCATGATTGCCTCTCAAGCATTGCTCAACGTCAATGACAACCCGTCTCGAGATGAAATCGCTGAAGCGATTGAAGGAAATTTGTGCCGATGTACCGGATATCAACAAATTATTGATTCCATAGAGGCAGCAGCGGTTCTCCATCGTGGTGAAGGAGAAGTCACCTCTCCAGCCAGTGACCCCCACCCTGACCCTCACCCGTCAGGGCCCGAAGACCCAACGATGCCTCCGGGACACGCGAAGTGATTGTTATGGGGAGTTATCGTCAACAACCCGGCTCTGGTAAAGGTGGCCAGCGAAGAGATGGTAAGCGCGTTGCAGGGAAGCAGGTCTTCCCTCCTCCAGGATCCGGCGGCTCAGACCCCGAAATGCGTCCACGAGATTTGGACTTCATTCCAGAAACAGTCGGTGGGCGCGAGCCAAAACCAGCAGGTGATCATATTCACGACCGAGACCGAACCGGGACTGCCGTTGGAAAGCCCATGGCTTTGGTCGACTCGAATGCGAAGGTCACCGGTCAGGCATGGTACGGTGACGATGTTCGTCTTCAAGGTGAGGCCATTGGAAAAATTCTACGTTCACCTCACCACTATGCGAGGATTAAGTCGATTGACACCACTCGTGTTGAAGCCCTTCCCGGCGTTCTTGCTGTTGCTACGGGAGAAGATGCACCTAACCGATTTGGCGTGCTTCCTGTCACAAAAGACGAACACGCCATGGCGGTAGACAAGGTTCGCCACGTTGGAGATTTGGTGGCCTGTGTGGCCGCAGTTGACGAAGCCACCGCTATTGAAGCTCTTTCTTTGTTTGACATTGAATGGGAACTTCTCGAACCGGTATTTGATCCAAAGAAAGGTCTGGAAGACCACGATGAACCGATTCACTGGCGTGGAAAGTATCACCTCGCACGAACCAACGTTCAGAAAAGAGTGTTCCAAGAATTCGGTGACCGTTCCTTGGTCAAAACCCCCAATGCTGCCTCGCACGGCTCATGGACCATGGCCGGTGTTCATCATGGATTTACAGAACCTCACGCTGTTGTGGCTCATTGGGACCCAAACGGTCGTTTGCAATTGTACACTCCCCAACAAGTCCCCCACTACACTCATCGGGCTCTTTCAACGGTTCTCGATGTCCCTATGCATCAAATCAACGTCGTGAGGACCTTTGTCGGCGGCGGGTTTGGTGGAAAGTCCGATCCTTTCCCCCACGAAATGTGCGCTGCAATTCTGGCTCGCAAGGCAGGTGTACCGATTCGAATTACTTTTGACCGTGAAGAGGTCTATTGGATCAACAGAGGCCGCCATCCGTCCCATATTGATGTGAAAATGACGGCTGATAATGAAGGACGAATTTCCGGGTTTGACATTGACGCTCTTATTGACGGTGGTGGCTTTGCTTCCTTCGGCCACGTCACCTCTTACTACAACGGCGTGCTTGCAACCGCTCCGTACGAATTGGGCTCCTTCCACTATACCGGTGCTCGCGTTTGGACCAACAAACCTGCATCTGGAGCAATGCGGGGCCACGGTGCAGTGAATACTCGCTGTGCTGTAGAAGTTGGATTGGATGAAATGGCTGAACAAATGGCCGTTGACCCCATTGACCTCAGACTGGCCAACCTCCTTCCTCCACACAGTCGAACCATCAGCGGATTCCGAATCACCTCTAACGGGATGCGTGAAGCATTAACTCGCGTCCGAGAAGGTTCGGACTGGGACAATAAATTCCGACAACTGCCTCTCGGCAAGGGAATTGGAATTGGTTGCGGTTTCTTCATCTCTGGTTCAGGACTCCCCATTCACTGGGACCCGAAGAATTTCCCGCATGCTACCGTCCACATTCAAGTCGATATGGATGGAGGCGTTACCGTTCACACCGGTGCAGCTGATATTGGCCAGGGTTCAACAACAGCAGTCGCTCAAGTCGTGGCCGAAGTTCTCGCACTTCCTGTGGAAATGATTCACGTGCGAAGCCACGAAAGCGATACGAGCCCGGTGGATTTGGGTTCATATTCCAGTCGCGTGACCTTCATGAACGCCAACGCAGCCATCCGTGCCGCCATCGGCATTCGTGACCAATTGCTCAAGGCAGCATGGGAAATGCTCGGTTATCACCCCAATGTGTTGGTTCTCAATGACCGAAGAATCTACTACAAACACGACCCTGCAGTCGGAGTGTCGTATTTGCAAGCCTTGCACAAGGCACAGGAGGATACAGGGGCACTCATCGCTCGAGGAGCTTACCGATCACCTCCAATGGGTGGTGTTCACAAAGGAGCAGCTGCGGGTCTTGCCCCAGCATATTCGTTTTCAGCCTACGTTGCAGAAGTTGATGTCGATGTTGAAACCGGTAAGGTTTCTTGCACCAATGTTTGGGCCGCTCATGATTGCGGAAAAGCATTGAATCCGCTTGCTGTACGAGGGCAAATTATCGGTTCCTGCCACATGGGATTGGGTCAGGTGCTCTCGGAAAAGATGGTTTACGGACGAACTGGACACCTTCAAAATGCAAATTTGCTGGATTACAAGATCCCCTCCGTCCACGAAATGCCTCATGTTGAACCGATTATCGTCGAATCCAGCGACCCAGAGGGGCCGTTTGGTGCAAAGGAAGCCGGCGAAGGGCCTCTCCTGCCGATTCTGCCCGCTGTTGTCAATGCAGTGTACGATGCGACAGGGATTCGCATGCGAGATCTTCCACTCACTCCCGATGTGGTCTACAAAGCCATTGAAAAGCATCTGAAAAAGCACGATATCGACGACCCGTTGGACCTCGTAACTCCAACACTCACTCACGCACCCCTGCAGGAGCAACTCGTGGAACGTGCAAAGGAACATGAAATCCGAGACCGTTTGCGCCAACGCAGCGAAGACACTTCTGCCTACGTGAACGGTGTTTTGTTTGGCTTTGACCCAAATCGCCCACTCAGTGAACAAGTCGAAGGATGGAGGGAAGCAGATGAACCCCTTCCTGAACAACTTGCTGAACTCGGATTTGCCGGTCGTGCATGGCTCAAAAAAGAGCAACGGCACATGGAGGATGATGCTTGATGTTGATGCCTCCATTTGAACTTCATCATCCCGCAACCGTCGAGGAGGCCTGCGCCCTAGCAGCCACCCTCATGGAACAAGGGCAATCCTTTGATTGGGTCGCCGGTGGGACCGACGTTTTGCCCAATTACAAATGGCGTATCAATCCGAAGCCCCATGTGATTTCTCTTGCGAGTATCTCTGATGCGTTCACACTATCGCCGTCTGAAATAGGATGCATGGTCACGCTGGACACCTTGGTGGCTTCGGAGCATGCTCATCCATTGCTGCGACAAGCTGCTGCAAAAGTAGCTTCGTCACTGATCAGAAAGAGCGCAACTGTTGGTGGGAATCTTTGCCTTGACACCCGATGTTTCTGGTACAACCAATCCGAAGATTGGCGCCGTTCAATCGATTGGTGTCACAAGGCAGATTGCGGAACCGGGGCAGATTGCAGAGTCATACCGAATCAGAATACATTGTGCGTAGCGACCTACCAAGGCGACTTGGCTCCTAATTTCATGGTTCTCAACGCCTCGGTTTTGATCGTTGGACCGAACGGCGAACGAACGGTTGATGTGTCTTCCTTTTACCAACTGGACGGGATGAAGAAAAACGTCCTTGAGGAAGGAGAGTTTTTGCTCAAAGTGATGCTTCCAAAGGACGCCACTCAGCGAGAAGGCTGTTATCAGAAACTACGGGTGAGGGAGTCATGGGATTTCCCCGAGGCAGGTATTGCTGCTTCATGGATTCCGGGTAAGACTGACACACTTCAAATTGCAAGTACTGCGCTTGAGTCGATTCCCAAAGAACATTCAGAACAAATTTCGCAACATCTTGAAGAAAACAAGGGCCTTATCGACGTGAAAACAATGGCTGTCAGTATCCAAAAGTCAGTGAAGCCTGTTAACAACACTGCGCTACCTCCACGATACCGCCGATCGATGGTCAAAACGCTTACCAAGCGGGCCCTGAAGGGCATCATGAAGGAGGATTGAGACCGTGAGAAAGACCTACCTCGTGCTCTTGACATTTGTTCTGTCGTTCTCACTTCCGCTTTCATCAGCCCAGGAACTCAATCCGCCCTCGTGGGAATTGGGTTGGGATACCGATATGGATTCAACCTACCTCGTGGACTTGGAAGATGATTGGGATCTCACAGGAGAACTCGTCTTCTACATCAACAACGAACGAACGGGGGAATTGAACGTTGATTTGACGTACGATTATGATGAGGAAGGACCCTTTGAGTTTGATGGACCTGATTCAGTATCCGTCGGTGGCTCCTCCAACAAGTCCTTTTCGATTTCAATCACCGGGACTGATGCAGAAACAGTACGGGCATTCTCACCTTCCTCCTCCATTAAACTCACCCTTCTCGGGCAAGAAACCGTTGGCGAGACTCCCGTTGCAGAAAATGAGATTGAGGGCGAAATCAGCACGCCACGCATGTATCAGCTTGTCCCGGAGGTACAACTTCCAACCGATACGCTGTTCTCGGGTTCTTGGGTTGAATTTGACCTTGAAGTGAGCAATCTTGGTAACAATCAAGACGCCATCACCTCCGGCGAGGCCACCATTAGAAGTTGCCCCCACCTTTCTGTGACCGGGCTTGATTCTTTGGAGGGGACAGTCGTTGAGGTGACCGATGAAAACGGTACGGGAGTTGCATCCTTTACGTTGCGCCTTGAGGCAACCAGCAGTCACCAGGAGAGGACTTGTGAAGTTTCAATTTCCATTCTGTCTGAGGGTGATGGAACAACCCGATCATCGACCATGAACGTCAATGTTGAAGCCCAACAATCAACCGATACGTCTGGGGATGCCGGTGATGAGGGGGAAGATGACGGCATGACTTCCACTGGTTCGGAATCAATGCCGGCGTTGTCTTTGATTGAAATTTTCTTGGTGTTACTTCTTACATCGTGGTTTTCCTTGAGAAGCCAACGTGATTTTCTTTGAATCGCCTCATCGGCTTCAAAAAATGTAATTTTTCTTAGGTTTGGGCCTTTTTTCATATATATTCAGGCCGCATCTTTCCAGAGTTTGTTGGTTTTTCCTTGAGCACCCTTGAGCAATCATTATGAGTGGAGCGAAGTTCCGACAGTTGTATATCTGGCGTTGCGCGTCAGTCAGTAGGGGAGAATACCATGGCAGAAGCAGAAAAATCCGGTTTGAGCCTTGAAGCATGGCTCATGGTTGGATTGATTGTTTCAGTCCTCCTCTCTACGGTTGTCATCGCATTGGTTTCTGCTGGGAAAACTACCGTGTTTTCACCCTACCAGAACGACGATGAATTTTCAGACCAACAACTCACCTTGATGAGGTCCAACTTGAGCGGATTTAACATCGCAAATACCATGTCCACTCCCATGCTCGTCAATGACTGGCAGGAACCTCACCGAACGCTCCTCGTAATCGCAGCACCAGAGAAGCCTTTTGATGCAGCAGAGTCTGCAGCAATCTATGATTTCGTTACTGAGCGTGGCGGTAAAGTCATTCTCGCCTCGAATTCCACCAACGCACAACTCGTTGCTGAAGAATTCGGAGTGAAATATTTTGACGCTCCTGTCCGAGACGATCCAACAACTGGACGCTATTACGAGGTTACCAACGATAACGACGAGCGTGTGAGCCCGGACACAAAGAAACTGTGGGCCGTCTCATCTGTTACCCGTGGTGTTGATTCCATGGGCGATGAGAAGGCGATTCCATGCTCGCATCAAAATGTCCAAGACAAAGAAGTAGAGAATTGCCGAATGCCGGTGTTGTTCCATCGCCCAACGGCCATCCAAGTATTGGATGAGCAACTTGACACCAATCGAGAAATCCACGTGTTGGCCCAAGCATCTACCTCTGCCCAAATTGATTTGGGCAAAGGCGAGAACAATCCTGCACTCGGAGAGGGTGAAACTGGACTCATCATCCGCATTGATTATCCCGGTCAAGAAGTGCTTGACCAACAACCAAACAACGACTACGGCGAGGTTAGCGTGACAGGAAGCATTGTCTTTGTATCGGACCATTCCGTTCTCGCAAACCACCTCTGGGATGATGATCGCGCAGCTGCAACCGGAAAGCAACAATGCGACTCACAACTCTACCAGCAATTCGGTCACATGTGCTGGGATACCGATTCACAAGGACTTAATTCGGGTCTTGGCGATACCTCATGGAGCGGCAATTCAATGTTCTTCACGGCATTGATCAACGACATGATGGAATTCGATAACAAGGAAATTTCAACCCAAGTTACACGATACCCAGCCCAATTCAACATCGTCTTTGACGAAAGCCGCCACGTTTCCAGCACATTGTCCATGCCGTTCACCGAAGCCATTGGAGCGATTGTCCTGCTCACCAGCGATGGTGTTCTCAAGTGGCTCATTATCCTCAACCTTTTCGCACTCCTGGCGATCGCCATCATGGTTGTCCCCGAGAAAGAAAATTGGCGTCACGTCTTTGACTTGACTCGATTCAGGGAGCGCCCAACAAAGTTGGACCCGTCCCAATACCACCGACGAACAAGGGAGGCATTGCTTTCCAAGGTTCGTCAATTCAATGACTTGACGCGCGATGAATTCGCCCGTAAGTCCCCCGCCGAAGTAATGCAAATGGTGCGGGAACCCCGGTTGGTTGAACTCGTAAGTTCCAACCGCTCATACTCCAACGAAGAATTGAGGGAATTGATCCCTCACATCCGACGTTGGGGTAATTGAAACAAGGAGGAATAGACATGCAACCCCCAGCCCCCCCAGCAGCCCCGCCCGCGCCAGCACCTGCAGCGCCTGTAGCACCTGCGGCCCCAGCAGCACCAATGCCAATGGCACCTGCTGCACCAGCCGCACCTGTTGCACCTGCAGCACCGGCCGCTCCGGCCCAGCCGAAGCACCAGAGTACACCAGAAGTCCGAGAACGCCTCAAGGCCGTCGGTGCAATCGCAACAGCGATTTCAGCCGAAGTCCAAAAGGTCATTATCGGTAAGGCCCACGTTATCGACAACGTATTGGTCAACATTCTGTCAAACGGAAACCTTCTCTTCGAAGATTATCCAGGTTTGGCTAAGACTTTGATGACCAACACCTTCGCTGATGCGCTTGGATGCGATTTTAAGCGTGTTCAATTCACGCCGGATTTGCTTCCTGCCGACATCACTGGTACCAACATTTACGACGCCAAGAAAGGCGAGTTTACGTTCAAGCCAGGCCCACTGTTCTGCAATCTCCTCCTCGCTGACGAGATTAACCGTGCACCTCCAAAGACTCAAGCTGCTTTGCTTGAGGCTATGCAAGAGAAGCAAGTTACCATCGGTACAGTGACTCACAAGTTGCCAGCTCCGTTCATTGTTATGGCTACTCAAAACCCTGTTGAGCAAGAAGGAACATACCCGCTTCCTGAAGCACAACTTGACCGTTTCATGTTCAAGATGTCCGTTGGATATCCTGACCGTGCTGACGAAGACGAAATCCTCGCACGACGTATCAGCCGTGGAAAGGACGCCGTCGATGTTGATGTCATCACTGACCCTCAACGAGTGATCGCTATGCAACAAGCCTGTGAAGACGTTTACGTCGACCCTGCTCTCCGCATGTACATGGTTGAAATCGTGTCCCGAACCCGTGAAGACCCTCGTGTCCTCGTAGGCGCATCGCCTCGTGGTTCCCAAGCACTGTTGAAGACCTCCCGTGCAGCTGCAGCACTTCGAGGCCGTGATTTCGTCACACCTGACGATGTTAAGGCGATCTCAGAACTTGCACTTGCCCACCGTATTATCCTCAAGCCCGAACATCAAATCAAGGGCTTGGAACCCGGTGAAGTGATTCAAGCTATCCTACGAGAAGTCCCCGTTCCAACGGTCTGATTTCGAACGAAATCATTGAGGTGAATTGAAGATGTGGAGTCGTAAGTCAGCCATGCTCGGCAGCCTAGCTGTCGCTATGTATTTGCTTGGCCTTACGCTTCGTAACTCTCAACTCGTTACCGTCGCTGTTGTCATCTTTGTCTTCCTAACATGGGCTGCACTCGTGGGGAATCATGCGGATGTCGCATCCAGCGGCCGTAGAGCTGAAGAATGGTCGGGTGAAGAGGGAGTTGCTCTTGGTAGCGTTGTTGCCATGAGGAAACTTTCCAGTGCCCGAATGTTTGAGGACGGCGAATTGAGCGTAACGTTGCGTATGCAAAACACATCTTCTCTGCCTAAGATTTTGGAAGTACGAGATCGTGTTCCTGAAGTCATGAGAATCAAAGAAGGCGCTAATTACATCTTGATGGAACTTGGCCCTCGCCGTGAAACCTACATCGAATATACGGTGGAGTGCCCACTGCGAGGATTCTACAGTCTCGGTCCTGTTACGGTCCGTATCCAGGATGCTTTCGGTTTGTTCCACAAGGAAAAGGAGTTGCATGTCTACAACGATTTCCTTGTGTTCCCAAAGATGGAAGACTTGAAAGAAACATTCGTCAAATCTCGAGTTCCCAAGATTTTCACCGGTGCCGTCAACATTCGTCAACCGGGCCCAGGTTCAGAGTTTTACTCTCTCCGTGAATACTTTGAAGGAGATTCGTTCCGTGCAATCAACTGGTCTGCATATGCCCGCTCGGGTAAACTCATGGTCAATGAGCGTGAGAGAGATGCAGTTTCAGATATCATCATCATCGTTGACTCAAGAGCGGTCTCAGAAACAGGACCGGTTTCAAGAAATGCATTGGTTTACTCTACACGAGCCGCTGCGTCACTCGCAAAGTACTTCCTTGGCCGCCGTGACTCCGTTGGAGTCATTGTCTACGGAGACGAGGTTGTCAGCGTTGACCGAGATACCGGCAAGAAACAATTGTACGTGATTCTCACTAAACTTTCAGGCGCAGTTGCCCGTGGTAACATTCCGTTGCAGGTTGTTGTCAACCGTATTTTACCGCACATCAACAAGGGTAGCCCAATCATCTTCCTTTCCAATCTCGAAGATGACCCGACCATCGTCAACGCACTGCGTGATTTCCGTGCACGAGACTTTGATGTCACCGTTCTTTCGCCATCATCGCTTGAGTTTGAATTCGATGCTCGACGGATTGACCGTACAGGTTACGAAGTCATGAAGACCGAACGTGACGTCCTGATTGGGGAGCTGCGTGGTCTGGGCGTGAACATCATGGATTGGGAGCCGGATATGCTGCTCTCAACCGCTCTTGCTGGAGCACGAGGATTCTGAGGAGGGAAATGAATGGCAATGAAATCCGGTGACACTGCACATCTCTACGATGGAAAGACGGTTCGCTCGTCAGCTCCCTCTCGAAAGAAACTCGCAGGCAATGCATCTGCAACTGGAGAGATTCCAAAAGATGCAATCCCAACCGTTGAGATTCCATCCTTTATCGAAAGTCTACTCGGAGGGCCATTGGTCCCCAAGATGAAGTTCCTGCCTCCAGACAAGATGGTTCAAAACCTCCAATTTGCCGTTTACGGTGTATTGGTTGCATTGGCCCTTTTGACCTTCATGATTTCACCGCCTGAAGGCACCATCTGGTACATCATGACCGGTAGCCTTGGTGTGGCTAACTTGTTCCAGCTTTCGATCATCGTCGGCGCAACAGTGACAGGTTTCATGGGCACATACAAGCGAGATGCACGTTTTTCCCTCGCCAGTAACATTCTCTTCATTCTTGCAATTCTCCGTTTTGCCTCTTCGAAAACATCTCTGTCAAACGACCTGTTTGGCTTCCAAGATAACCCTGGTGCCCTGGCTGTACTGGTCGTAGTTTACTCTGTGCTTCTTATCATGTACTTTGAACTAAGCAACGGCGTTATTCGTTATTCAATGCTTGATACGAGCATTCGTACCAATGAAGTGTACGTGATGAACCCTAAGAAAATCGTATCAAAGTACCACCGTTCTTTGGTCATGAATCCGATTGTGGCAACCTTGCTCGCATGGTTTGTTCTCTCTGCAAACATGATTTTACCTGCAATCGTACGCATTTTCTCATCGGATACAGCCACTCGAATGGAAGAATCAGTTGAACTCACATCGGTCTACGGCGTAGCCCTTGGAACACTCTTCGTGTTCATTGTAGTCGGTGGCCTCTTCGGTCTCAATCTTCCAACTCACCTGCAACGCTACCGTGAAAGCAAGGCAGAGTAATCAGTTGTCGTTGTTTGCACCGATTGACAACTGAGTCATCAATTCCTCAAGTAAATTGGAGATGTCACTTCGTTGCGTGAGCAGATGGGTCGAGTGTTGGCTTGAATTCAATTGCGCACTCACCCAACCATTCTCGATTGAGGGTATGGTTAGTTTGTGTTCTCCTGTGTTTCCGATTAGCGACACCATTGCCGCATAATAATTGAATGAAACTTCGTCAAACCGTTGATTGAGTAACCCGATGCTACGGTTGACTTCATGCTGTGGGATGATGAACCTCCATTGAGCGTTATTTGACTCGAACGAACAGATCCGAATGTTGGCTGCGTTGAATTCCTGCAACACATCACTCAGCGCAGAGGTTGAACGATGCATGTATTTGGTTTCGACAACAATGCACGCAACCTTCGGTATGCACGCGATTCCTTTTGGAGCACTCAATTCATGAATGTCAGGTCCAATGACTGTTTTCATTCCGGTTTTCTCGTAACTGTAAAGGTGACGAATCTCGATCGGAATTCCAAGAGCATAAACGGGTTCAACCGTTGCTGGATGAATGATTGGAGCGTCAATGTGTGAGAACTCTATGGCTTCTGCGTATCCCAAGTAAGGTATTGGGGACGAATGGACGCCCCACCGAGGATTGACAGGATAGATTCCGAGGACATCCTTCCACAACACAACACGTTGCGCATCAAGCAACGCAGCCAAGGCTGTTGCTGTGTGGTCGCTACCGCCCCGACCAAGCAAGGCGATGTTGCCATCCTTGCCTTGGCCAAACCACCCGGTGACCACGGGCGTTCCATAGAGCGCTGAACGCTGAAGAAGTTTTGTTGATTGTTTCATGTCCACGGTTTGGGCTGTGGTCGTGCCATCCAGGCAAAGACCAATGTCTTCTGATCCAACTGGATGTGCGTCAATTCCATGCTCGCTCAAGGCAAAGGCGACAACAAGTGCAGAGAGTCGTTCTCCTGCGGCAAGCAGTCGATTGTAGGCGCCTGAATCGTCCCTGTCTGTAGCGAGTATTTCGAGGGAATCCTCAATTCCCTTGAGTACCATTTGAAAGGTGTCGTGCAAAGGGGAATTGATGAGATTCGGTGCAAAACGCAAGTGTTGGCTCGCGAGGTCATTCACCAATCGTCCAGCATAACGTGGTTCTTTTGCCGCTCGCATCAATCGGTCGGTAGTCCCCCATAGAGCAGACACCACGATAATGCATGGGTTCGTGGAGTTCAGCATGACTTCGGCAATTCGATTAAGATCGCTCGCATCGCGAAGACATGAACCTCCGAACTTGTGAATTTCTGGTAGTTCATTCATCCAAGAACCCTCCACGAATCATTAAATCAGAGACGACCAATATCGCCATGGCTTCCACAACAGCAACGGCACGAGGAGCAAGTACTGGGTCATGGCGACCTTTTACGGTCAGCGGTTCCTGCTGATTTGTTTTCATATTGAGCGTCATCTGGCTTTGTGGAATGCTTGACGGGGGTTTGAAGGCTACGCTGACCTGAACTGGAGAGCCTGTTGATAACCCAGCCAACGCTCCATCCGGACGTTCTCCTTCCATGACGGGTGCGTCGGATGTTCCACCCCACGCACTGTTGTGCTCACTTCCAGTCATGGTTTGTACGCCAAATCCATGGCCAAATTCAACACCTCGTGCAGCTGGAATTGACAACATTGCCCGGGCAAGAGCCGGTTCAAGGCCATCAAACCATGGCTCGCCGACACCCAATGGAAGCCCGCTTACCACCAAATCAACACGGGATCCGATGGAATCTCTTTGCTTCCGATACGAAGTGATGAGTTCGGTCATGTCTTGTGCGGCAACAGGGTCGTAGCAACGCATGTGCTGACTTGCTTCACTTTCCAACGTGAGC
>ERZ1046148.1143-NODE-1143-length-14010-cov-4.918739_pt1 | contig 14010 bp, 21 predicted proteins | sample MGYA00383090_ERZ1046148 | MGnify/ENA primary metagenome ERZ1046148 (study PRJEB29581, sample SAMEA5548360) | metagenome | biome: marine; feature: coastal; material: water | depth 25 m | study: Short-term variability in the microbial, nano- and picoplankton... | reverse complement strand
GATGTTTCTATTTCTGAAATGGCATTTGCCATTGACAAAGTGACTGTAACAGCAATTTCAAGAGCTCTGAAAGCCGAGTATACAACTGAACTCGCTCAAGACCTCAAAGCTGTACACGGTTTGGATGCCGAAACAGAATTGTCAAATATTCTGTCAAATGAAATTTTGGCTGAGATTAACCGTGAAGTTATGAGAACTATCTACACCAACGCAAAAACTGGTGCAGCTCATAACACCACAACCGCAGGAACTTTTGATCTTGACACAGACTCTAACGGTCGTTGGTCAGTTGAGAAGTTCAAAGGCTTAATGTTCCAGATTGAACGTGAAGCAAACGCAATTGCTAAAGATACTCGCAGAGGAAAAGGTAATGTTCTCATTACTTCTTCAGATGTAGCATCTGCATTAGCAATGGCAGGTCAGCTGTCCGGAGCACCTTCCGGAAATGATTTTGATCCAGACGATACTGGTTCCACAATGGTTGGAACTTTGAATGGTCGTTTCAAAGTTTTTGTTGATCCATATGCACCAAGTGCAGCAACTAACTATTTCACAGTTGGTTACAAAGGTTCATCCGCATATGACGCAGGACTGTTCTACTGTCCTTACGTTCCTCTGCAGATGGTTCGTGCAGTTGGTGAGAATTCATTCCAGCCTAAGATTGGTTTCAAGACACGTTATGGTCTCGTTTCTAATCCTTTCGCGAATGACACAGGTTCCGCAAATAACGGAGCAGGTGATGGTTCACTTACAGCTAACGCTAACCGTTACTATCGTCACGTTATCGTTGGAAACCTCATGTAATTCTGATTACACGGGAATAAAAAAGGGTGGGCTTTTTAGTCCACCCTTTTTTTGTGCTTACTAAATAGTAGTATATAATGGAGGTGATGAAATGTTTGAAGGGTCTGATGCTCAAGGAGATGAGAAAATTTTTGTACTAGGAAATGGTCCCAGTAGAAAAAATATTGATCTCTCAAAATTGGATGGTACAATTATAGGATGTAATGCTATTTACAGAGACTTTACTCCAGATGTAATTTGTGCTACTGATGCCGGGATAATGAGTGATATCATTGACTCTGGATATGATGGAAAATGTTATTTTACACATAATTCATGGAATTTACTTCCTGCCGAATCTTATGAAGCATTAAAGACGGGTAAAGAACGTGAAACATATCGAAGATTCGATGCAGAATATTTTGTATATATTTCTGGACTTGATAATAATGTAGAAAATCCCCAAAGCTATATTTTCTGGGTTTCTCCAAGTATGGAAGATAATATAAAAAATATAGGTAAAGATATTTTAGGATGGTCAACAGGAACTTCCGCATTACATATTGCATGTAGAGATTATACTTGGGATGATTATGAAAAGGTATACCTATTAGGGTTTGACCATGATAATGACTATTATGATAATATCTATGCTGATACAGATCATTATTACGGTAAAGATAGAGAAATGAGGGATGAATATTATAAATGGACTAAACAAATTATCAATATTATTCACAAACATCCCTGTGTACAGTTTATTTGGGTAAATTATTGTGGAGAAGATTTTCCGAGATTACCAAATTTATTTTCAAAAGATGAAAAGGAAATATGACAAGCCTAACAGATCAACCTACAAATATTAATCCTCTGGCTGATGTTCAGTTTAGATTTGATATTGCGGCCTTACCAAATACTTCTTTTTTTATTCAGACAGTTAATTTACCTGGCGTAACATTAGAGGGCGCCACTATAGCTACACCACAACTTCAAAATTTTACCCGTCATACTGGTATTATAACCTATGAAACACTTAATGTAGGTTTTTTAATTGATGAATATTTAAAGAATTGGCAAGAAGTACTTGAATGGATGGTTGGTGATGAAAGTAAATATACTTCTGCTGTATTGACAATTTTAAGTAGTGCCATGAATCCTACAATGGAATTACATTTTAAAGAAATCTTTCCTACTTCATTGTCAGAAATATCTTTTGATAGTACTACAACAGATCCAACATATCAAATTGCAACAGTTAGTTTTAACTATACAGAATATATTATTAAAAATCTATTAAATAACTAAGGTATATTAGTGGTTCTGGCGAACACACCTTATTATATCATAGATTTATTATTTGTCAAGAGGTATTATGAAAAGTGATTTTTCTCATTTATTATGGCTATTCAACTCCCCCAGAGAAACAAGAAATATAATCCGATTAGATTTACATGAAGCAGGTTTGTTGTATAAGTATGCCTCACAACAATGGACAAGAATGCCCAAAGATGAAACGGGTAATGTTATATTAGAAATTGGTAGATATTGGGCAGGATCAACAGTTTTACTCGCAATGGCTACCCATGATACTAAAGTAAAAATAGTTTCAGTTGATGTTGTTGAAGGATGTCACGATCCTGATGCAGATGATTGGTTGAATAATTACGAAGAAAAAGAACGAATAGATATTAGAGTAGACAATTCGTGGAGAATGAAAAACTTTCCGATATCATTGTTGTTTGTAGATGGTGATCATACGTATGAAGGAGTTAAAAAGGACTTTATTCATCATTGGAATTATTTGAATGGTCCGTGTTTAGCACATGACTATACAGATCCCACTTGTGCGGGTGTGACAGAATTTATAGATGAATGGATTAATGATGGTTATGCAAATCCTATTGAACAGGCAGGCACAATGATAGCCCTTGAAAAATTGAAAGATTATGAAATTTGAAGAAATACAAAAATTATGGACCGGTGATTGTGAGATTGATGAAACAGAACTATCTCAAGAATCAGTAAAAATACCACAACTACATAACAAATATCTAATTCTCTTTCATGATGAGAGATTACGACTCCGTACTATGAAATTTGAACATAGTAAAATTTTAAAAGTTAAAAGAGAGTATTTTTCAGGAAGAATGGAGGCCGCAGAATTAGAGGCGTATGATTGGGAGCCATTTCAATTCAAACTACTCAAGGCCGATGTACAAGAATACATAGATGCAGATGATGATATAATAGAAGGTAAGAAAAAAATATCACTACAAGAAGAAAAAGTAGAATATCTTGAATCGGTGGTAAAAAGTTTATCAACTAGAGGTTATTTAATTAAAAATGCAATCGATTGGAAACGTTTCACAGAAGGCAACTGATACAATTGAGATATCCAAAAAGGATGAAGTATATCTTAAAGTTACTTGTGAACCGGGTGTAGCTCAAGAAATTTGTGATTATTTCACATTTACTGTTCCAGGTCATACATTCATGCCATCTTATCGTATGAAAATATGGGATGGTAAAATACGGCTATTTAATATTCATAATAGATTACTGTATAGTGGTCTACTTGAATACGTGTTTATATTTGCTGAAAAGAGAAATTATCAAGTAATTCCAGATGGAGATTGGTGGAAGCCACTCAAGATAGAAAAAAATGAAAAATTTCTTTCATCTTTGAAATTACCATTTGAACCAAGAGACTATCAACTTGAGGGATTTCATCATGCCTTATCATACAAGAAAAGTTTATTGGTATCTCCTACCGCAAGTGGTAAATCTTTAATCATTTATCTAATTGTACGAGCACTTAATGTTAAGACTCTCATAATCGTACCTACCACTTCACTCGTTTCTCAATTATATACAGACTTTCAAGAATATGGGTGGGATTCTGCCAAATATTGCCATCAAGTTTACGCCGGACAAGATAAGGTTTCAGATAAACTAGTAGTTATTTCTACATGGCAATCAATTTACAAACTTCAAAAGAAAATATTCGAACCATATAAGCTAGTGATTGGTGATGAGGCCCACGGATTTAAATCAAAATCTCTCACATCTATTATGACTAAATGTGTAAATGCTGAATATAGAGTGGGGACTACAGGAACATTAGACGGAACACAAACTCACAAATTAGTACTTGAAGGTCTATTTGGCAAGGTTTATAAAGTTACAACAACTAAAAAGTTGATTGATCAAAAACAATTAGCCTCATTCCGTATAGATATTATAGTATTAAAATATTCAGAAGAATTGTGTCAACAGTTTACGAAAATTAAGTATGCGGATGAACTAGAATTTATAGTTGGACACGAAAAAAGAAATAAATATATAAGAAACTTAGTATTATCACTTGAAGGAAATACTTTGCTACTCTTTAGATTAGTGAAAAAACATGGACGTATTTTATACGATATGATCAAGGAGAAAACAGATGACAATAGGAAAACTTTTTTCGTATTTGGAGGAACTGAAACAGAAACCAGAGAACAAATACGAGCAATTGCAGAAACAGAACGAGATGCCATCATCGTGGCAAGTTATGGGGTATTCAGTACCGGCATCAACATTAGGAATCTTCATAACATTGTTTTCGCTTCTCCTTCTAAATCTCGCATCAGAAATCTTCAATCGATAGGTCGAGGATTAAGATTATCAGACAATAATCAAGAAACGGTATTGTATGATATTGCAGATGATTTGAGATGGAAGAATAGAAAGAATTATGCTTATCGACATCATGAAGATAGAATGAAAATATATGATGAAGAGAAATTTCCGTATAAAATTTATAATATTTCACTTAAGGCATAAATGGCAGAATTAGATAAAGATAATTTAAAAGTAATTCGGCTAGATAATGGAGAAATAATTTTTTCGAAAGTGGTGGTAAATGATAAGAGTAAAGATAGTGGTTATTTGGAATTACATTGGCCAATGAAAGTGATGATGAAATTTAATGATGATGAACAGACAACATCATTAGCATTGCTTAAATGGTTACCTTTTACAGACACTACATTTGTGCCTTTAGCGGCAAGATGTATTATGTCTGTTTCAAGTTTAAGTGAACAATATCAGGATTTTTATTTAAATTCTGTAAAAGAAGATAGTGAACATACACCCCAAGAAGAACTAACCAAAATGTCAAAAATTTTAGCAGACTATGAACCAAAAGGATTCATGAATTAGATAGGTTGACAATAACAATTTTTATGATATAATAGATATTATGGCTAAAAGAAAAACAAAAGTAAATAAAGCTCATTATGTAGATAATGCCAAATTTTTAGAGGCAATGATCGAATATAAAGGCGAATATAACGAAGCAAAGAAAAATGATCAAGAGCTTCCGATGATTTCTGAATATTTAGGATCTGTATTTCTAAAAATAGCGCAAAGGTTATCATTCAGACCTAATTTTATAAACTATGCTTTTAAGAATGATATGATATCCGATGGAATAGAAAATTGTTTACATTATATCCACAATTTCAATCCAGATAAATCAAATAATCCATTTGCATATTTTACTCAAATAATATACTATGCTTTCATACGAAGAATTCAAAAAGAAAAGAAACAGTTGTATATTAAATATAAGAGCATGCAAAATTATGAAGTTGCTCCTGAATATATGGATCAAGAAGCGGCTAATAATAATTTTATAACTCTTAGTGATTATGAAAATTCTGATTTTAAAGTAATGGTTGATGAATTTGTAGATAATTTTGAAAAGAGCAAGAAAAAGAAAACAGTCAAAAAGACTGAATCTAAATTAGAACTTTTTATGAGCGCAGCATGAAGATAGCACTTATAAATGACACTCATTGGGGAGCAAGGGGTGACAGTCTTACCTTTCTAAACTATTTCCGAAAATTTTACGACAATATATTTTTTCCTTACCTAGAAAAACATAATATCAAAACTCTAATTCATTTGGGTGATGTAGTTGATCGTAGAAAGTTTATCAATTTTAAGATATTGAATGATCTACGCACAAACTTTATTGAACGCCTTTGGAAATTAGGAGTTGATACTCACATAATAATTGGCAATCATGATACCTTCCACAAGAACACCAACGAACTAAACTCTCTCCAAGAAATTTTTACAAGTCATGAGGGTAAAGTAGAACCTTGGATGTATCCATCTCCTAAAGAAGTAGATTTTGGGGGGTTAGGCATTTTAATGATGCCATGGATAAATGAAGATAACTATGGTGAGTGTATGAGAGCAATTACAAACACTCAATGTCAAATTCTTATGGGACATCTTGAAGTAAAAGGTTTTGAACAACATATCGGTTCATGGAGTCATGATGGTGTAGAAGCAAAAGTTTTTGATAAATTTGATATGGCCATGAGTGGACATTTTCATCATAAGTCAAATAATGGAACGATTTACTATTTGGGTAACCCCTACGAAATAACATGGAGTGATTATAAAGACCCTAGAGGCTTTCATATCTTTGATACAGAGACAAGAGAACTTGAATTTATACAGAACCCATATAGAATGTTTAGAAAGTTGTATTATGATGACAGCGAAGAAACTTTTGAATCATTGACCGAAAAAGATTATAGTGAATATGAGAATACACACGTAAAGGTAGTAATACAAAAGAAAACTAATCCTTTTTGGTTTGATACTGTATTAGATAAATTATATACGGCGAATGTGGCCAATCTAGTAGTGGTTGAAAATTTTTCAGATTTAGAATTCATGGAAGATGATGAGATTATAGATGAAGCTCAAGATACTTTAACTATTTTGAGTAAATATGTTGACTCATTAAATATAGAAAAAAAGGTTGAATTAAACATGTTAATGACAAATTTGTACAATGAAGCATTAACTGTGGAGGCGGTATGACTATGGAAACTTATGCCGAAAGGCTACAGAAAGAAAAGGAGAAAGAAATGTCTAATTATGATATGGATGAATTAAGACGCCGTGGAGAAATACCAGATGAAATTGACAGAATGAAAGATAGAGAAAAAAGAAGTAGAGGTATTGTGATACAAGATTCAAGTTCAATAGAAATTGATCTAGACAAGGGTGATGCTTTAAAATTAGCACTTCAAGCCCACGACAAGAAGGTTACTTTGAATCAACATATTATAGATGTCCTTACTGACCAGCTCCTTATAGGTGTTGACGCGAAAGAACTTCTAAGAAATGCCCCACGCGGTAATCCGGAATTATTAAAAGAGTATTAAACCTTGATATATTTTAAGAATATCAGGTGGAAGAATTTCCTAAGTACCGGAAATCAGTTCACCGAAATGCGGTTAAACAATGCTACAACAACTTTGATTGTTGGTGAAAATGGATCAGGAAAATCTACCGTATTAGATGCCTTGTGTTTTGTTCTGTTTAGTAAACCATTTAGAAGAATTAATAGACCTCAATTAATAAATTCTATTAATGATGGTGGATTGTTAGTAGAAATAGAATTCGAAGTTGGTACTAAATCCTACATGATTCGTAGGGGAATCAAGAAAAACATCTTTGAAATTTTTGTTGATGGGAAGAAATTAAATCAAGACGCCAAAGCACAAGACCAACAAGAATACCTTGAAAAGACAATCCTCAAATTAAATTACAAATCCTTCACTCAAATTGTTTTATTGGGAGCCAACCATTATATCCCATTCATGCAATTGAAATCACAAGATCGCAAAAGTATTGTTGAAGATTTACTAGATATTCAAATCTTTTCTGTGATGAATGGCCTATTGAAGTATAAAATTTCAGAAAACAAAGAAGAATCCCAAAATATTGAAGTCAACAGAAAATTATCAACTGGAAATATTGAAACTACTGAGGGTGTAATTAATGATATAAAAAAGACCAAGAAGAATCAAATTCAACAAAATGAACGTGATATTGATACCAACGTAGTAGAAATTGAGTCATTAAATACAAAAGTTAAAGAGTTGATGGACTCAATATCAAATGATAAGACTTCAAAACTTCTTGAAGAATTACACGGATATCAAGACGGTATTGAACGAAAAATGATATCTTCAGAAAAAGAAATAGAGTTTTATGAACAAAATGATACTTGTTTTACTTGTAGTCAAGACTTGAGTGAAGAGCATAAGACTAAGATGATAGATGAACATCATGGTGTGATGCACAAAAATGGAACTGCGCTATTAACACTTGGCCATAAAATTGAAGATTTAAAAACACGATTAAACGAAGTAACAAATATTCAAACTACTATTTCTACACATCAAAATCAAATACAAGCAATCAATAGTTACATCACAAAGTTAAAGGGTCAGATCAAAGAAATAGAAGATAGAGAAGATGATGTTGATGAGAAGATACTAAAATTAAAAGAGTTGAAAAACGAACTGAAATCTTGTATGGAAAAACAAGAAAAATTATCTGAACAAAAACAGTTATATGAAACTGCTATGGTTCTGTTAAAAGATACCGGAATTAAAACACGTATTATTAGACAATATCTACCTATAATGAACAAGCTGATCAATAAGTATCTTGCTTCAATGGACTTCTTTGTATCGTTCAACTTGGATGAGAAATTTGAAGAGAAAATTAAATCACGCCATAGAGATGAATTTACTTATGATTCATTTAGTGAAGGTGAGAAGATGAGAATTGATTTGGCACTTCTTTTTACTTGGCGAACGATAGCCAAGATGAAGAATAGTGTAAACACTAACCTTCTGATTTTAGATGAGGTATTTGATAGTTCATTAGATGCGAGTGGTACAGATGAATTTTTAAAAATTCTTAATCACTTAACCGGAAACCAAAACGTGTTTATTATTAGTCATAAGGGAGATGTACTCTTTGATAAATTTAAAGATGTTATAAGATTCGAAAAATATAAAAACTTTTCAAGGATAATATGAGAGATTTAGTATTAGAAGATGATCCTATTTTGAAGAAACGGTGTCAACCATTTGACTTTGATAATCCTCAAGAAGATCCAAAAAAATTAGCTGAAGAATTAGTAGAATCTATGTACAAACATGAAGGTCTTGGATTGTCAGCATGTCAAATAGGTGTTGATCTAAAAGTATTTTCTATGATAGCTGATGATCGGACGATTATATGTTTTAATCCACGTATAACTGAATTTTCTGAAGAAACAACGTATATGAGAGAAGGTTGTTTATCATTTCCTGGTTTGTGGTTTCCAATACAAAGAGCGTATGGAGTAAATGTTACTTTTGCAAATGAAGATGGAGAAAATATGAGTGCCACATTCGTTCAACTTACCGCTAAAGTGTTTCAACATGAATATGATCACATGTTAGGTAAACTATATCTTGAACATGCCAGTGCTTATAAGATAAAAAATGCAAGAAAAAAACAAAATTTATGGCTAAGAAAGAAAAAGAATACAGGAGGTAAAACAGATAAATATTAGAACAATAACAGTTTTAAGGATATAAATGATAGGAAAAAAATTACTCAAGTGGTGGTTAATATTTTGTTTAACCTTATTAGGGTTTGCTACATCATATTACTTTAATTTACACTCATTACTTTATCATGCAGATGTAACAAAACTAAGTTTTTTAATAATTCTAATATTTTTATTTACCTCAGTTTGGATTGGAAGAAAAACCTATGACTTACAAGAAACATCTAAATTTGATGACAATCTTAATGTCGGTTGGTTTATTGCTGAAACATGTCTCGCATTAGGAATGGTTGGAACAGTAACCGGCTTTCTGTATATGTTAGGTACTGCATTTGAAAATATAGACATTTCCAATACACAAACGCTACAAGACGCACTTTCCAACATGGCAGTAGGAATGTCTACTGCACTATATACAACCCTAACAGGTTTAATTGCTTCAATAATTATCAAAGTACAATTAGTGAATTATGAGGTAGGCGAGGAACATAATGAGTTACTTCAAGGTTAGCCCATGTTCGATAAAAATAAATATAAGTCAACTATCGGGTTTACCGATATGTTGTTTAATATTCTAGTTGGATTTGCCTTTCTTTTTATTGTCGCATTTTTATTAATTAAACCCGAACAGAAAAAAGAAGATTTTGAACGAAGAGCAGAATTCGTTGTAGTGATGGAGTGGGATCATGATCAACCAGATGATATTGATCTTTATGTACGTGATCCCGCAGGTAAAATTGCAAGTTTTCGAACACCTAATGTAAACTTCATGCATCTGGATAAAGATGATTTAGGTTATGCAAATGATGTTATAATGAATAAAAATGGAGTAGTATCAAAGGTAAATATTAATAGAGAAGTTGTTACTATTCGTGGAATCATTCCCGGAGAATACATCATTAATGCGCATTATTATTCTACAAGAAGAGTTGAAAAAGCAATAAGTGTGTTAAGGGCAGAGAGAGCAGGAGAGGCAGAGGTTGTCGAACATGATAGATTTATTACGAATAGTGGACAGCCTAAAGCACCTGTAACAGTTAAGATTGAGGTACATAAAGTACATCCATATAAAATTTTATGGATGGGTGAGAAGCCATTTGGTTCTAGAGGACAAGAAGAAACCTTTGCAAGATTTACAGTAAATAAACTTGGACATTTGGTTGGGGAATTTTCTAGCAAAAAGCAAAAGTTTGTAGTCCCCAGTATGGTAGAGAGTGCAGGTCCTAATGGAGCCGCAGGTAACGTTAATCATTATGACACAGAAGAGGGTGGAACATTTATTGGTACTCCTGATCATGATCCGGAAAGAGGGGATATACCATGATAGAAATTTTAGTTTTTAGTCTATTGGTTCTCTCAGTTATTTGTCTTTGGATATTAATTGAAAAAAGAACAAATTGGAAATTTTTAGTTTGGTTCATACCAGTATTATTAATTTTAGTTTCATCAACTTATTATACGTATACTTCTGTATTGGGTTATCCTAGAATTGGTACACCAAAAGAAGGTATGTATTATTCTCATTATGTGGATTCTCCACGATGGATTTATTTGTGGGTTATCGAAGAGGGCAATATACCTATATCTTATAGATTAGTGTATTCTAAACAAAAACAAAATTCCTTAGAGGGTGTAGAAGAAAAAGCTAGTGAGGGAAAATTTATGATCTTACAGAGTGAAGAAGAAGGCACACAAGGAATGGGAGAAGAAGAAGGAAACGAATTAGGAGGTGGATTCACTTTAGGTGGAGACATTAGTTTTTATGAATGGGATTTTGAGAGGCATATGCCCAGTAAACAATAAAAAAAGGAATAAATGCAAAAACAGCTATTATTAATTTTTATAATGATGGCGACATGGATGGTTGTTAGTTGTACACCTAGACTAGACAGTAACGGGTGTTACGGATACTGGTACGATTCAGGATTAAAAAGAGGAACACTATTAAAGAATCAAAATTATGTTTCTCCTTACAGACAATGTGTGGAAAAACAATCTCCACATAAGAATACCGAAAGGAAACCTTACGGATGAGAATAGCATTACTAGTTGTAATGTTATTGATGATGGGTTGTTCAAAAGAAAGCAACTGGCCTTATCCATTGACTCCGTTTTTCGCAGAGTGTAAATACGAAGGAAAAGTTTTTGTAGATTATGAATATCTCAAAAGAAAAAGTGCAGGTGGATGTAAAAATGGCAAACCTTTTAAATATTATGATAGAGGAGCGCCCGTACTAACAAACGATTAAAGGAATATTATGTTTAGATTTTTTACAAATAAAAAATGGTTTTTATGGTCTTGGCTTGGTTCAATGATTATTTTAGGATCACTTTGGGTTCAAGTAGAGATTGACGTTCGCATAAATCGCTGGTTCGGAGTCTTTTATGACATGATTCAAAAAGCACTTGCCACACCTAATGCAGTTTCTATAGGAGAATATTTTGAAAGTCTGTTTTCATTTATTACACTAGCAGGAATATATGTTGGAGTATATGTTGTAATAAGTTATTTTACATCTCACTATTTGTTTAGATGGCGTACAGCAATGGTTGAATGGTATCATAGTGTGTATGACAGAGCCAGAACAATAGAAGGTGCATCTCAAAGAGTTCAAGAAGATACGATTAAATTTTCTCGTATAATGGAAAGTTTAGGAACATCTTTAATTGAATCAGTTATGATCTTGATTCAGTTTATTCCTATATTATTTGGATTGTCGTTGGGTATTCCAATATTCTTTTTTGGTGATTGGGAATATGGATTGATCGCAGGAGCGTTACTTTGGACATTGGGTGGTACTGCATTTCTAATTGGATTAGGATGGATATTACGTTTAGTTGGTATAGAATATGATATACAAAAAAGAGAAGCAGCATATAGAAAAATACTTGTGATTGCAGAAGATGATGGAACTGTTAGACCAAAGAAGATTGAGGAATTTTTCGATGATGTTCGTAAAATTCACTTTTTAAGTTATATACGTTATCTATATTTTAATATTGGTCGAATGGCGTACTTACAGGCAAATGTATTGTCTGCTTATGTATTCCTAGCACCAGCCATAGTTGCCGGAGTAATGACTCTAGGTGTGATGCAACAAATAATAAGAGCATTCGGTAGAGTAGAGGGTTCGATGCAATATCTATTAAAGGCATGGCCTACCATTATTGAATTGGTGAGTGTTTTTAGGCGGTTAAGAGAATTTGAAGCTAAGTTAAATGAAAGAAATGTATAAACCATTACCCTATTATCTTACAATAAAAGAATCAGAAATTGAAGGTCTGGGACTTTTTACGACAAGACATATTAATGAGGGCGAATTGATCGGAATTACTCATCATGCAAATGAACGAGCAGAAGACGGATGGGTTAGAACTCCTTTAGGTGGGTTTGGTAATCATTCTGATGATCCTAATTGTTTCAAACTTTTAATGGATCCTGAAACTTTTTGGATTGGCGCTTTAAGAGATATTAAAGCGTGGGAAGAACTCACCTGGACATATACACTATATAAAGTAAGAAACCATCAAGAAAAATAAGGAGAAGATATGTCATTGTGGTCTAGATTTACTTCATGGTTATCAGGGTGGCCGGAAGGCGCACCAAGAAAAAATCATAGAAGTGATAAAGCCGAAGATATGTTATTTCGGGAACAAGAGCTCTTAGCAGAAAAATCCGAGGAATCTCATGAAAAAAAAGGTAGGAAAACGTAAAAGAAAAGGCTGGCGTAAAAAATCACCCATTTGTACTTTGTGTACTACTTGGCGATGGATGGGGAATAGTAAAGAACGTAGACCATTTCGTGATAGAAAAAGGATGTTGAAAGATGCCGATTTATGAATATAAATGTAACAAGTGTAATTGTCTATGGGAAGAAATTCAGAAATTTTCTGATCCTGTATTAACCTTATGTAAGGGGTGTGAGATTGAAGGAGGTGTTCATAGACTCATTCCCGGCCAAATGAATTTTATTCTTAAAGGTGATGGATGGTATAAAGATGGCTATTCTTCACAAAAAAAGAAGGAGAGTGTTGATCGCGAGGAGGCGCCGGTGACCACGGACCGATAATCGGCTCGGCGGGATTCGTCATCCGCTTACAGTTGAGTCGAATACTAAGACTCTATTAATCTGTAGCACTCTCATTCTTACTAGTTCAACATATTTCAAAGTTTGTGTCAAAATTTTGATTTACTAAATAGAAGTAAGAACGGAAGGTTCAATTTTAATAATTAATGTCGGAAGGACTTAATGCGAATTATTGATGTCACTAAATTAGCTTCTAGTGATGTTTTGATAGCCCCAAAAAGATCACAGCTTACCTCACGAAAAGAAGCACAGCTCACCAGAAAATTTACATTCAAACATTCTAAACACTCATGGGAAGGCATTCCTATAGTTGCATCCAATATGGATCACACAGGAACGATTGCTATGTGTCATGTTCTTATGGAATATCCTATGCTTACAGCACTATGTAAGTTTGTTCAATCTACAGAGTGGGGATGGAATAAAAACATAATAAGAACAATTGGACTAGAAGAAAATCTAGATAACTTAACTTATGACTCACCTACAGCTCCGTGGATTTGTCTCGACATAGCAAATGGTTATACAGAACGATTTTGTGATTTTGTTGAAAAGATGAGAAACCATGAAGCAACCAAAGATAAAATAATTATAGCAGGAAATGTTTGTACTCCTGAGGCCAAAGAACAGATAGTTTTAGCAGGTGCTGATATTGTCAAGATAGGAATCGGACCCGGGTCCGTTTGTACGACTCGTAAAATGACAGGAGTTGGTTAT
>ERZ1046148.1130-NODE-1130-length-14115-cov-5.548080_pt1 | contig 14115 bp, 8 predicted proteins | sample MGYA00383090_ERZ1046148 | MGnify/ENA primary metagenome ERZ1046148 (study PRJEB29581, sample SAMEA5548360) | metagenome | biome: marine; feature: coastal; material: water | depth 25 m | study: Short-term variability in the microbial, nano- and picoplankton... | reverse complement strand
GATCTAACATTCTGTTTAAACGTACAATATTAGCTCTGTAGTTTTTTAAACTCGACTCTACATCATCGAGTTTATCCATTTTATTCCAGCCTTCTGCAATAAGCTTTTCAAGCCTTACCGAGTCAGCGACGAAACCTTTAATAGATACCTGACATTCACCTATTCTTTTTATCATTGCATCCTTAGTAGCAACACCAACAGAATTGGAGCCATACAATGCAAATGAAGCTTCACCTAAGGTTTGATCAACACCAGCGTATCTGGCCGTCCACTTAAATTGTTCAGAAACAAACTCAATGTTTAAATCAGGCTCATTTTTAGGATTCATAACATTATCCCAAGTACTCATTCCATATGTAACTAATAGAATTAGAACAGTTGCAGGAACAATAGTCCAAGCCATTTCTAACCTGTTATCATGAGGAAACCAAAAACCCTTAACACCTGGTTTAAAATAATATTTGAATCCAAACCAAAATAATAACCCTTGAGTGATAAAGAATACCGATAATATTAAAATCATAGTAACCTCCATCAAAGTATCTATCTCAGCACCGTGAACAGAAGCAGCAGATGGAAGTAAAAACTTATCCCAACCAACAATTTGTGCTATTAATAAGGCAAAAAAGACAAACCCAAAAATAAGCAATCCTAACGCGTTAGTTTTTATTTCTGAATTTGAAATGGGTTCTTCATCAACGCCTTTTAGACCATCAATTAACTCTTTAGCTTTAAGGACTTTCGACAAAGCAACACCTACAAGTAAAACCGCAAAAAGTATAAGTAATAATTCCATTTTTAAATCTTTATGATATTCTTTACTGTATTAACTACCTGATTCTAATGATGAATATTTTTCCCTTCTTCCAAATAAGGATGATTTTTAACAACTAAAGGTCTTCCAGCTAAAGCCTTCAAAACAATAAAAGTAAATATTCCTAAGAAAAGAAAGAAAGATCCTATTTCTAAAATTCCAATACTTGCTTCAGTCTTCATAGCACCCGGACTAATCATCATAAAAACATCAATCCAATGGAAAATTATGATTAAACACCCAACAATAACTAAAGCTATTCTATTTCTTTTAGCGTCTGCATCCATCAAAGCTAACATTGGAACAGCAAAATTTAGAAAAAACATCCCCCAATACAACCAAGGATAATCATTTATTCTAGCTACATAATATGTAGTTTCTTCTGGAATATCAGCGTACCAAATTAACATAAACTGAGAGAAGAATAAATAAGTCCATAAAAAAGATAAGGCGAACATCCACTTACCCATATCGTGCAAGTGACCATTTTTTGCAATAGTTAACAAACCTTTGCTTTTTAAGAAAATGATTAATAAGGTCGCATAAACCATTCCTACCAACCACATTCCTGAGAATACATACCAACCAAATAAAGTAGAGAACCAGTGAGCATCAACTGACATAATTATTTGCCAAGTAATAACCGATGAACCATAACCGAAAATGACAAGAAAAAATGCTGATTTGGCAAAATTCTTAAAGTGTAGTCTTGTACCACCTTCTTCATCTTCCTTTAAGGATTGTTTTCTGTAATAATTAACGAAGAACCAAAATGCACCCATAAAGAAAATCAAAACTGGCCAATAAAAAGCGGGACTAAAGAAAAATGCTTTATGGTCTAGCAGATGGTCTCCAGAACCCACCTCATAATGTTGCCAATGGTAGATGTGATGACCACCAACTTGACCCACCGCGATAATTAAAACAACTAATGCAGCCATTAATGGCAAAGCAGACATTATTGCTTCATAAACTCTTTTGAATACAACAGACCAAGAAACTTCTGCAGCATATTGCAAGGCAACGAAGAATAACATTGCTAAAGAAATAAAGAAAAAGAAAATACTGTTAGTCAGTAAACTAACCCATATTCTTTGAATACTTCCATAATTGTGACCATCCTCAGCAACAAGAGTAGCATACTCATTATTGTCGAAAAGAATACCTAATAAGAATAAGAGTAAACCTACGACTCCAACTCCTAATGTTATCTTTTTTGTTTTATCCGAAAAAACGTAATCCATTTCTTATGGTATTTTTATCAATTAAATATTAAATATTATCTGTGACAGTCGAATCAGACACAACAGAGCTAACTGGAACCTTTCCATTTCGAAGCTCTTCAAGCTTGTTACCTTGTAATGTTTGAACATACTGAACGATTTTCCATCTCTTCTCTTCAGTAATCTGAGAAGAGTGACTACCCATCATCCCTTTACCGTAGAAAATGGTATAATAAATTTCCCCTACACTCAAATCTTTTGTTGTACCAACATTATAAGCGGGTGGCTTTAAAAACAAATCTTTTTTAACTAAAGCTCCACCTCCATCTCCCTTTTCGCCATGGCAATGATCACAAAATATCTCATAATAAACTTTTCCTTCGAACAAAGAGGTTTCAGAATAAGGAATTGGCATTTTAACAGACTTTGCGAGATCTCTATTCCCTTTGGCTATCGTAAAAGGTTTTTTACCTTGAGCTACAGATCCATCAACAGGTTTTCTTGTAACTATTCCTGTTTTAAAAATATCATATAATTCTTTAACCTCACTAATTAATGCAGGTTTTACGGAATCAGCTGTTTCTTCAAAACCTAATTTTTTTAGATTCCTCTCGAAAAAATCAATTGAATCAATATCAAACTTTTTCAAATAAGCTTCATATCCAATTGATCTATACATGTCAGGCATAAATTCAACACCTGGACTGTTTGGATCTTCAGTACACGAGACTAAACCAAGTAATGCGAAGGCACTAACAGCTAGTTTAGAATAAGCGTAATGGGCAATTTTTTGATAAGAAATTTTCATCTTTTTACTCTTTATGCCTTATTAATTTCAATAGCACCTGTAGACATCAACGCTTCAATTAAAGCATCCTCATTCATTTCTGCATCAGCAGCTTCAATTTCCATAACAAACTTATCATCGGTTGTTCTTGGGTCAGGATTTTTGGCAGTCAAACCAGGTAGTGTTTTATTTCTCAAGAAATAAGTAATTGCCATTCCATGAGCTGTGCAAAGTACAGTTATCTCAAATGTAATTGGAATGAATGCAGGAATATTTTGATAAAAGTAATAGTTAGGTTTACCACCAATATTCATTGGCCAATCTTGGATCATGAAATAATACATACCAACTAAGGCTAATAACATTCCTGAAAGACCATAAATAAAAGCACAAACCGCTAATCTAGTTTTTCTAATTCCGATAACAGGATCAATCCCATGAATTGGAAATGGAGAAAACACATCTTTAATTTTTACTCCTTTCTCAACTAAACTTTCCGCTCCGTGTAGTAGAGTAGCGTCGTCGTCGTACATTGCATAAATCTTATTGCTCATAGCTGAAGCTCTAAATATTATTTACTCTTGTTCTTTATTTTCTTCATTTTCTGCATCGTCAGAACTTTCCTCCGAAGAATCATCTGATGCAGGTGCATTTCCAACTTCTGATGGTGTAAATTCATTCTCTACATTGAAAACTGTTGATTTGGCTTTTTTTACTCCAAATTCTCCAGTTGCCCTTAAAATTGTTTTCACTTCATTTAAGGCAAGTACTGGGAAAACTCTTGAGTAAAGTAAAAACAGAACGAAAAACAGACCGATAGTTCCTAGGAAAACTCCCATATCCACATAAGTAGGATGAAATTGTGTCCATGAAGAGGTTATGTAATCTCTATGAATAGAAGTAACAATAATAACAAACCTTTCGAACCACATACCTATATTAACTATGATAGATAAAATAAAAGTTATAACTAGATTTCTTCTTATTTTCTTAAACCACATTAGCTGAGGCGAAATAACGTTACAAGTCATCATCGCAGCGTATGCCCACCAATATGGTCCAGTTGCTCTGTTCATAAAAGCATAACCTTCATACTCAACACCAGAATACCAAGCAACAAACAACTCAGTCAAATATGCTACACCTACCATCGATCCCGTAAGCATAATAATGATGTTCATATATTCGATATGTTTCAAAGTAATATAATCCTCCAACTTTAAAACCTTTCTCATTATTAACATTAGTGTCAACACCATTGCAAACCCTGAGAAAACAGCACCTGCAACAAAGTAAGGTGGAAAAATCGTTGTATGCCAACCAGGAATAACTGATGTTGCAAAATCCATGGATACAATAGAGTGAACGGAGAATACTAAAGGCGTAGCCAAACCAGCTAATACAAGAGAAACTTCTTCAAATCTATTCCAATGCTTTGCGTTCCCAGACCATCCGAATGCCAAAATTGAGTAAATCTTTTTAGGTAAAGGCTTGATCATTCTATCTCTGACAGACGCAAAATCAGGAACTAAACCTATGTACCAGAATACTAATGATACAGAAAAATATGTTGATATTGCGAAAACATCCCAAAGCAGTGGTGAGTTGAAATTTGGCCACAAGGAACCGAATTGATTCGGTAATGGTAATACCCAATACGCTTGCCAAATTCTACCCATGTGAATACCAGGAAACAATGCTGCCATCATAACGGCAAAGATTGTCATTGCCTCTGCAGAACGGTTAATTGCCATTCTCCACCTTTGACGAAATAGTAAAAGTACGGCAGATATAAGTGTACCAGCATGACCGATACCTACCCACCAAACAAAGTTAGTAATATCCCAAGCCCAACCTACAGTCTTGTTTAATCCCCAAACTCCAATCCCTACACCTATTGTGTAAAGAATATTACCTATCCCCCAAAGAGCAAGTAAACCGGCTAATCCAAATACGAAATACCATAATGAATTTGCTTTACCTTCAATAGGTGCGCAAACATCTTCAGTGATGTCGTTGTACGACTTCTCTCCAAGGATTAAGGGTTCTCTAATTTCAGCTTCTACGACGTGCATCGATATAACTTTTTAGTTAAATTCTTATTAAACGTTTCTTACTTTTGTTTGATAGTAGATATTAGGCTGTGTACCAATCTCTTCCATCAATAAGTAAGCTCTATCATCATTCTTTTTATCACTTACAGCGTGTTCTCTATTGTTAAGATCTCCAAACTTAATACCATCGGTAGGGCAAGAAGAAGAACAAGCCGTTTCGATAGCCCCATCTTGAACAGGAATACCATCAATCTTCGCTTCTAACTTTCCTGCCTGGATTCTTTGAACACACATACTACATTTTTCCATAACCCCTCTAGATCTTACAACAACATCTGGATTAAGAACCATTCTTCCTAAGTCATCTTGCTGATGATTTACCTTAGCGAAATCAGGAAATGCAGGGATATTTAAATCGTCATACTGAAACCAGTTGAAACGACGTACTTTATAAGGACAGTTATTAGCACAATATCTAGTACCAACACATCTATTATATGTCATTTGGTTTAGACCTTCGTCAGAATGCGTTGTAGCAGCTACTGGACAAACAGTCTCACAAGGAGCGTGATTACAATGTTGACACATTAAAGGTTGATAAACAACACTTAAATCATCTCCTGAATCAGCAACTTCTGCATCAGCATATTCAGTCAAAGTGTTAAGATCGGACAAATCGTCTACTAGAACATCTTTATCATCAGTAGTAACATGAGATGAATAATATCTGTCTACTCTTAACCAATGCATTTCTCGGCTTCTCCTTACTTCATCTTTTCCAACAACGGCAACGTTGTTTTCTAAATGACAAGCAGTAACACATGCCCCACAACCAATACAAAGATTAAGATCAATTGAGAGTCCCCACCTATGACCTAAGTCGATAGCATGCTCTTCCCATAAATCCAGTTGCCTAGTTGTTTTCTCATCACCATAAGAATCTGCAATTAACACAGTTTCATTATATCCACCTTTTTCTTTTGCGGCACCCTGTTGCTCTAAAAATGTAGAAAGAGCAGTTTCGTTTACTAACTTTCTTCCCATCATTGTATGATGGGTTTGAGTAGTAGCCATAGGATAACGTGCACCTTCTAAAACTGCAACAGTAACACCTGAAGAAATAGTATTAGAAACCCATAAGTCTTGCGATTGTAATGGAAAAACATTTTTTCCGATCGTATTTTTCTCTGAATTTTCTGCATCGAACAAATCACCTAACCATTCTTGTCTTGTAAAAACTTCAGTACCCTTTTTACCATAACCAACAGCAATACCGATTGTACCAAGTGCTTGTCCAGGTTGGGCAACTACTGGAAGAGTAACAGTTGATTCACCAACAGTTACAGTTAAAACCTTTGCAGGCGATTCTTGTCCAATATATAAGAAATCTCTTCTTGTCGCTTTTGTGTCTTCTAAATCAAATAATTCTAAAACATCTACCGGATTCATGGCGATGTAATTATCATAAGTCATTTTTGAAATAGGATCAGGCAATTCATGTAACCAAGGGTTAAATGATTGGTCACCATTACCTAAACCAGTCTTAACATATAATTCAAGTTCAAATTTTCCAGAGGGGGTAACAGAGGCCTGGCTTACTGCATTAGTGATAACTGCACTAGAAATACTAGATGAAATAATTGAAACTGGTTCAGAACTAGAATCTTCTATTTCTGATGTTGTGTCACTTACTGACGCAGGTGCAGAATCAAAAGTATTACTTAAGAAATAACCGTCGTGAACAGCGTTAATCCAACTAGCTTCAGTACCTAAGAAAGATTTTGCAGTTGATTTGACGAATACTTCAAAAGTGTTTTCGTTTCCCGACCAATTTAATAAAGACTCTTGCCACTGACGTGTTCTAAATAATGGATTGATAACAGGTTGAACAAATGCATATTCACCTTTAGTTGGATTTAATACATCCCAAGATTCTAGATAATGAGAAGAAGGAGCAAAATAATCCGCTTTGTCTCCAGTCTCATCTAAACGATCACCAGTGTAAACAACTGTTCCAACTTTAGATAATGCTTCGTCAAAACTTAATGATGATGGGGCAACGTAAGAAGGATTTAATCCTACAATTATAAGAGCGCTAACTTCACCAGCACTCATTTCTTTGGCTAGTTTAGAAAATGCGACATCACTACCTTTTCTTGTATAAACCTCTTTATCAAGATCAATAGTTGCACCGTAATTATTTAATTTATCATTTATAGCATTCACTAAAATTTGAATGCCACCATTATTAGATCCTGCGATTACCAAGGACTCACCCTTTGTAGCTAGTAAAGATTCAGCAGCTTTATCTAATTTTAATTTTAATTTATCGGAAACCTTACCTGTAGTGTCTCCTCCAACTTTACCATAAATATATTTTACAGCTTCAGCTATTTCAGAAGGTTTTAATGCACCACGAATATCAGCAGCAGAACCAGAAAGTGATAATGTTGTTTCAAATTGGAAGTGCTTACTCATCCAATCTCCGTCTGGTTTCCTATTCGAGGAATAGTCTTTAGTGTATGTTAATGCATTTAACCAAGTATTTAAGAAATCTGCACTGAAACTTACGATTGTTTTTGCTTTATCGAAATTGTAGGTAGGTAATACTCTTCTTCCAAAAGTTTTTTGATTTGCATCTAATATTCCAGAAGCAGAAATCGCATCATATGTTACATGTTCGAAACTTCCACCTTGAGCTCCAATAAAAGCGCCAAAATGATCAACAGTACCCTTAGAGGCAGGTGAGATAATAGTGTTAGAAAGTAAAACTACTTTACCTCCGTTGGATGCAGCACTTCTTAAGTTTTGTGCAACCTCTTTATCAACAATTCCCCAATTTAGATTTTTGGCCCAAGATTCACCAATTTTCTTAGCAGGTCCTTTGGCTCTTTTTGAGTCATACAAACTTAATACAGATGAATTGACTCTTGCATTAACAGCACCTTTACTAGTTGGAGCATTGTAATTACCTTCAATAAGAATTGGTCTACCTTCTCTAGTTTTTATTCTTATAGAAGCTAAGTCTAAACCGTCAAAAAAAGTTGACGAATAGTAATTGGCAACTCCAGGAGTTAGATCTTCTGGTTTATTTAAAAAAGGAATAGATTTAGTAACAGGAGCCTCACATGCAGCTAAAGTTGCTGCAGTCACTGAGAATCCTAAAACTTTTAAGAAATCACGTCTGTTAGTAGGAGAAGAGTCTTCACTTGCGTTTCCAACGAATTCATCCACTGGAACGTATTCCGAAAATTCTTTTTTACTTGACTCAACAAATTCGGGAGCTTGTTCTAACTCCTCAATGCCTTTCCAGTATTTTTTAGTATCAGCCATAGCTTTAATATCTGCTATATTTTTGTTAATTAACTTACTTTATTAATAGTGACATTTTGCACATTCTAAGCCACCGATCTTTTCAACTGTAAAGTTGAACTCCTCATCACGTTTGTAAGCCTCTTTAAACTCATCGTGCATTTTTTCATAGTAACCATTGGGTTTGCCTGAAAATTTCAATTCTTGATTAATTCCCGTCTCTCTATGGCAATTTATACACCATCCCATTGTTAAAGGTGCATATTGTTCAGCTGTTTGCATTTCCTCAACTGGACCGTGACACTCTTTACATTCAAGACCACCTACTACAACGTGCTGCGAATGATTGAAATAAACAAAATCTTGTAAGTTATGAACTTTCACCCATTCGATAGGGTCTCCTTTAGCAACTTGCTGGTCGTGATAAACAATTTCTCCAGCCTCATTTTTAACTTTGTTACCATCGGTATCAACATCAAAATAACCACTACCATGCTCAAACTTAACAGCGTCGTAAATCTTTTGTATTTGAGCAGCTGATTCAGGACAATCTTCTTTTTCATTTACATACTTATGACAGTTCATACAAACGTTGGCAGAAGGTATTAAGGCATGTTTAGATTCTAATGTTCCTGAGTGACAATATTTACAATCAATTTCGTTTTGACCTGCATGAATATCATGCCGAAATTCAATTGGTTGAGACGGATGGTAATTCTCTACATTTTCAGTATTTTCAAAACCATTACCTCCAAATACACCTATATTCATAAGGTCGTTCCAACCACCAGGGATAATCCCGAAGACTAAGAAAGCAATTACTATAAGTCCAAATTTTATTTTATTTTTTACTGCAAATTCTCCTATCGCTTCCCAAAATGAAAGAGCTTCTTTAGCTTCATTACCGTCTCTAAGAGCTGCCGCATTTTTGAGTGATCTATTAATACCCGAAAAAATAACAATGATTAACAATGCTAAACCAATGACACCAAAGATTAACAGCATGTTTGTTCCTCTTTCTGGTTTTTTTGCTGGTATACAAGGCATTAATGCGTTATCGCTAATCCCTACTGGCTTCGGCGCCCATGTTGTAATGTACTCAACTACGTCATCTAGCTGTTGATTTGACATCCATTCAAATGCTGACATTGAAGCACCATTCCACTTTTTATAAATTGCGTTTGAATAAGCCTCTCCAGTTGCTCTTAATTTGTTGTTATTACGAATCCATTTTTTAATCCAATCAACACTTGGAGCTCTTTCCCCAATACCCATCAAAGCTGGACCGGTTGCATCCTTTTTCATGTTGTGACATGAAGTACAGTTAGCGTCAAACAATTTAGCCCCCGCTTCAGCGTTACCTTGTGCAACAACCGACTGTGTGAAAATCATAAACAATACTGGAAGTAAAATCGATGATATTTTTAGCATTGTGTTTTTAAATAGTTTCATCAAGTACTTGATTTTTTTGTCTCTCAAAATAAGCCATTTTTGGCTTGGATATAAAATTAACACAAAAGCGTCGTTTTACCTGATATTAATCCGCTTCTTATCTTGCAGGATACTAATTTAAAACGATTCTAAATAAGAACTTAAACCCTTGTATCTACTTGCAAAACCCTGACAAACAACACCTTAAATCAATAATGAAATGTCATAATTTTGTCATTCTATCTTTAGTAAGAAATGTATGAAGGATAAAGAAAACTCTATTAAATTCTTAGAGAAACATTAAAATTTCCAGGAATCTAATGCTTTTAAAAAAGCAGAATTACTTCCTTAATGGTAATATTAAAAGAGAATCAATTTTAGAAATAAACATATCCTCACATTCTATTTTATATGGTGAATCTATTTGATCCGGAACAATAAAAACAAACGGAAAATCGTCTTTAATTTGATTTTTAATCTTTTCGGCTTCAAACCTAGTTCTAGAATTCCCAGCTCTAACTTTAATAGTGGGAGCTTGCCACATTTTATAGACAGGTATATGTGGATAAGCAATTAAGAACTGATTGTAATGCTTATTTGCCTTTTCTTTACAGTCTTGTCCTGAACACGAGAAAAGTTGAACACGATATCCATTTACCAATTTAGGACAAGAATTTTGATTTATCTTTTTTTGTAATGCTTGAGTAGCAAAATAAAAAGAATCCAAATATTCAACACATTTACCAGGAGGCAAAGACACAAAAACCTCTTTGATTGAATCATTCTTTAATTGCAAAGAATCGGAGTAAAGAACTAAAGAATCATACTGGGCAACTGTAATTTTTGCCACAAAAACTATTAATCCTAAAATGTTAATTATTCTCATACTTTTAAATCCTAGGCAGAAATTATACCAAAAAAAGCTTCGCAATTGCGAAGCTTTTTTTGGATTATTTTAATGTTTGCTTTACTTCTTCTTGTTCGTAAGCCTCCAATACATCTCCAACTTTGATATCATTGTTCTTAACTAAGCTTAATCCACATTCATAACCAAACTTAACTTCTTTCACATCATCCTTAAATCGTTTAAGAGCTGCTAATTCACCATCCCATTTAACAATCCCATCTCTAATTAATCTTATGTTACTAGATCTAGAAACAGTACCATCAAGTACATAACAACCAGCTACTGTTCCAACATTTGAAATCGTAAACGCTTCACGTACTTCAATGTTCGCAACAATTTTCTCAACAATTTTAGGCTTAAGCATACCTTCCATCGCCTCTTTAAGTTCTTCGATTGCTTTGTAGATGATTGAGTAAAGTCTTACATCAATCTTCTCCTCATCAGCTAATCTTCTTGCACTTGCAGAAGGACGAACTTGGAAACCAACTATAATAGCATCAGAAGCGGTTGCTAGTAATACATCAGAGTCAGATATCTGTCCTACAGATTTATGAATAATATTAATTTGAATCTGTTCAGTAGAAAGTTTCAGTAATGCATCAGATAATGCTTCAATAGAACCATCAACATCTCCTTTTACAATAACGTTTAATTCTTGGAAATCGCCAATTGCGATACGTCTTCCCATTTCCTCAAGTGTAATATGCTTTGTAGCTCTAATACCTTGCTCTCTTTGTAATTGCATTCTCTTCGAAGCAATTTCTTTCGCTTCCTTCTCTTCAGTCATCGAGTTAAAAATATCCCCAGCCTGTGGAGCTCCATTTAAACCTAATAATTGAACAGGTGTAGAAGGACCTGCCGCATTAATTCTTTTACCGTGCTCATTAGTCATTGCTTTAACTCTACCATAATAGCAACCTGCAACTAAAATAGAACCTACTTTTAATGTTCCAGTTTGAACTAATAATGTAGAAACATAACCACGACCTTTATCTAATTCAGATTCAATAATAGTTCCTTTTGCTAATCTATCAGGATTGGCCTTCAGTTCCATTAATTCTGCTTCCAACAGTACTTTTTCAAGTAATTCGTCAATACCAATACCTTTCTTGGCCGATATCTCTTGACATTGGAACTTACCTCCCCATTCCTCAACAAGAATATTCATTTGAGATAATTCATCTCTAATCTTATCAGGGTTGGCACCATCTTTATCAATTTTATTAATTGCAAAGATCATTGGTACCTCAGCAGCTTGCGCATGATTAATTGCTTCACGAGTTTGTGGCATAATAGAATCATCGGCCGCAATAATAATAATAGCAATATCAGTCACTTTAGCTCCACGAGCTCTCATCGCTGTAAAAGCCTCATGACCTGGAGTATCTAAGAACGCAACTCTTTGTCCTGATTCCACAGTAACAGAATAGGCACCAATGTGTTGCGTAATACCTCCAGCTTCACCGTCGGCAACAGTCGCCTTTCTTATATTATCAAGTAACGAAGTTTTACCGTGATCAACATGTCCCATTACAGTAACAATAGGAGCACGAAGTAATAAATCGTCTTCATTGTCTTCAATCTCTTCAACCTGAGCAGTATCTTCAGCAGAGACAAATTCTACTTCGAAACCAAACTCTTCACCAACCATTGCTATAATCTCAGCATCTAAACGTTGGTTAATAGAAACGAAATGACCTAGACTCATACAAGACGAAATGATCTCATTTACAGTAACATCCATCAAACTAGCTAATTCACTAGCTGCTACAAATTCAGTTACTCTTAAAATACCCTTTTCGATTTGTGCTTGAGCTTGTTCTTCTTGAACTCTTCTAGCATGCTCGTCTCTTTTATTACGTCTTTGCTTAGCAGAGTTATTTCTTCTTTTACCCCCACTTAAGCGAGCAAGTGTATCTTGAATTTGCTTCTTAACTTGTTCTTCAGTCAATTCAGCTTTTGGTTCTCGTCTTCCTCTTGGTCCACCAGGTCCTCCGGCGCCTCTTGGTCCACCGGCACCTCTTGGCCCACCATTATTTGGCGTGCGATTAGCACCAGATCCTCCAGTACCTTTATTTGGAAATTTAGAATCTGGAGCAACAGGCCCTTTTCTAATTCTTTTTCTCTTCTTTTTTCTATCTGTATCATTTGAAGCGACTGGCTTCTTTTTTGGACGTGCAGCAGGTAATTCTATCTTACCTAAAACTTTTGGACCGTCAATTTTGTCTCTTCTTATTTCCAAAAAGTCTTCAACAGGCTTTTTCGGAATCTCAGGAGTTTCAGCAACTTTTTTCGCAGGCTTTTCTTCAGGTTTTTTCTTCTCAGAAACTACTTCTTTTGTAGGTGCTTTATCTACTTTTTTAGCATTCGACTTATCTAACCTTTCAGCAGCACCTTTTTTTACAAAGGGCTTATCTTTTTTGGTTGGCTTTTTAGGAGCAATTTCCTTTAAATCGATTTTCCCTAAAACTTTCAAACCACTTTTTCCTTCGTTTTCGGTTGCAGCAACCTCAGTAATTTCAGGTTTCTTAGCCACCTTAGTTTCAGGTTTAGTTTCAGGAGTTACCTCCTTAACAGGTTCAATGATTTCCTTAGCGACAGGCTCCTCCATCACCGCAACTGGTTCTGGTTTTGGTTCCACAACTGGTTCAGCAAGTTTCTCCTCAGGTTTAGGTTTTTCTTCCTCTATGGAGACAGTTTCCTTAACAGGTTTTTTGACCTCAATCTTTGCAGATTTCTCCTTTACTTTTTTCTCCTTTTGAAAGGCACCCGAAAGGGCATCATACATTTCCGGAGTAATTTTCGCATTTCGACTATTCTCTACATCAAACCCTTTGTCATTCAAAAAGTCTAAAATAGTGTTAAGTCCCAAGTTAAATTCTTGGGTAACTTTACTTAATCTTTTTGGTTTTCCAGCCATAAACTAAAACCTGTAAAAGTTTATTTAAGTGCAACATGCACTAAAATTTCAATAAATATATTCAATTCTAATTAGTCTTCGAACTCTGAGGCAAGAATACTTACAACCTCTTTGATTGTTTCTTCCTCTAAATCTGTTCTTCTAACTAAATCAGCAACGGGGATTTCTAATACGCTTCTTGCAGTATCACAACCGATACCTTTAAGCGATTGAATAACCCATGCATCCAATTCATCCTTAAATTCATCCAACTGTACATCATCGATTTCCTCTTCGGTATCACGATATACGTCAATGTCAAAACCAGTTAAATCACCGGCTAATTTTATGTTAAACCCGCCTTTTCCAATTGCAAGTGAAACTTGGTCTGGCTTTAAATAAACCTCAGCCTTACCTCTTTCAGTATCCAATTTGATGTTAGTGATTTTAGCTGGACTTAAAGACCTAGAAATAAATAATGAATCATTTCCTGAAAAATTAATTACATCAATATTTTCATTTCCTAATTCACGAACAATACCATGAATCCTGGCACCTTTCATTCCTACACAAGCTCCAACTGGGTCAACTCTTTCGTCATAAGACTCAACAGCAACTTTTGCTCTTTCACCAGGAACACGAACGATTTTTTTAATGGTAATTAGTCCATCAAAAATTTCAGGAACCT
>ERZ1046148.1129-NODE-1129-length-14118-cov-9.474508_pt1 | contig 14118 bp, 7 predicted proteins | sample MGYA00383090_ERZ1046148 | MGnify/ENA primary metagenome ERZ1046148 (study PRJEB29581, sample SAMEA5548360) | metagenome | biome: marine; feature: coastal; material: water | depth 25 m | study: Short-term variability in the microbial, nano- and picoplankton... | reverse complement strand
CTTCAACGATTGCAGGAAGGTCGGCTAACTGGCTTGTCTGAACAGAACTATTGTTCGCTTCAGTCCACTGTCCTCCGAATACAGATCCAATTGACAATGTTTCAGCCGGTGCGGCGTCGGCATTGATCGGAATAATCATCGAAAGCAACATTAACGAGACAAGGCAAGATAAGAAGCGCATTAATCAAGGCTATCTAGTGATTCAATATCAAGTGTTTTGATTGCTGTCAACATTACACGCTTTACAATTGCACGAAATCCTCAAAGGCACCATCAACGAATAACTTACCAGAAGCGTCCTCATCACGGAATTGTTCTAAGCGTGATGAAACACCACTCCCGGTAAGGCGGCAGGTTGTAGCAACACGGTTCAACAAACCATCAGCAAGGTCAAGAGATTGCAATGCGGCATAATAGACACAAGCAACAACCATACGAATGTTGGTGTTAACGGTTAGTGGAGCCTGCACTCCATTGCCAGGTTCACACAAGAGGTCTAGTCTGTAGGCAGCATTTCTATGAACAGCATCTAAATCAGCATCACTTAGTGCAGATGAAAGATTATCTTCAAGATGTGAAGTCACTTGGTCAACATCATCCTCGCGTAATTCACTAGGAGCGATTCTACGAGGTGGAGCCACGCCTAGGAAACTAACACGAGCCTTGTAGTGATTTAGAATTATTGTCTTAGCAGATGAGATCTGCTTATCAGTAAATCCAAAACGAGGAAGGTCGAAGCGACGGTCAATCTTTGAAGTGATTTGTAAATCTCCACCGAGTTCAGCCAAAGCAATGGCGATAATTCTAGCGTTGTTTTCCTCAGAGTCGCCCTTCAAACCAACCTTTTGACGGCAGATTGACTGCTTAGGCATAGCCAACCTCTTTTGGTCGCAACTTTTCAAAGCATCACGAATTTTAGATTCCTCAGGAGTCAAAGGAGTGCAAGCCATACGAGCTAAGTGCTCTAAGCGAATAGCGGAATGAGAGCCATAAAGGCTTTTCATCTGGTTCATTACTTTGCCATAGAATGGATGGCTGTCACGTACAGTGCCACGTTCCATCAACCTCAAGCGATAGAAAGCCTTTCTAGCGGAGGGAGATAGGTTACGGATTTCCTGTTTAGAGAGTGGTTTGCTGCCAAGAGCAGTGCCTTTGTCAGTCTTACCAAATGTATTGACTCTTCCAGCAGTTGCACCTTCGCCATAATTCCTGCTATCATCCTTGTCAGTGTAGACTTGGAACACTGCTACCAATCCACAATCATCACATACCTTTTCTGCACGTACATAGTCGGGGGTAAAATTGTCGCCACCACAGTCGTCACACGTTTCGTTCTTGTTTTCTTGTTTGTTTGTTTTATCATTCATATTTCATTCCTCCAGTTTATGGTGCATTCTTGATAAGGAGTGGCACGATCCTTTTTGTTGTTGAGCGGAAATTAGGGAGTCCTAAAAGTAGGCCTTTTGGCTCCAATTCCGGCGCACAACGTTAATCCATACACTCCATCCTTTTTAAAACCTTCGTCTGAGATGTCGTATAATGGCCGAACATGATTTATTCTTGTTCACATTAATAATATTCTATCGACCCTATATAAAGTATGGAAACATGAACGCAAGTCATCTGTTCAAACTGTGTCTATAGGCAGTTTTTGAAACGTAGAATCTTGTTCTTCTTCTCTTACTATGTTGGTTTATATAAGATTCTATTTGATCTTCATGACATTAAAGAAATTTAAATTTTAGAAAACATTATCTGGCGAAAAATTGCTATCCCATCGGCGCAAAATCGAGATGATAAGTGGGTAATAATGCAAGCCTTCAATAACGGTTGACTTTAGTTCACATAGTCTAGGGGTAGTTTCAATGTCGGACCATACACAGGTAACAATCACCAAAGAGGCAATACCTCATGGTCTGGCAGTCCCACAATGGCTAGAAGATGGTATACAAACCGAGTCCGGTAAAGATATTCTAATTATCCACTCGAATGATAATTCGCGGTCAAGCTTGTTACGGCAATTATCGATGAATGGGGTTCCTGCAGATACAACTCGCCATGTAACAATTCAACGTTTGTTGGCATCTCTACATTTGGATCTTCGCTTGCCAGGAATACTTGAAAACGATGCTACTCTCTTTTCCCTAATCCATGAAGAATGTGTCAAAGCGGCAAAGAATAATCAATTCCCCCTAATGTATAGCGGCGAATACGGCGCATGGACTACTTTCAAAACTGAGAGATTACTACAATTGCATCGAGTATTATCTGAAGTGAGAGACCCCAAGGCTTGGCAAGATGACCCTGGTGCACAAGACTTAGTCGGCATACTGCAACGTCTCGAAGAGAAATTAGGAGGTTCGCACCCAGACTTAATCAAAAGAAGATTGGTTGGGGTACTCAACTCCATAGATGAAGATGAGATTCCATTTTCACTAAAAGAAATAAGCGGGATAGTAATTTTGGATATGGCGCCGGACTTCACAGAGATTGAAATTGATTTGTTAACTGTAATTGCAAAATTTAGACCGGTTCATCAATTATGCAATGCCGGTAATTTCCGCATAGGCCATCATGGCTCATACATTCAAGATACACATTTCATCACTCAATCAGAACTTCCAGAGTGGTTACCGACACACAAGGTATGGAAAATAGATTCTCCAGACCATTGGCTCTCCTCAATTGGTGTGAAAAAGGAGACATCTCATCACATAGTAACTTTAGATAGAAATGAACATTCAATTAACGCTGCAATTGAAGTCATTTCAAATTATCAAGCAAACTGCGAAAACCCTTTGGGCACAATTCTATTGATCGATGGCGCCAAATCATCAAGGGAACAAGTTTGGTCAAAGAGACTGAAAGAATTGGGATATGATTTGCCACTGACTGCTGACGAGTTGGATTCCCAACCAGCTATCGCAGCAATATTACGATTGGCTAGAATGAGTAGCGGCCAAAATGCATGGAGTTTAGCAGAATTACTGAACTTGCATTCAGCCCATTCTTTACCACTTTGGATGGGTTCCGTGCCAAGCGGCAAACATCCAACAGAGAAGGATTGGAAGCCAAAACCAAATCCTAAGATTTTGGAGAAAATGGCGCAGTCATTTCACGTCTTAGGCGGCCAAGGTGCGCTAAAAAGATGGATGAAAATACTAGAACAAGCCGAGCCCCAATTGGGTGAATTGGATAAAGAAAGGACAAAGAAAGAGTTGGAACAAACCCAGTGGTGGATCGCATCATTATCTCGAATCTGGGCACCACTTTTACTGGACGGCGATAAAGCATTGTTGAGTGAAGATGTGACTGGGTGTTCCAGTGGGAAGATATTGCCTCTACCAGAACCTCTGACAAGCGGAGCGCAATGGTTCAATCATATTCTATCAAAAATAAAATGGGATGAATTGATGCAAAGAAATGCAAATCAAGATCGCTCCATCCAAGCATTGCAAATTCTAAACGAATCTTTCAATAATTTGGTTCAACAAATGCATAATTGTGGTTTTAAGATCGCTTCTAGCGGTATTGAGTTTACAGAATTATTGGAATTGATAGCCAGTAAATCGAAATTAGAGACTTCGCGCACGACCAATCAAAATTTGACATTAGCCACTCCAGAGGATGCACATGGATTACAAGCAGATTTGATAATTCTAGCAGGATGTGATGTTAACGCTTGGTCTATGAAAGCACCTAAAGTTCCATGGATTGATTCTGAGGCGAGAATAAAATTAGGACTTCACACCACCGATTTACCAATTCGTAGAGGGCGTCATCATCTCCGTCATTTGCTAAATGCAGCAAAAACAGTAGTAATTTTTGATACAACTGCGGATGAAGGTTGCGGGCCGAGTGCACCATTGGCTGAATGGCTTGGTGATTTGAGATTAGAAGGAAAAATTACCGAGCATTCTAAAATTCCACCATTCATTCCAGACACAGAATATTTAGAAAAGTATCCTAATAGGGCGTGGCATTTAGTTGGCCGTCAAAGTGGTGAATGGTTAACTCCTCGCCCATTTTCCATGGTGATGGAATCGGGAACTGCACGAGGACAACGTTCAGGCAATAGGGGCAGAGATAGAAAACAACGCCTTGGTTTGGCCATTGCCGGAGGATGGAATGAAGAAGGCGCCCCTGCCCACATTGGGACAATAGCGGTAGCCCATGAACAAAAATTGCAAGCCGATAGATTTGCAAGACAGCCTAATTTTTCTAACTTAGAAACTGATGAAACCATGGCGTGGGAGCAAAGAAAAGAAATGTTAAGTCATGATACAATACTACTACAACCAAGTAAAGGGCAAGCAGAGGGTGCTAAAGTGTATATTTGCCCCACCTGTAAAGAAACATTTAGCTCTCAAACCAAGATAAAAGCTCATTTTAAGTCTGAGAAAACCCACAAGGGTTCTTGGGTCATCACTGCAAGTTACAGGGGTGGTAGGGCGGAGAAAGATTGGCCAACACTTGGAATCAAAACGGGTAATAGCAAGACTCCTGCGATCGACCCTAGACCCCTGCCTCCTGCAACCTTCAACAACAATAAAATCAACAATTATATTGGTTCTGAAACAATAAAAATAGAGGTTGATATGTGGTCTGCTAGCCGCCTCCAAGCATGGCTAAAATGCCCACGGGAAGCGTGGATGAAATCTCATTTGGGCGCTGGTATAGAAGAAACACAAAGCGAAGACCTTGACGATAGAACCGGGGGAACTATCATTCACGATTGCGAAGGTGCGATATTGGAAGGACATGGTGTAAAAAGCGGTGGCCCAGCATTGTCCAAAGGCGTATCACTGGAAAAAGGACCGGTTGGAACAACCGATAAAGCTTGGAAAGTAGTACTTGAATATTTGAAAGAAAAAGTACCATGGTTAGCAAGAAAAGACGCGGTTGCAGTTCACCGAACCAGGGATTTGCTTGGAATTTCAACTGAACAATGGCAAGAATACTTGGATGGCACAAATACACCTTCTGCAAGTGGTAGACTTGGCCGATTAATAGATGCTGATTTGGACCTAAAGGATGTTGCCCCTATTGCCTGTGAATGGTTTTGCAAGGCCAAAGGCAGTGATTCTGTGACTATTGATGCAACTGATGAATCTGGAAAGAAAAAACCTTTCAAATTTTCGGGTAAGGGTAGAATTGATAGGGTCGATGAAGTAATACTACCGAAAGATATTCGGGAATTGGCAATAAAGGACGGTGTCTTAAGTGATAAAACAGAGGATATGAAACCTCTTACATTAGGCAAAGAGCCCTGTGGTTCGGCCAAGAGATGGATAATTATTCGAGATTTGAAGACCATCAAAGGTCCCAAAGAAGGCGAAGAAGGAAACCGCCATAGAAGGGCAATTTTTGATGAAGTACAACTTGGTGTCTATGCCAGGGCTTGGGAACTTATCAATCCGGGAGATAGAGTAGTTGGCGTAGGTGTAAGTGAAGTTGGCGAAGATACGGTTCACTATGTTGATATCGATAGTGATTTGAAAAAATATCTAAAGGATTTATCAATTGGAGAACAATTTGAGAGTTGTCAAATTCACTATCGTAATTTAGAAGAAGCCGCACCTCCAAAATCGAATGCCTTTAGAGCGTGGATCAGTGAAAGAATCCGCACTTCAACAAGAGCGGTAACATGTGCAGAAAAGGGAATGGTTAATCCAACTCCTTCAAAGAACACTTGTAAGTATTGTTTGGTCAAGAATTCATGCCCAGTTGCAGCAGTCGTTGGAGGTGATGATTGATGGCTAAACCACCTTTTAATTACAGCCAAATGTTAGGTTTAGATTTGGATAAACACATCGCTCTCGATGCCGGTGCAGGAACAGGTAAAACTACAGTGATGGCTGAAAGGTATGTTCAACATTTAATCACCGCAGAACAACGCGCCACTCTATGTTTGCCTAATGGCCCTAGAGAGCCTTTACAAGGACAAGGTTCACTGCGAGCGCCAGCAAAAGAACGTGAAAATTTCAAGGAATGGAGAGGACTTATCCCAAGCGAAGTGGTTGCAATTACTTTCACCAAGAAAGCGGCAGCAGAGTTGAAAGCCAGAATTCGCAAGAGCGTTTCAATTCTTAGGCCTTTGCCGAAGGATCCAACTCGCGATGATTTGATTTATGATTCTCGTATCAAATCTATCGCTGATGTAGAGAAATTGGTTGCAGCCTTAGATGATGCACCGATTTCTACGATTGACGCTTTCCTTTCAGGAATAGTTTCGCCACATTTGGACATGGTCGCAATACACCCAAGTCGTGAACAAATTGCCGAGGAAAGAACACCTTTACTACAACAAGAATCGTTGCATACCGCATGGCGAATCCGTTCAGAATATGATGCAAGAGAGGCTGGAATAACCGTAGGTGAATCAGAATTCATTGCTGCGAGAAATCGCCTCGCAGTATTGCTCGGAGGCCAACAAAAGGCGGAAGTAGTATTCAAAGGGCTACTTTGGAAGTCATTATTCGTTGAAGAATCAAGACGCTCACTATTGAGTCGTTGTGAGGAAATGGGACTCGCTTGGGACGGAGTTAGCGCCCCACCAAGTGAGGCATTATTGCAAATGATAGCAGAACCCGTGCAAGATGAAGCATTTGCCTTTGCTACAAAACTACAAGGCCATTTGAAAGAGTGGACCGAGTTATTCCTCCAATACGATTCTTCTTACTTAGAAAAAGCCGAGGAAAAGCAAGAAACTAATCTTACACGTTTCCGCCATCTTCAGCAATTGGCTAGTAATCCCCTGCCTACCGACGCTGCACAACAAATACAGTGGGTTTGGTTAGTGGCAATCGCAGCAGCATCATGGAAACCTTTACACGAGAAAGAAGATGTCACATTTTTCACTAAATCTGGAGGAATCCCTGGTGGAAAAGAATGGCCAAATGGTCTATTATCGGATTCGGCCGTCAAAAAATTACCTGGGTCATTGAAATTAACCGAAACGGTTCGTGAAGGTATTGCAGCAGAATCCAAAGAACTCATTGAAAAAATGAAATTACTTTTGGATGGACAAGACGGCCGTCTGATTAGAATGCTAGGTCGTAGTTCTTTCACACTGGAGCCATATACAAACATCAAATGGATGCCTGCTGATTGTGAGTATAGGATTTCACCCCTAACCTTAAATCCACCAGAAAAAGCGCCAAAAGGAATTTTAAGAATCTCTAGTGAATTACAAAGTAGAGTTCTCGCTGATTTGTTAACTGTGCATAAAGGCTGCAAAGCAATAATGACTCTGAGAAAGGCACAGGAAGGGGTACATGATTACGACGATATACAAGTTTTGGTAGGGGATTTGTTACTATCTCGCTGTCCGGAAATTTGCCGTATGGACTACCCATCTGCAGTTGTAGAGGCCTTGGATAGTTTAGGCGATGAGCCGTGGACAGACTATCACATCTCTCAAGCCCTTACACTTGCACAAGGCAATGATAACTGTCTTGATGATTTAGGTCGTAGATTCAAAGTATTACAATCGCTTAGAAGAAAATATAGAGCATTCATCATCGATGAATATCAAGATACTAACCCATCTCATTTTAGATTACTCGCACGCCTTTGGGGGCCACGAGATAGAAGGTCGGATGAACCAAGCCCGCCACTGGGTGAATGGGACCCAACGATTTGCATAGTCGGTGATATGAAGCAAAGCATCTATCGATTCCGTCAGGCAGAAGTAACTGTGATGCTACGAGCAGTTGAAGAAATAAGAAAAAATAACCAAATTGAATTCTCCGATCCAAAATTTACACCGTATCGTAAACTTGGATATGGACGAGACCCGCGGCCAACAGGCGGCGGGCACTCATTCATCAGCGCATTGTACAAAGGTGCGGCGCATTCAGAGCCGTGGACACATATTCCAGCAGGAATAGAAGATGACGAATCCACTCCCATCATCCCACCGAAGCGGGAATTACAACGTCAAGAAGGCCATATTGATTTGACTTCAAATTATAGAACTCTACACAATCTAGTACATACTTTGAATGGAGTTTTCAGAGATGTTTTCGACAAACGACATCAAGCATTACCTGGAGATTGGCATGCCGAATCTCAGGACCTTAATCCAGCGAGAGATGATGATTCTGAAGGAACCTTAGAATGGATATTACCTCTACAACTAGAGGCAGGAACTCCAGAAAATGATATGCTAAAGCCCCTAATCGCATTCAATAACCCTAAGGCCAAAACATCTGAATTAGAACATGAAATGATAGCTTCGAGATTACATGCATTGTTCAATAAAGCACCAACAAAGATTTTGGATGGAGCAACAAACAAAATGGTCGAAATCAAAGAAATAGGCGATGTAATTTCACCAGACGATGTCATAATATTATTACATGCCAGAACCCATTTACCAGATTTAATTGACAAATTACAAGCAAAAGGAATCCCAGTACTTGCCGATAAACAAGGCGCATTGCTATCTCGTCCAGTTTGTATTGCCTTGATGGCTGTATTAGAATTGATGAGTAATTCGAGATCCAAACACGCAGCATTAGCCATTTGCCGTTCACCGATAATGGGATTGACAGATAAACAAATAGCAAAAGCCCTACCAAAAGATTGGAAAGGAGAATGTTGGAGTAAATTGATTGAAAATTCACCCACCGAATCGGTCAAGAATCTTCTTGAACATATGTCTAAATTAGTAGATGCTGGAGCAGTTTATGATGTGTTTGATGCAGTATTGGATCATTCAGATTTACTAACTGCCTATCCAGGAGATGCAGACAGGCAAAACGGAGAAGCATGGTATGCTTTGGCAAATAAAATTGGCAACGAATTAGGACATGATTGTAGTGCAATTTACAGGCGAATGAAGCAATTGGCCGAACTCAAGAAAAAAGGCCCTAAGGCCGTATCAGTACCTTCTGGCGGGGCAGTCCAAATAATGACAATTCACGGTGTTAAAGGGCTTCAATCAAAGGTCGTTGTAGTTGCTGGACTTTTCAATGCCGGTAAAACGGATGCCTCAATGGCGGTAAAAGAAAACGTACTAGTTACCCCCCAAGTTCTTGCTGGAAGAATTAATCCATGGGTGAGTCGAGAGAGGCCACATGATGGCCTGTGGCAATTCACAAAGAATATGGATTCAGCACAAAATCAGGCGGAAAGAAGACGTGAATTTTATGTTGCTTTGACTAGGGTCGAAGACAGATTAATTCTCGTCGGCAGCCACACCAATGAGGCAAATCACGATACAGAAGATGGCTGCTTGAGATTGAAAGAGAGTAAGCCTAACAAACGCAGCATGGGATTGATGCTACTGGAGGGATTGCGAGCCCTCGCCCATTCCAATTCAGTGGCAGATTCACCTTGGTTACTCGAAAAAGATATAATTGGTACAACATTGACTCCATATGCCGAATCAGAATTAAAAATAGATCCACTGAAACTTTATTCAGATTCCGGTTTAGGTGATAATACTATGTCGAGCATTAGGATTTACCATTCACCAGATTGTTTTGACAGTGTTGAAACCAAGTCACCATTAAGCAATTGGCTAGAGGTTGAAAAGAGAGTAAACAAAATACTGAAGGCCATACCACCGACATCAACATCCCCTACCAATCTACCAATAATTTCTCAATCGATACGGATGAGTTCACACTCCTTAGATACATCGCATGAATGCCGTCGCCGCCATTGGCTAGAACATATCAAGGGCTGGAAGCCAGAGAAAATGCAACTGATGAATGAGCAAGTTGATTCTGCTCTTAGCATTACAAATAATTGGCCAAGCGCCACAAAATTCGGATTAATAATGCATAGATTGGTTGAAGTTGGCCTTGCCAATCCGGCAGCATCAACAGGGAAACCTTGCCTAGACTTGCCAGATGGTTGGTGCCAGAAAAGTGAGGATGCTTTAGCGGATAAGTCAGTCATTAATCAAGTACTGTCGGAATTCAATATTGACTCTTCTAGCAGCGATAAAAACATTGCACAACAAGCCACAATAACCGCAAAGAGACTAATCCAACTATCACAGTTAACTCAAAATGGATTGCTTGGGAAATTATCAGCCGGAGAAACACATAATGGATTTACCGTTGAAGGTCTGAGGACAGAATTGCCATTCTTATACAAGCATAATATTCCGATGCAAGACAAATTCAAAACAGTGTTTTCATTATCTGGCCCTCAACCAGTTGCTGAAATAGAACAAGTTACAATTTCATTTGACGGAAGAGCCGATTTAGTATTGGCATTACGAGATAAATCCAACAAAGGGTATCTGCAAGTGGTCGATCTAAAAACAACAGGCTGTAGGAGTGAATTCAATGAATCAGATGTTAGTAAAGGCCATCTATTGCAAAGATTAGAGGGAGATCCTCTAACTCCATTTGCAACCACAGATGCAGAAAAGAAGATTCTCAAAAAATACAGTTTGCAACTTACACTATATTCTCTTGCTTTGGAGGCGATGGAAAGTGCAAAGCCAGTATCGGAACGAAGGGAGATTTTAGCACCTGCATTACTTATTGGAGCATCTGGAAGAATGGTTCGTTTGACGGATGACGATTACCAAACAGCGCGTAAGCAATTAGAAGGCCATTTAGATTGGATGGCACAATTAAGTGACCAATCAGATGAACCGCTTAGAATGGAAGAAAAATCCATTCCAATTTGTAAGCAATGTCCGTATTATAATGGTAAGATTCGCCTTTGCGGACCAATTGGTAGTTCCACCGGTCACATTAACAACATCGGATGAGCGGCTGTTACTATGGGTCATCTAGCAGACGTAGAGAAAGGATACTTTTCCCACCTAATCGGTGCGTGGAAAATGGCGGCAATATTTTTACTTGGTTCAATTCGTTGTATTATACACGGGGTAATTCCAGCAGTAGACACAGAATGTGCTCAAAGTACTGCTAAAAAGATTAAAATGAATTAAAGCCTTTTCATTCAAAACAATTGCTTATGGTTGTTGTTTATTTCTTAGTCCCCAGCATTGTCAAGGTTCCAATAAAATCATCCTTGACACCAGTTTTGATTATTTTTACATCAGTAAATCCCGCATTCAGCATAGCATTATGCCATTGCTGTTGAGTTAGTGTAGTCATGTGGACATCTAGTGCAGTTGGCCATTCCAATGAGTCTTTATTTTCTGAGTAATGGTCAACACCAGCAACAAAAACACCACCACTATTTAGCCATTCATCATGAATTATTTTTATCATTGACACAGGGTCTTCAAGATAGTATAGGAATTCCATGCTATGGATCAAATCGACTGGATTCTTAGGTCGCCACTGTGGTAGCATGGCAACAGTATATTCTCCTTTAGGGTCAATCTGTATTGCTTTTTCGATCATAGAAATCGCACCATCCACTCCTGCGGCATAAAGGCAATTTTCAAGACATTGTAATTTACGAACGACCCAGCCATTACCGCAACCAATATCTATTGCTGTAAACTGCCTTTGAGATAGATTATTTGTTGATAATGCCAAGTTTATCATTTCATTAACAGAGGCTGCATGGCCCCTTTCCATACCCTCATCTTTACCTTTACCCGCCCATTCACTGAACACATCTGTAGCATCGCGCATGCACAATGCTCAAGCAAATGGCCTATGAACCGATGCCTCACAGCAGTTTACATGGGCGTAGACATTGACCTCGTGAAAATGAAAAATCTCATTGAAGAAACCTGGGAAAATGACATAATTCCATCACTGTCCGAATATATTCGTATCCCAGCACTATCTCCAGCTTTTGACCCTAACTGGTATGAGAACGGTCACATCGAAAAAGCCATCCAACACATCGCAGATTGGTGTAAAATACAGGATATAGAAGGCCTTACAGTAGAAATTCGTAGGCTTGAAGGCAAGACTCCGCTGATTTATATGGAAGTTCCAGGAACGTTGGATGAAACAGTATTGCTCTATCAACATGCGGATAAGCAACCAGAATTTGTTGGTTGGCATGAAGGGCTTGGACCATGGACGCCGGTTCGCCGTGGTGACAAATTGTATGGGCGCGGTGGAGCCGATGATGGCTACGGGGCATATGCAAGCCTTACTGCAATACGATGTTTACAGCAACAAGGAATTCCTCATGCTAATCTGAAATTGATAGTCGAGGCTAGTGAAGAATCTGGCTCGCCCGACCTACCCGCTCATCTCGAGGCACTTGCAGACAGAATCGGCACACCTGCAATGGTAGTATGCTTGGATTCAGGTGCAGGTGACTGGGATCACCTTTGGCTTACGACCTCTCTTAGAGGTGTAATAGTTGGAACTCTCAATGTTGAAGTATCTAGTGCAGGAGTACATTCAGGGGATGCTGGAGGAATCATCCCATCTTCATTTAGAATCGCTCGTAGTCTTTTAGACAGAATTTCAGATTCTGCAACTGGCAAGGTAACAGTTCCTGAATTATGGGTTGATATTCCACAGTCAAGAATAGAGCAAGCGGAAATAGCGGCACAAATCCTTGGCGATGAAGTATATTCAAAGTTCCCTTTCTTAGAAGGGGTATCAGCGAATGATGAAAACCTAAGTCAATTGATATTAAATCGGACTTGGAGACCAGCATTGGAAATTACTGGAGCGGATGGAATGCCAACTTGTGCAGCAGGCGGTAATGTTCTACGAACTAATACCAAATTGAAGTTATCAATCCGCATTCCCGCTGGAGTCGATAGTGAATCGGCAACAGATTTGATTGCCAAAACATTGACCGAAAATCCACCACAGGGTGCGCACATTACATGGGAAACAGAACATCCAGCAGATGGCTTTCACGCAAAACCACTAGCAGATTGGCTCCATTCTGCACTAACTGATGCAAGCAATAATCACTATGGAAATCCAGTCCAGTTTATGGGTGAAGGGGGAACAATTCCATTCATGCCTATGCTACAACAACAATTCCCACAAGCAGAATTTATGATTACAGGAATATTGGGACCAGAATCCAATGCACACGGACCTAACGAATTCACTCACATCCCCTCTAGTAAAGCAGTAACAGGTTGCGTTGCAGAAGTAATCGCAGCCCACGCAGCCCAAAAATTGTGAAAATATTCGCGAAGTTCTATCGCTTCTAAGATGCCTATACTTTACTGCCCTTTATGCGTCGGTTTCTTAGGGAGGTGGCATGTGGCTCAAGACATAGGCTATGCCTAAGGTGAGAATATGTCTGAAGGAACCATCACTCCGGAAATTAGAATTAAACAACTTCAAGAGGAATTGGATACTCAAACCGATCGTTTGTTGAAGTTATTCGCAGCACACGAGTCGCAGGTTGAAGATTTGCGAACAGCAAAGGCGGAAATCGAAGTTCTTGAGAAGGAAATCATTGAGCGCGAAATAACCAAAGAAGTCCAAGACACACTCCTTTCTGAAAAGGAAGTTAGAATTAGAGAACTCGAACTTAGAGCGGTAAGAGGCGGAAAGCAAGTTGAGCATTTAGAACCAGCCTTAGCAAAGATGGAAGAAAAGTATTCCCGTGAAAAGGACCGCCTTGGCAAAGTATTCAATATTGCAGAGGAACTTGATGGAGATTTACGTTTAGCAGTTACGGAAATGAAAGCCCGTGATGATTGGTATGTCGCTCATATGTCATTATTCGAGGACCTAAATAAGGCAATTAAGGACCGATATACAATGATTGAACGTGCTGTTGAAACAGAACGCCAAAGTGAGCACATGTCCCGTGCATTCAATGAACGCATCGAAGAGATGGTTGAAGTTAGAGCTACTGAAATGTCAGAGGAATCAGCAGAAGCGGAAGCCGCTGCCGAAGAAACATCATCGATTGAAGTCATTGAAGAAGAAGCGGAAGAAGAAGATGCGGATTCAGAAGCGGAAGAAGAAGATGCGGATTCAGAAGAAGATGTGGATTCAGAAGTAGAAGAAGATGCGGATTCAGAAGCAGACACAGAGTCTGACGATTGAGGTGTGTATCGATGGGTGGTTTAGCCCACGGTGGGTACGGGCCGGTCATCATTCCAATGATGATGGGCGTTAGCGCTGTGGTCATAGGAGCAATAATTGATCCACTGAGTGGACTTGTTCCACTGTTCGGAATATTTTGCTTGATGTTATCTGCATTCTTTGCCAATTTCTGGCGAGACCC
>ERZ1046148.1128-NODE-1128-length-14125-cov-7.426084_pt1 | contig 14125 bp, 11 predicted proteins | sample MGYA00383090_ERZ1046148 | MGnify/ENA primary metagenome ERZ1046148 (study PRJEB29581, sample SAMEA5548360) | metagenome | biome: marine; feature: coastal; material: water | depth 25 m | study: Short-term variability in the microbial, nano- and picoplankton... | reverse complement strand
ACTCGCCATCCACTGCGTTCCCACGGTCGCTTTGGTAGGATTGAAAATGCATTGAATTCTTGGTTCAATTGGGACCAAACTTTGCGACCATAAATCGCTTGGTAAGTACCAGCAGTTGAAGACAGCATAGGGCTGTCAGCCTTGAGCAATTCACTACCGGAGTAGGAATAGCCCATTGCGTTCCCTGCGCCGTAGTAGTATCGTTCCATGTCAGTTACGCTTCGGATATAATCTCGTGCCATATATTTCACTCTCCATTATTTTTTTGTTTTTCAAGCCCCTCGTGTTACCGATGCGGCGAGATTGTGTACTTCATCCCAAGACATGTTACTCAAGTCTTGTGTGGATGGGACTTCGACATTAGATGTGGAAGCCGACTTTTGAATTGATGTGCCGGAAATGGCGATGTTGTCAATTCGCTCACTTAGAGCATTGATGGACTTCATCACTTCATTGATTGGGGCACGAGCGTCGAACTCGGCTTTTTCTGCTTGGTGCTTTGCGATTGCCATTTCATTGTTCAATCGGTTAGCAAATTGAGATTCAAGGTCGCCACGGAATCCTTGTTCCATTGCGGCGGCTTTGTACACTTCGTATGCGGCTTCAATATCAGTTGAAGAAACATTGCTGTGGTTAAGGTAACCCTTGCTCATCGAAACAGGTCCGAGTGCGCCGGATGGGGTCTTACCACCGGATGAGGTGATTGCGTTGATTGCACCAGTGGAAGGTGAACCATTTTCTTGTCCACGGCCACGAACTTGACCAGCAAAGTAGTCAGCACCGTCAACAGCGTCGGGGTTGTCGAAGCCACCAAGTTGTGCCTTCTCCAAGTTGTCGAAATGTTGTCGTGCTTGACCAGTGTTGACACCAGCAGATTTGAGGGTGTCTTCCATCCAGTTTAGGTATTCAGCAGTGATAACATCACTGTATTCGCTCTTTGCGTAGTTCATCTTATCATCTTTCATATCTTCGTCATCCTTTTTGTCTTCGTCTTTGTCAGCGAATGGGTTTTTGGATTCTTTCTTTTCCTCTTTGGGTTCGGAATCATCCTTTTTGTCTTTCATAGACGCTTCAAGTGCAGGGGGTAGTTCTCCCTTTTCCATTGCGTCAAGTCGTGCTTCAAGTCTGTTCATAACATTGTTTAAGTCATTTTCTGTGGTCATGTTGGTGTCCTCCTTTAGAATGCGAAATTGTGCTTCGGGGTTAATTCCCTTTTCACAAATCGTAATCTCATGTAGTTCCATCTTACTAATTTCTTGGTAATCTCCATGTTCTCCATCGGACTTTCGCACTCGCTTGAATGCCTGTCCTCCAATGGAAAATCCTTGCAGATTACCCTTACGGATTTCTGCGGCCACTTCACGAGCCTTTTCAATGTCGTTGCGAAGTGAAACAACCACAAACATACCAGTATCATCAACTTCGGATTTCCACATCCTTCCGTTTGAGTCAACATAGGAGTCAATAACTTCTCCCACTTGAATGTTGGAGTGAGCAAGTTGTACATTGCGGAACTTGTCACTCTTCATGAATCCGCCAAAAGCATCCTTTAGTGCTGAACGGGTAATGAGGTCGCCTTGCTTGTCCACCAGTTCAACTGATGCGTAGCCAGCGATAACCATATCGGAACTGCCCTTGATGAGAGCAATGCCGGAGGTAGGTCGCTTAAGGGACAACATTACCCTCCGATTCATTGTCATGGTATATAGAATGATACTATTACACTGAAAGGGTTGGAGTATCGTTTTCATTGTCGTAAACGATGGACTCGTCTTCATCGGTCTTCATTTCAATGTGTTTTATTGGTTTTTTCTTTTTTTCTGCGGAATCGGGTTTTATTTCCTCTTCATCCGGCCTTTTCTTGCCATCATAATCCGGTAAGTTGCTTTCTTCGGTCAATTTTGTAGGGCCGCTTGGTGATTCTATGGGTGTAGCCATATCAATTCCTAAGCCTCTCGGTCCAGTCCAAGTCAATTTTTCTTTAGCAAGTTGGTCTAAAGCCCTACTGATTACTTGAAGTGCCTTTTTTGTTGAAGGTTTAAGCAAACGATTGTCGTCTTTTTCATCCAACACCCCTGCTGATTGCTCATCTTGTCTTTTACGACTCGGTACATCTTTTTCATCCATTTCTAATTTCATAAGATGACCTTCAATCATCAATGGAGCAACGGTATGCCAATATGGGTGAAGGCTTTCTGCTAATGTAATTGAGTAATTTGACTTTCTCAAATCACCTAAAGCCGAAGAAGGTGTGTGTAAATACCAACTTTCTCCAATCCTTTCAACTTGATATACCACAGTGTCGATATTTTTCAAAATTACTTGAATAGTATTGTTGTGGTATTCTAAATCGTGTGGTATGAGTATAGGTGAAAATGACTTTGTGAGTAAGTCAAGTGATTCTGTGCTGGCCGCACCTTCACCTTCACCTTCACTTTCTATTTGTCCCACTTGTACATTATACACATCTCGACTTTTTCTTCGCTTCTTAGAAACACCAGTGATGGTTGCTCGAATAATATCACCAACTTTGAATGTCTTTTGTTGATTGTGTGCTGTTCCTACATCCATGTAAAATTTGTTTTTATGTGTCACAGCCCGGTTGCCTAATGATTCACCATCAAGAATTGGACCAGCACCAAGTTGGTATGAGAATGGACCTTTACCTTTACGATTAAGGATAATGAAATTGAAGTCACGGGTTTTACGCAGTAATAACCACTTTGGATGACGACGCTCTCCTTTCATGTATGTGGATTTATTGTCACGCAGAAGTACAACTTTATGTTCATTCTGCAAAATTTCAACAGCATCTTCAAGTCCTTCTTCATCAGTCATTTTAGTGTCATGCGGGCCGGGAATGATGACATTTTCATGGCTATCAAACTGGCCTCTTAGCACTTTCATGCGTTCATGCATCAGCATTTCACCCACATTGGTATCATCATAATTGATAATGTCGATAATGTTCAAATCTTCTTCACCTACAATACCATCAATAACAAAATTGTTGTCATTTAGTTCTGCAAGGCTTTCTTTGAAGGCTTTCTTCAATCCTACTTTACGGCCATTTTCATCGTAAGTGGTGATTTCATTGTCTTTTTGTACGATAATAACACGCTTACCATCGTACCATTTACTCACAACCCAAGAACCACTGAACCCTCTCAAGTGTTCAAGGTCGCTTAAATCAAAGATACGGTGCATAGGTCTTACAGGTGGAACCCATTCGGCATCACTACTCTTTGTCAAAAGAACATCCGGGTTCAAAAGAGATGCAATGTATTCTCCCATCTCACCCAAAGCAATACGGTCTTCTGCTGTTTCGTAAGTTAATGGATTCATTGCTAAAGCCGGTGATGTAGCATTTTGTACTGGTATGCTTTCTAAACCTTGAAGCACTTGACTACCTACTTCTTTTCCATGTAAACCAGTAATTGCATCTTGCCATGTATTTTGAAACAACTTTGGTTCAGTAAAAGTTCCGACTATAGGTTCACCATTACTTGAAAAATCAATTCCAAATGTTGATTGTTGAGGATTAGCCACTGAATGTACTACACCGGCTCCGGTGTGTGTTGGAATGATACCATAAGTATCGGGGTTTATTCCACCTACAGGTACAGGTTCTTCATTAAAACCAACAGACAGTGTGGTTTTTTCTTGAGGTGTCATATTATCAATGTTAATTTGATTTTGATTCAAGGCGACAATACTATCAAGTCGGTTTTTTGAAGCACGAGTTTTGTATTTTTTCTCCCCCGAAGCAACACCAAAGCGATTGTGAATGTCAATTTTCTTACCGCCAGCATCAAAGAACGATAAACCAGCAGGTGTCATAAGCGAGTCATCGGCTACGGTGCGTACAACATTGCTTGTAATACTGTGAACTGGGTGTTGCTTCCATTTTTTGTGTTTTGGTTGTGCGTTTTCCATTGCAGTGTGGAAGCCTTCATTTACACTATCTTGTAAAAATTCATCATCACCAGCAAGGTGATGTAAAAAGAAATCATCATCAAATTTACCGCTTTCCATAAGTTGGCCCACGGTACTCACATGCAAGGGTTGGTTTGTATTGTTAGATTCGTCAATTATTCGTTGAACATGTAAGGCCATGCGGTTTCTTTGTTCTGTAGTTTTTGGAGTAAGACCAAGACCTTCTAAAACTTCATCGGTGTTCATAGTACCGTCAACGGTAAAAATTTTGTCACCTTGTAGGTGTTCGGTTATTTTTGGATGTACACCCTTTTGTCGTTGAGGTACTTTTTCAGTTGTATTACCAAAACGGTATGCTTGAGTTTTGATATTATGTACATCATGCGGTACTGTACCCAACATTCTTTCAGCCTCAAACATCAGTCGATTGTGATTTGCAAGGAACTGTTGAGGGTTTGTTCTTGCTAATTCTTCACTAAAGTGATTTGGGTCATGTTCCAATACACGGGGTAGTAAAAATTGTGCGGCTTGAAATACAGACTCACGGCTTGCTTTGAGTAAATTATTGAAAATTTTAGCATCTGCTTCAAAAGGATTGGTTTTACCAAGTGCCCTCTTTGTGGCTTTACCTTGTAGTTGATTAAGTTCAACTGTGAGTTCTTGTATTTCATTCATAATGCGCTTTGCCCCTTCGGGACTAAACTCTCCTTGTGCCGCAGGGTCGTAGAGTGTTGATTGAAGTTGTTCAATTTCTGTACGAATATCTTCTTCTCTTTGAACAGAAGGGTACATACCACCGATTGATAACGCTCTATGAATAGTGTGAGCATCAAATGGTAGTAGATTACCGTCCTTATCAAGAGTTTTAATTTGACTCCTACCACTCAACCTTTCCTTTTTCTTTCCTTTTATTTCTTCTTGTGTAAGTTCATAACGGTGGTTTGTCAGCCAGTTATGCAAACCTTCAATGTCGCCAGTGTTGAGTGCTACATCTTGTTGAACAAGAGCATCCTTAAGTTGTTGAAATTCTATGTTATTTTCATCGTCATCAATATCCCCATGAAGGTGATTAAAAACTTCGGTTGCTGAATTGTTATTCAATTTTGCTAATGCAGTTAAAATTCTCATATTTTTACCATCATCGGCGTTTCTAATGTACCGCTTGGTATTTTCAAATGATGGTTGCCTTTGCCCTATTCCTTGAAAATCTATGAAATCGTCATGGTCAACACCATAAGTGACAGGTACATTTCCATCTTTTAATGCCTTAAGTTCCTCCATTGAATTTTTGTTGGGTGCATGGGGTGAATTACTTCGACCGAGCATAGTTTTAAGGTAATGTAGTCTTCTTTTCTTTGCTAAGATAGGCCCATCGCCGCTATGTGATGAATATGCTTGTTCGGGATGAGTAGTTTTCATAGCGTTAAATGTAGTGGATGGGTGGTAATACCGTGTTTTATATTTCCTTCTTTCTGCACTGTTCATATTCCTTATTGCATATTCTGTTTGAGGTGAAAGCGTTGTTTTGTGAAGAGTCCAGTTGTGTTTTTCACCCGCTAATGTTTTTGTAAATACATTGGCTGGTGAAAATATGTTTTCCAACAAAGTGCGTTTATCACCTTTATCAAACTGCTTTGTGACTGGATTCCAAGTACCAACAGAATTTGCTTTTCCAGTACCAAAATGCAACCCTAATGACATATTTTCCGGGTTTACATTTAACGGGTCAAATTGTTTTGAACCTGTTATCGCATTGGTATGCGGTATGGTTTCAAACATTGAAGAAAATTCCGGCATAGTATTGTCTTCCTTTATGCTTGAAGTTTGTACTGGTTTTTGACCTTCACCAGTAAAGGGGTTAAAAGGCTCATTAGCATCTATGGAAGCAGGTAATAGTTCATCGAGTTTCGATTGCATTCCGGGCGATAAACTGTGAATTATTTCGTTGTAAGCAGAATGAGTCATATTTGCTCCACCACCTACATCAAAACCTTGACTCCAAAATTTAGCCGGTCCTACGGTGAAATTACCATTACCACCAAGTTGCCAGTGTTTGGGTACATCTTCATCGGGATGAGGGCCATGTGGGGATTGAAGGAAAGTAAGGTGTTCCCTCATTTCCTTTCCTCTTGATGCGATATTACCGCTCAATTTTGCTTCTTCTTCCATATTTTCTATGTCTTCTAATGGTATAATAGGACCATCCATGTTTCCGTAAATAGGGTGCTTTAACAGTGGTTTACGAGTTTTAGGGTCATAACCGGCAAGGAAAAGAATATCCTCCATTGACATAAATGCTTCATGTGGGCCTTGCATAAGATTTTTCTTTTTTGGTCGATGGTTTCTTGATGATGCCCATAGACCTTTTACTCCATCTTTTGTTTCAAGAGGGTAAGATTCAGCCATGTCATTTTTGTCAAGATTCAACTTTGGTAAGAAACTGAATGGTTTACCTACCCACTCACCGTTTTGGTCTTCTTCGATACCATGAGCATCATGCAACGCTTCAATGATATAATCAGCAATGGAACCAGTTTCTTCTTTTTTATCATCCAACAGTTGGTATGTATGTGCGGCTTCACCAAAGGCATTTTGCAAAAACCTGTTATCACCTTGACTATAATCTTCCATACTTTCCATACGATGATGTGCATTAGCACCTCTTTGCTCATCACCTCGTGTAGCCCAGTTTAACTCCGGTGTACGACGCATCAAGTTATTCCAAGCAATACGAGCAGAAGGTATTGCTTCACCGTTAGGTAGTTTGATGAGTGGGTGTTTATCAAGACCGCCTTCTTCATGTATTTGACGCATAACTGCTGTACGCTCAACGGGGTTTAGCCATTCAAGACCATACATGTACCCCTCATGACCAAGTGCCGATGGGTGTTCATCACCATTTTCATCAACAACATAATCGTCATTTACCCATTGCTTGGCTCTTGCTTCAAAATGAGCAACTCGCAAGCGATTCTCATTTTCTTCTGCCGAACGACCTTCGGAAAGATTTGCCTCATTCATTTTAATAGCATCAATGTTATTTCGTTTCCATCGTTGATAATCCCGTTGATACAAGTCATCTTGATGAGAAACATTGCTACCATTTACTCGGATTGGTCCTAACAGTGTTTTTTTGTTGTGACCAAAAATAAGTGGACTTTTGACCTTTTCAAGTTCATCGTGTAGTAAACCTTCCATTCGTGCTTCTTCTTTTGAGTGTCCGTTGAAAATGTGACTTCTAAACTTCTCAACAAAAGCCGGATAACCATTTGTAGAAGTAGTATGCAATAAAGGGTGAACGGAAGAATGGAATGGAAAATGCATTTTTGTGTAGGGTGAGCCGGGTTCGGGGGTAAAAGAAGGCCATACAGCATGTGAATGCATCATGTCTTTTGCACCACGCAGACCTTTATTCCAAATATGGTCTGTAGGTTCATTGTAAATTTCTTGACGACCAAGAAGCATACCCGGTCCTTCTGCTACCCCCGCTTGGGTATTTACCGTAGCAATATCTTGACCTGCTATTTTTTCTCGCTGTGCGTCATTTTTGACAATCATTTCTGCACTGTATTTCAAGGTACGAAGAGTATCATCAGTGGGGGCTTTTTCTAAAGATTCCCACGCTATGATGTATTCTGCGGCATTAAAGGCTAAATCTTTACCATCGGCTAATGACAAAAGAAAGTCATCTTTTACAATGTTGAAATTTTCTGCTACCATGATTTCACCGCCTCACTGTAGCGGTTGAAATTTAGGACAAGCAAAAATATCCATACCGGGATTCAATTTACACCCCTCACGAGGATTACCCCCGCAAGTTAAACAAGTCATTGGTTTACCCTGTTCAACTTCTTCACGAATTGCCGCTTTGGGTGATTTGGTTACCATGATGTAAGCCATGTGACCACATCACTCGCCTTCACTATCTTCTCTTTCAGCACCAGTACCGGCGTGAGGGTTCATACGACCACCAAGTTTACTTAAGTCAACTTTTTTGTCATGCTTTTCTCGCTTTGGTTTACCGTCTTCGTATTCAATGGTATTACCGTTTGTGGTGTAGTAAGCGGTCTTGGTTTGCCCACCGGATTCAGTAACCATGTGTGGGTTCACATCGGTGATTTTTTCTTTTGGGAGTGGCTTTGGGTCTTCGATTGCGGCCTTTGCCATCTTTCCACAGCCCATCTTCATGCAACCCATTTTATTCATTTTGGAGCCGCACTTAGGACAGTCTTTACACTCACAAGGTTCTTTTCCACAATCGCACTTACTTTTTTCAAGAAGACCCAAACGATTGTTTATTTCTTCTGCTTTTTCGAGCATTTGCTTGACTTCGTAACTTACAGGTTCAAATCTTGGCTTCATAATTACACCTCGGTGGTTTTTGCTGATTGCGCCATTTCATGAATGTCATCCCATGACATATTGTGGAACTCTTCATTCGTTTGTGGTATAGAAGAATTTACACCCTTCATAATTGAATCATCGTTCATGTCATTTCGGAAAGCATCACCTGTGACATTTTCTGTAAAAGGAGTAGTCGCTTTCACCATACCCATTTTTTTCAACATAATAGTAGGATTTGTAATCATCTTACGAAGACGCATGTTTTCTTGCTTAAGTGATTCAAGGTCACTGTCCATGCTTTCCATCTTGGTAATCAAAACACCCATCAACCGTTCCGCATCCGATTGTACAGTCATTTAAATCACCTCATTGAGTGTGTCGGCCAAAAGTTCCGGTGACACGAGTGTAGTTTGATGGTCGAACTCCGTTAGAAACAGTACCACTAAGTCGTTGTCCTTGAAGAGATTGAGCCGATGCTGGTCGATTATCGAACTTCATTACAGGTGCGCCACCAGCATAAATATCGTTAGGACCAACTGTAAGGCCACTTTCCGACTTAGCAATAGCGGCAGACAAGTCTTCGGAAAGATAGTCTGCAACCTTACGCAATTCATTCAATTGTTGCTTTGCTAAGTTAGCGTCACCAGTCGTCAAAGCACTGATAAATGCTTTTTGGTGTTGTTCCATCTTTCTTGCCATTGGGTCCATCTTGATTAAATCCATGTTCAGCCCTACCTTATCCCATGTTGTTGCTCTTTAAGAGTCTTTATGCGCCTTTGAAGTTTCTTGCATTCAAAAGTGCATTACTGTTCTGTTGCCCAAGTGACGGTGGTGGCCCTCTTTGTTGTACACTTGTTACAGGAGAACCACTACCAGCCGATGTACGGCGTTGTGGAGCGGCTGGCCCTCGATTACGGATTCCCATACCTTGACCGCCGGGTTGAGGCGGAGGCATCGGCATACCACCCATTGGCATACCCGGAGGCATACCTCTCATCGGCATACCACCCATTGGCATACCACCCATTGGCATTCCGCCACCCGGCATAGGTGGTGGCATTCCGCCACCCGGCATAGGTGGTGGCATTCCGCCACCCGGAGGTGCGCCACCCGGAGGTGCGCCACCCGGAGGTGCGGCAGGTTGTGGTGGAGGCTTACGATACACAAACCGAATATCACTACTCGACTCTCCATCAACCAAATCGGCTACAAAGCCAAGTTGAGTCATTCGCTGTGCGACATTGAGTTCTTGTTCATCACGGCGTAGTCGAGTAATTTCATCTTCTTCTTCATTTGGATAAAGAGTGAGTTTCCAATCATGGACTCCCATTTCTTTCAGCATCTTAGGGAAGAGAACATCAGTGTAAATTTTTTGTCCAAATTCAACAGCACGATTTGTGACAAGGATTTGCATACCCTCATTACTCAACCCACCCGACTTACCGCTATCAACCATGAATACGCTTGACACACCGAAGTAAGCGGCAATACGATTACGAATTTCATCACGAACTGCGATGTATTGCATTTCTTCAAGAGTGTCCATGAACTTAATCCAATTCACACCACCCCGGCCAGTTTGACTTTCAATACCAACCTTTGGGATATAGTGCGGGTCACGCTCCATCTTTTCATCAACAGACTTCCAAAACGATTTCATCGACTCAAGGTTATCAGTTGTGACTGAAATAATACCCTTTGGCATTCTTCGCTTTTGATAAGCAGTGTACATGTAATTGTCCATTGCTGTAAGCGTCATCGCTTGTCGCCACATTGTATTGACAGGGGAGCGACCATACAATTTAGATGGATTGTATTTACTCAAGTGAAGAACTTCACCTTCAATGAAATACTGTGTTTTACCACTACCAGCCATATTGACATAATGTACATCATGTAAGTCCATTCCACATGTTTCACATGTGTCTTCTTCTGCATGTGTTTTCACTTGGTCACGATGGATTCGGCATACTTTGTATCGACCACCACGAACACCACGCTTATCAGCAACAATACGCATAAAGATAGGGTCACCTCGAATCATTTCTTTAACACGGAAAAATGCGACTTCTTTTGATTCCGGGTCAATATAGTATTCTTTTACCAAAATTAAGAATGCATCGTCAACAATGTTTAGGTCATTTTCAACTTCGTTAAGAATATGAATGAATGCTTGGTCCATACTATTGTTTTGATTTAACAGCCACTTCACATAAGTAATTTCATCATGGTCGGGGTCACGCACTGGACCTTCACAAACATTACAAACTTCAACCTCGTGTTGATATTCTTCACCACAATCACTGCATTTTTTATGAAAACGCTTTTCAAAGTAGTGCCCTCTTCGGAACATTTCTTGTCGAATTTTTGAAAGCACTGTTCTTAAAATCAAACATTCGGTACTTACTGCATAAAGCGCAGGTATGGTAATACCCTGTGCCATGACTGGTTCTTGAATACCACTTGTCCAAAGTGGCATGGTAGGAGTTGGAGATTGCTTACGCTTGAATGGTTTACCAAGCGCACCTAAAAATCGGCTTATTCTGCTATCGTCGTCTGCCATCAAAGTCCCTCCGCATATCCACCTATGGTATCAGCATCCAAGCCCCACTTAGTCAAGAGGTTGTCGGCCTTCTTTTTATCATCTTTCCAATTACTGAAAGTGACAAGTTTTTGTAATTCGTTTTTTCTCATCTTATCTTTAGAGTCAATAAAAGTCAAAACAGCCTTTGCTTGCAATGATTTCATTTTCAAATGAGGTAAAATTCCTTTGAGTAATTGTCGTAAATCATTCTTTGATTGAAAAACCAACCGGTGAAGACTCCGATTACTGTTTTTGTGAATTTTTTGGTTCAACACCAAACGACCGCAACCGAGTGCTTTGTGTAGGTTTTCACAGTGGTCTTTACCTCTTTCTCCTGTAGCAACAAATGTTGCTCTTGGCTCACCTCTTTCGCTAATGAAAATACTACCATCAGCATCAAGGAAACCAGCCGCATACGCCCAAATATCTTTGATAATCAAACCATTAGTGCCCATTTTTAGAAACTGTCCACGAGATGGTGAGCGATAAATGTCAAGTTCTTCGCCGTACATTTTGATAAGCATACCGAGTTTACTGGGCGTAACAGATTTGTTTATCACACCAACACCTCGACGCACAATCTCACGGCTACTTAATTCACCACTTTTTTCTAATTGTGTTGAAGCAAATTCCAATGTTGTTTTATCGTCTTTTGAAATAGAATCAATTTGATGCAAAGTCTTCCTCCACATTTTTTGGGCATCTTTACGCATTTGCATAGCGTCAACCCAGTTTTCTTGTTCATCATTACCCCAATCATCAAGTTCGTTTAGCATTGAAAGTACAGAAGTAGCCTTCAAAAACATTTGACATGCTTGTTGTAAACCGGTACTTCTTGACTCACCAAACTTTCGCAGTGATTTTAGTGAACGGTCATTTAATCCCATATATCGAATTGTATCTTGCAGACCGTCACTCCAAGTTAAGTTGTTGATAGTTGCTTCGACTTCCATCGCTTTAATGGTTCTTACATCATCAATAACAGCATCAATCATATCTCGATTACTTTTGTCGTTTCGACGCATTTTTCGACACATGCGAATGATTGAGTCGGCATTTTTACCGTATGTAGCCTCAAGCCACCCATCACCATTTTTTGGAAAGCCGTATGATTTTATGTCTTCTTTGATAAACAAAGACGATTCCTTGACTACAGGTATTTGTTTATTGTAAAAATGCGGGTGCTGTGCTAATGTGTTAAACACACTTTTGGTAAAGTCATCACCGTTGATTTGTGGAGCATCATACTCGTCACCAACAATTGCACTACCCCACATATTGGCTACCTCATTGTCCTATCATTTAGTTCTTATCACTAAAACACTCTTGACAATTGTAGGTTTTCCGCCTACGCCTTGTTTTTTTGCACGCTTGCGTTTGGTAGCGGCTCGCTTTTGACCCTCGGACATTGAACCGCTGGTCTTTGGCGTTTTACCACTTACTTTGACGCTTGGCCTACACTTTGGATAGCCTTTGCTTGATTTACTTGCTTTAGAACGCCCGCATGGTGGGTGCTTACCGTCTTTGTTCTTGCGTGACACATCAACCCACTTTTCTTTGAACCAACGGTTCAAATCTTTAACGATGAGAACATCGTAGCAGGTACAGCGAGTCATTCAAAGAACACCCACCATTTTCTTAATGTCTTTTTGCTTGTCAATAAGAGCATAGCAAGGACATTTTGGAGAAGAGGCGGAGCATTGATTTCCTTCAATCATGCACACACACGGTGTTTTCTTTGTACCACCGCAACAGCAAGATGGTTTCTTAAGTTTCATTTCTTCTTACCTCCTTTCTTTTTACCTTTGAACTTACCCTTGCAGTATTGTACAGCCCATCCGTTTGCATAGGCTGATGGGTAAACATCGAATTTCTTTTTTGCGGCGGCTTTGCCAGCGGGACACAGTTTCTTTTCCAACGCATCCCACGCTGTTGTCATTCCGACACAGTGACCACAAACGCAACTCATTTCAATCACTTCTTTGTGAAAAAGGATTTGGTGGGTCACTAAAATCTAAGACTCTCTCTTTAGCATGTCGTGGAGGGGGTACTTGTGGCATTGTACTTCGAGTCATCTGTCTTTGTTGAGCGAACGATGCTGGATTGACTGTACCACCGGGTGTTGAAGGTGCGGTAGGTACATTATCACCAAGTTCCGGTGATTTAGTTTCATTCTTTTCTGCATTAGGGTCATTTACATTTCCCATTTGCATACGGGCTTGTTGGTGTTCTTCTCTCCCTGCTCGCATTCGTGCAATAGGAGTTGAAAATGGTTTACCTGTTTTATCAGTTTCTTTCATCTTCAAAAATTTCCAAGCGTCACCCATTGGGATTGCTTTCTTTTTGCTGTCCGGGTCTGCTGTTTTTTCCGGCGACTTAGGTGACTTACCACCAAGTGCAATTACAACAACCATGCCTTTCTTTTTCTTTTTATTATCTTCTTTCATATTAAAAACCCCATTCATCAAATGGAAAAATCATGGAACCAACCATCCGTCGCCAGTTCCTTTATTTCGATGTGGCATACCACCGATGTACTCATCGAGTCCCGGTAGTATGTCATCGAGTAGTTGCACTGAACCTTTGAACTCCTTTGTTCCCCAGTTCGCTAAAGCAAGTGCCATTGCCAAGTCATCGTGAGTACCGACCGATTCAAGACGCCCATTCTTTTGCATACCGAATCGGTTCAGTTCTTCTTCTATTTTGTGAGTGAATGTACGACTTCGCTCATCACCATACGGTAATTGAATGTGCCCTTGTTCAAACGCCATAAGCAAAGACATGAACATGCTTTCTTTGCGCTGGCGTGTTGTCATAAAAGTACGAATAGGAATATCGTTTCTCATGTCTTGAAGTTCAGCGGCAAACATTCGCTGGAAATTGTTTCCTTCAAGTTCAATCAAATCCGGCTGGAAGCGATTGTTGAGAGTAAGAATGTGTTTTTTCTGCGCCAATCCACCAAGTCCTTTTTCGTGAACGATACCGACAATTTGCTTTATGTTTTCACCGGGTGGTGTACGAAGCACAAGCATGGCTGTGTAGTCAGCGTTCTTATCCGAAGCAATCGCTGTGTCCCATCCAATGAAGTGTTGTCCAAATACACCAGCGGGATTACCTTCTTCGTCGTATTCGGTATCAGCCCTGTCAAGTAATACCAGTTCATTGTTGCGAGCCTCATTTAGAATTGTAGCAGGGAACATACTCGCAACATCGTGAATAGGTTCACACAGATACTCACGAGAAAATTGTATCGCTGGCATA
>ERZ1046148.1124-NODE-1124-length-14167-cov-6.596655_pt1 | contig 14167 bp, 26 predicted proteins | sample MGYA00383090_ERZ1046148 | MGnify/ENA primary metagenome ERZ1046148 (study PRJEB29581, sample SAMEA5548360) | metagenome | biome: marine; feature: coastal; material: water | depth 25 m | study: Short-term variability in the microbial, nano- and picoplankton... | reverse complement strand
AATGAAATCAAAACTACCTAACGGCAATATAGAAAGATGTGGTGAATGTCTAAAAGAAATGACTATTAATGAATGTGCAATTCATAAAGTGGAAGAAGCGTGTTATTTCTGTCATCTAAAACATGAACATATGACTGATTTTGATGATAAAGTAGATGAAAAAGAACTACCATTGAATCCTACTGAAGGGGGAAATGTATAATTGGTTCATTGGCATTGTGAGAGTAGAGGTTATCTGATTAATGCAGTACACCCAAACACTCCTGCTGTTGAAACATGGAAAACTGACCACCCTGTTAGTTATGTATTGAATGACGACAAATATTTGAAATATGCTACGAAAGATGATAGCGTTATCCAAATAATAGAAGAAGTCAATGCAATGTCTAAAGAGGTAAGTAGATTATGAAATTGAATGAAACTGAAAAATCAATAATGATAGATCAACTTTGGCAGAAATACCAAAAATCAAAATCAACAAAAGATTATGATATTTGGTTTAATCTTTGCACACATTATTATCCAAAGAGGTAAGTAGATTATGAAATTGAATGACGACCAAGTAATGAGAGAAATTGTATTATCTTATGTTAATAGAGAAGACATGAGTATATCAGATGGTTTGGCTAAAAAGGCAGAGATGTTAGCAAGTGGTCAAACTACTCCTGAACAACTAAATAGATGTGCCAAAATACTAATAGAGTATTATAATAATACAGGAACTGTTCCACCTTATAGTAGACAGGAGATTAGTAATGAATCTTATAGGTGATTTTAAATAATGTTTAAATATTGTAAAACATGTTGCGACATGAGGCAATTCCTTTATTATGATTCATTACAATATTGTGATATATGTGGAGATGAATTGGGTTAATTTGGAGGGTGTATTATAATAATGAAAGAAAATAATTTAAGCAAAAAAGACAAAAAAGAAATATTAGACTGTGCATCAGAATTGCAAAGTCATATGTTTAGAGGTCTTGATGCAGAGGAATCATTCAAGAAGTTATCTAGCAAATACAGTAACAGAACCATACATACGAGTATGGAGTTATTGAAACAGGCTAAGAATAACAAGAATAGTCCATTCGCTGGAGTAACTGACGTTATTAACCGTTGTATGTCTAAACTTGATAGGGACTGGATTTCTGATAACTTGGAAAGCAATGAGGGATTCTATAAGGTATGTGACCGTGCATATAAAGACGGTTTTATGCAAGACAAAGAGGGTAGAGGAATACCTATAGTATTCTTATGGGTTAAAGGAAATAGTCATTTAGGTGTAGTCCCTATAATGATGGAAGAACATGATAAAAGTCCAATGGATTTTCTAAAAGATATAGTATATAATGAGAAACCTGATGCTTACTGTATGTGTGCTGAGGCTAGTATGGGAACAGGTCATGATAAGGACACTCATAAATATGGTGATATTATTAATGATCCCTCCTCAAAAGACGTTGTTATATTGCAAGGTAATTCCAAATCAGGTGATATGTCATATAAGAAAATGTATTCAATATCTGAAGATAGTGATTTAGTTATTCTTCATGAAATGAGTGGATTTGGTGAAAATATGGAGAGTGACAAATTACCATGAATGTAGATATAGGTGATGATTGGAAAAAAGATTATACCAATCATGTATCAGGTAGGGATTATTACACGGAAGATGAATCTAATTGTATTAGAGATCTGAAAGATGGTGGATATAACCACATGATGAGAGAAGTGAAAAATATAAGAGATAAAACATTTGAAGTGTTTTATGATATGTGTGATAAAGAATTAAAAATGAGCAAACATGAAGTAAATGAAATGCTTATAAATATGGGTATTGATGATTATAACAATCATGTAAAACCTGAGAAAAAATGTTTATCTGTGCAAGACGTAGTTGATGATATGTCAGTTGCTATGGCTTTATCTTTTAGTGATGTGATAAATGCGTTACAAGATAGAGGTATGCTTACATATGTAATTAAGAAGTTCAATGTTAGTTCAGCACCTGAGTTCTTGAGAAGTAGGGGTATTAATGTAGATGACTTATAGTTGCCCATACAACCCAGAACACAATACAGTAGTAACAACCGATCACGACGACAGTTTTACTGTATATACATGTGTATCATGTAATCAAAGATTCTATGAATCTAACAATTCTGATCCTACTAATGAAGTAGAAAGTGGAGAATTGTATGTATATGATGACTATGATATAATAGGTGAATATCAGGCAGATATCATTGATGAAGAAAAATCACAAGAGAAATTCTGTTCTGAAGTAGATAGATTATATTGAAGATGAGTAACTTCTTACAAAGTACTCATAACACCTACCCTCTCCAATCATTAATGGGGATTAGTTTTTTGTTGAGGGTAGAATTTTTACTATGGAATATAAAGAAATAATAAATAACGGAACTTGTTATGGTTGTGACAGTAATACGTCACATTGTAATACAAATAACCCAAAAGAATGTTCTTGTGTAAAATGCAGAAGAACAATAGAATGGGATTAATTTTTACTTATGTCGAAAAGAATAGATTTCATATCTGGGATCAAATTGCCTAAAGGAGATAAGAAACGAACATGGCGAAGATGGAAAAATGCTGACTCTAGTAGGGAACGTAATAACATGCGTTTCTTAAAAAGGGTTAAATTATTTGCTAAAAAGTTCGGACTATCAACAGAACAGGCAGATGAGTTCAGTTACTCAGGGTAGAGGTTATGGTAATTATACATAACCTTTACTTTGTGGGATTATAATTATGTCAAGTAAAACAAAATTTGTTCACTACCCAAAATTTGACCACAATACTTATGCACCTGATATATTGATGCAGGGTATGGCAGGTAATAATTGGATTAGGAGAACAGGAAGTACATGGGGTAACCATAAAATGCAGGCAGTATTTCGACCAGCAGGTTGGACAAAACAATTCCAATGGCGAGTTCAATTAGAAACTTTACCAGATGGTGTAACTCATCTTAATGTTTCTTGTGAAATGTTAGATCAGAACAAAACCATACAACAAAGAATATTGAGTCATACAAAAGTATCAGTAGAGAAGAAAACATGTCCTATGTGTGGTCATTCAATAGCAATGGATCCTAAATCTAGAAGATGGGAATGTAGGAATGAAGTACGAGATGGTGTTGAATGTTCATTCAATTATACTGCTGACACATGTAAGATGATGTATGCAAACCTTAATGAACTAAAACCATTGGGTAATCCTGATGCACTAGATAATTTAGGTGAAGAAGAAGGTATAAAATTCACACATTTACCTATATAGGTGAATGTTATTTTTATTTAACTAATAAATTACAATAATGTACACATTACAAAATACAACAGAAAATATGACAAAAATCAGGGGATTATTTTCAGCACCATATGGTGTATCTGATAATTGTTATAATAGAGGGCTTTGGTTATAATGGCTAAAGCAAAACTAGAGGGTAATCTAACAAAGAAACCTACTATTAAAGAAGTAGATGGTCTTGGATTAGTAGTTCCAACATTACCTATCAACTACGACCTATATAAACCAATTAGATTTGGTGAATATATTCCAATGGGAGATGAGATAGATATGTTAGAAACTGCAATCGAAAATGGATTACCATTCCTTATGGAAGGAGAGAAAGGTGTAGGTAAAACTATGGCAGTAACCGAAGTATGTGCCAAGAATGATATTTCGTTAGTATCATTCAGTTGTTCAAGTGGAACTACAATAGGAGATATCATAGGTAGAGAACACCTTGTAGGTAACAATTCAGTATTTAAGTTGGGAGTATTACCTACTGCTATCAAAACGGCTAATGAAACCAAGAAAGCAGTATTATATCTTGACGAATTAAATGCTTTAGATCCTGAAGTACAAAAGATGTTGAATCCTATCATTGACGATAGAAGAAGTATTATAGTCAATAACGAACTATATTCTCTTGATGAAGGTGTACAATTCACTATCATTGCAACACAAAATCCAAGTTACTATTCAGGTGTTAATCCATTAAACGAGGATTTGAGATCGAGATTCGTTGGTCAAGCAGTTGAATATCCAACAACAAGACAGATTGCATCTGTTATTGATTGGACAGATGTTCCTGAAGATGAAGTACAACAACCGTTGTTATCATTAGCAGTTGACACGCTTTCAATGAAAAGAGATGACAAAATAGAATATGTTATCTCGGTCAGAGATATAGCATTGTTCACTAAGTGTTATCGTGCATTTCTTAAAAATGATGTATTGAAAGAGAACGCATTAGTGAACTCTATAAGATCTGCAATCCTCATTAAATATGCTGACGCTGAAGAACGAGAAGTCGTTAGAGCTAGGGCTCAAGATACGTTTGGAGTTAACGTATAATTAGGAACGGAGGAATCATAAAATGGAGAAAGATGAGATAGCAACAGGAGATATGTTTGGAGATGAAGAACTATGGGACGTTGTTCCTGAACATGTAGAATCAATAAACTATGAAGAAAGACCTGATAAAATAGGTTCTATTAGTTGGGAGGGGGGAAAACCTGTCTTGTCTTTCTCCTCACTTTGTGAGAAAACAAAATCTATATTCACACAGGTTAAAGGATATAAGATAGATATAAAAGAACAGGGTTCTGACAACTATATTTATAGAGATTCTAGTGACAACTATGTAATCAATATTGCTGAAGATGCAATATCAGGTGTTCCTAAATATACAGCGTTTAACCACGAATTAGGTCACTATGCGTTTGATAGTTTCAACAATCAATTCTCAGAATTTATAGATGATGAATTAAACCAAATACCTGAAGAACACCATGATAAAGCCATTGAGTTATATAGAAGTGCATATAATATACTGGAAGATCAAAGAATTGAGTCTTTAATGGGTTCAATTTATCTTGGAATCAATAAGAGATTTCAACAATCTAGAAAAAGACTGGGTTATCTTAAAGGTAAAGATTACAAAGCAGGTAATCCATTGGAATCATTACATTGTGCAAGAGAGTTCTTAGACAAATCAGTTCCTAGACAATATAAAATGGCATGTTCAGTACTAAAAGATGTTGAGAAATGTAGTCCTGATGCATCAATAGCATTGACTAAGGAATATATAAACAAAATAATCAATCCTTGGATATTGAAAAACATAGTGAAAAATCCTAAAAAAGAACAACCAGATCCTAATGAAGCTGGTGATAAAGATGGTGGTAAAGATGATCAAAATACTCCACCAAAACCTGATACTAAGGCTAATAAAAAGTTAGATAAAGCATTTCTACAAGCGTTTAACGATAATAGGCAATCTGATCATAGGGAATTAGAAACACCTCAATCAGGAGATGATGTAGAACAAATGGAAGATAAATTACAGGATTGGAAGGAGAATAAAAGAGAACAACAAAAATCTTCTCAAAAAGAAGCTAAAGAAAAAGTACAAGACATTAAAGATGTTATTGAACGTAATGCAAGAAAGACAGTTTCTTCTAATATGCCTGAAATTGAAGGTGTTAGAGAATTTAAACATGATGATGGATATAATGAAAGATCAGAAATTCAAATAAATCATCAGTTAGCTACTAAGATGAATAAAATGCTTAAACTAATAAGAGCAAAACAACGACCAAAACTATCTGATATTGGTGATGAGTTATCAATAACTGATGTCATAAAAAGGAAAGCAAGAGGATATGGTGATGTATTCATTAAAAAAGTAAGAACCGAAGAAGTATCAATACTATTATGTATTGATGCTAGTGGATCAATGAGTGGAACGCCTATTCACATTGCAAGAGATTTGATGGCAACAATGTATAAAGCAGTTGAAGGTATTAAAGGAATCAATCTTGAAGGTGTAGTATGGAGTAGTGGTAGGGCAAATTGTGGTGTAAAACGAATTAAAACATACAAAGATGTAGGATATATCAACACATCTAGTCCATTTGGAGGAGGAACACCTACTGACTATGCAGTTGAGTATTCTACACAAATAATTAAATCCATGCCAAAAGGTAAAAAATTGATGATGGTTGTTACTGATGGCTATCCAAACTATTCAGGATCACATGATGGTTTATCTGCTGAACAAAGAGTGAGAAAACAAATCAACAGTTCAAGGAGAGAGGGAATATCAACTCTTGGTATCATGACAGGTTATGAATCATATCATGACGGTAGAGGTAGTAGAAAAGATGAATCATTGGAACTCATGTTCGGACAAAATGGTTATGTAATATCACCTAATATGAAGTCAACTTCTGATTTAGTGATGAAGAAGTTTAAGAAAGTGTTATTCTCACAAGTAGGAAAACGGTAACATTAAAATGAACGAATATAAATACGGAACAAGAAACAAAATCATAAAGGACATAATGCGTTTGGAAAAAGAAGTCAGATTCATTCCAATGCACAGGGAAACTGTAGAATCTTTAGAAAAAGAAACTGATGAGTATCTTGCAAGGTATATGTGGCAATTACTGGAACTTAAAGGTCACAAATAATGGAAAAAGTTAAAAAGCAGATATATTGCAAAGGTAGATGGTCGGTTACAGGAAAGATTGAATGTAGTGACAAGTTTCAGCATATAGGTTACTATGGAGATCAAGAATTGATAGACCATCAAGAAAAAGAAAAATCATTAAATTGTATGCAAAATTGGTGGACAGGGTTTGAAGATGATCCTAAATTTGATGCAATTAGAGAATGTAGGAATAAAGTAATTTAATTTCGGAAATATCCACATTTCTGATACCTTTATGATAATGGCAAAAAAACAAACACGTAGAGTAAAATCTACTAAAAGATCAAGTCCTAAGCGTAAGACTATTAATAAAAGTCCTAAACGCAAGGCAAATACAAGAAAGTCAAGTACAAACAAACATGCGACATATAAGACAGGAAAACAAGATCTTTCCATCTCATATAACTACGCAGGTAGTAAGTTTGTATTTACATTGACAAACAACGAGGGACAATTAGGAAGTGCATTCCAAGTGAATGGTAAAGAACTCATTAAAATGATGTCATTACCACCATTGGTTGTATCTTCACTATAACCTTTTTTTTACTATACAGATGAACGAACTAGAAAAAAAGAACTTCAACACAGCAACAAATCTGCTAATAAGTGCAGAAAATCTTATTGAATCATGTTGTGAGCAGGGTATTAAATATGCTAGCAATGCAGAAACACATGATTACGCAGATAGAATGGTTAGGGAATTGAAAAGTCATATCCCATATATAAGAAGGATTGAAATACCATATCTCGAGGACATGGTAAAAGAATCCGTAGACAAGATAGTAGAGGCGAAACTCGGTTGTCATTCAACGAAATGACACCCTTATCTACTTCTTTTCTTTTATAATAATGAATACAGAAATCAATATGGAAAATACAAAATTCGAGATGTGCTCATGTGGTCATTTCGGAGGTAGTAGTATGGGTATAGTTAATTCCCACAAGACTAATTTTGAGAAAGGTCATGGGGAATGTGTAGATTGTGAATGTGAGCAATTTACATGGGTAGGCTTTACAGATAAGCACGGAACTATTCAGTAGTTATATATTCATCTGCCCATTGCATAGCAAATATTAGGTCATGTTCTTGATATTCGTCCATATCAACATGATGATATCTGCCTAAACACCAATGAATACATTCATGAGTAATAGTTGAATATATATCTTCTATACTCTCATGATGTTGAACATATATTAATATTCTACCCTTATTAAAATCATCACCTTTAAATAGAGTAACACCATGTTCTTTACTATCCCTATGGTCGTTTATCTTAAAATCCATATCCATAATACATATTATGTTTATTGGTTAAAAAAGTTTATTAATTATAATATATAAGTGATAATAATGAATATATGGAATAAATTTTGGTCGTGGTATGAGCACAAAATACTAGGAAGTGTTGTATTGATAGCAATTATTCAATTCATACAAGTTCCTCATATGGTATGGAACGCTGATATTATGCTTGAGGCAGGGTTAATATCTAGAGTACACCCAATAATTGATTGGTTTCTATACGGAGTAGACCTAATAGAGATAATAAGTATAATCAATGTAGCCATGATTATGTATAGTATGATAAGAATTAAGTATAAAAAGGATAATTCCTAATAAAATATCGGGTGTAATTTGAAAACAATTATAACATATGATGAATTTGATAAAAATGATATGCTTATATCTAATAAGATAGCTAAATGTATGAAAAATAATAATACATCTAAAATATTTGACGAACATTATGAACAATCAGATATAGTGTATTTAAAAAATACAGTATCTAATATTGTATTTATCACAAATGAATATAGTAATACTGCATATATAAATAATAGAGGACAATTAGATTTAGAATTTAATTGTGTTGAATGTGGTCATTCTGGATTTGCTTATACATTTAAAGGTCGACATACATGCTGTGCTGAATGTCAAAGAATATATAAATTATATTTAAAATATGAACATACTTGTATATCATGTAACACACATTTAATTAGATTAGAAGATAATTCTCAAAATATATGTTTAGTATGTAGACAGAAAACTAAGGCATATTGGATTAATAAAGGATTATAATTACATTAATAATGAACCTAGATAAAACAATACATTACTGTAAGGCAGATAAGAAAACAGGAACTCCTGTTATCATTTCTACCTATATAGGAGGAAATATGGTAGAAACAAAAAAAGTCAAGAAATGGACAATGAATCTGTTTGACAAAGAAGGAAAACCTATTAGATTCGAAATAGAATTTAATAATGCAATAGGCAACGGTAAAAGATCTGGTGCCACCACTATGTTTAAAATATTCAAATAGTGGTTTTTTGATTATGACAGAAGAAAAAGAAAAATGTAAAGACGAATGTGATTGTGAGGACAATAAAGACCTACCAACACCAAGATTTGACATCGTAGATAAGATGTTCAACGAAATAGATACATTGTTGGCAGAAAACGACAAGGAACATCATCTATCTATCTTCGAGATGGAGATACTTTTGTTGATGATCCGTAAAAAAGTCGAACATCTTGGAATCATGACAGCATTATCTTCGGGACAAGAAGATCATAGTCATGGTGAAGATAGCAACAATAGTTCTGACATGTATAAATAGGGTAAAACCTATTTTTTCTTTTTAAATTTACAGATAATCCTCTAATAGATTTAACAATTCAGCATTAGATTTAACCAAATCACGTCCTTTAAATAAGCACGGACATTCTGATTTCCAAACGTCTACAACGTCACAATCAGAATTTTCCAGCTCGTATCGTTGCCGCTCGTCTATAATTGTAAACCTTGCTGTTTTATGCCTGTCATCTTGAACCCTAATAGCAAGAGGCTTAGGGCGATATACGACTATATCAATGGTTTCCTTTAAAGCACGTTCACCCATTTCCTCTATATGTTCACTCTTTATTAGTTTCTTTAGTGGCACTTGTACTGATAGTTGTGCGTTGGGGAACAGTCTTGATAATAGTTTTACTGATAGGCGTTCCCCCTCACCAATAAAGTCGTCAGGCATCTTCTTCTTTGACCTTATCTTCCATGTCTTTTGCTTTTTTCCTACATGAAGCACAGTTATGAAATGTTTTAGTCATATTCCCTCATATGTATAGTAGGTTTTTGTCTTATTTTAACCTTTACATTTATTGCTATGGCTTTTTGTTTATATTGTTGACAGAATGATCTTATAGGTGTTTCAGGAGGGAAGGCATTTGTTTTAAATTGTAAGAATATTAGTTCCCCTTTTTGATTAAATCCCATTCCGTCCCATAGGTTCCAATAATCTGTAGCCCTGTATATTTTATCTTTATTATATACCATATCCTTATGTCTACAATGTGTTCTAAGTGTGATATCTGTAAAGCCTAATTTAATTAAATGTTCTATACATAATTTGTTAGTAGAACGCATCTTCGCCCTATTATTTTTCTTAACTTTTGGTTTTTCTACTTTAACTGCTCCCATATAAAAAGGAGTGTGAAACTCCTATTTATGGGTTGTCTATTCCTTTATCAGTTAGGACAAATTCTGCATCAAAAACAGCCTGTTTAGGACTATCTACTGCTTGAGCGTATCGTTTTTTACCTGATTTCTTAAAGTACAATCTATAGGTACTTGCATGTCCTACTATATGTCCACCTACTGGTCTAATAGGATCTCCATATGACTGTGATGGATCTGATAGAACTTGGTTTGTCATTAGTACTGCTACATTGAAGAAGTATGCACTATTTTTTAGTACTCCCATGAACTTTGCTAGGTTTTGTTGTCTTGATGCTAGTGTTCCCCTGCCAAGATATTCTTCTCTAAATTGACCTGTTGCACCATCAATAATAACTAACTTTACTGATTCATCTTCTACTAATCTAGGGCTTAATTGTTGTACTTCTTCTACTACAGTATCAGTATTTGGTGTGTGAATATATGATAATTTATCATCAATGTATTCATCTAACTCATCCTCTGTCATGTCTGCTGCATAACCTCTTGCTTTAATTATCTGATGTAATCTTTCTGGGTCAAAAGTGTCTTCGCAATCTATCCATACTGCTTTCCATTTATGTTTGAACATTGCTTCAACTAAAGTACTGTAACAGAATTGTGTTTTACCTGATGCAAATGCACCGTAAACTTCTGTCAATGCTTCTAACTCAATACCACCACCAAGCATTTCATCTATCTCAGTATTTCCACTTGGTATTTTTGTCATATTGGCTCTATATTTCCTAAGCTCAGAAACTTTTAGTTTAGGACTACGTGTTCTCTTGTTGTTCTCTAGGACCTTTTTACAAACATTCAAAAGGTTATGTAATCTACCTTCTTCCATATCTGTATAAGTTCTTATCTCATTACTACCTCTAATTAAAACATCATATACGGTAGTTACTCCAACAAGTTGTAGTTTTTTAAAACTAAGTTCTCCAAGACCTGCTCCTGTTCCTACATAATCTTTCAAATATATAGAAGTAGGATTATCTTTATCCTGTTTTACTTTTTTTACTTTCTTTGGTTTAACTACTTCTTGAACCTCAGTAATAATTTCTTCAGGAATTTCTTTTTCTTCAATTTGTTCTGTCATATCTAATTTATACATCCACCTTATATAAATCCTTAGTCTGTTGCTCTATATCTTCCATTTGCACATTTTTTAATTAGTCCAGAACTATATTTTTGTGTAAACTTATTCATAGAAGATTTTCTTTCCCAATTAAATTCTGCTTCTAATAAATCATATAGATCTTTTTCATCTACATATTTGTTTTCATTTTCACACTTCTTCCATGCTTTGGAGAATTGTTGGTCCTTGTTTAATTTATCACTTTTTACTAAAGTCAACTGTGATCCACTTTCTTCTAATTCTTTACCAAAGGAATGATAAGATTCTTTGTATAATTCATATACAGCTAATACATCTGTCTCATCTGCTTTATTTTTGAATAGTAGTTTAGCATGTGATATTGCTAATCTTCCTAATGATTCTAATGTTCTAGGAGTTACAGGTACACTGTCTTTATCTTTTGATATGTTTCTGAGTTTTTCATATATTTGTTTTAATTTATATTGTGCCTTTATAGTCAACACAACATCTAATTGTTGAACATAGTTTAGATATGAAATCATCTGTTTGTTAGAATACACTGTTTCCTTTTCTTCAGTTGGATCACCAAAATCAGCAAGCACTTTATCTGCTTTCTTTGCATCCATAATTGAATCTACCTTATCTTTTATAAGAAATATCAGATCAAATCTTGTTAAGATAGGTGTTGGTAAATCTAAGTTTTCCATTAAGGTTAATGAATCATCATAGTTTCCAAATTTTGGGTTTGCTGCAGCTAAGGTTACGGCCATAGCAGGTAGACTGACATTTTTTCCTGCAACGGAACGTGATACCTTACCCTGTTCCATAACTTCGTGCATAATTCCCATATCATCTTTATTCATTTTATCGAATTCATCTACTATTGCTACTCCGTGATGGCTAAGAGGATAAGTACCAGCCTGTAATACACTGGTACCATTCTCTCTTTTTACCATACCTGCTGTTAATCCAGCTGCAGTACTTCCTTTACCTGTGGTGAATGTACTCTTTTGGGTTACTCTTTGTACAGCTTCAAGCAACATTGATTTTGCCATACCAGGGTCACCTACAAGTAAATTGTTTACCCATCCCCTACGTCTTCCATTAACTCTATCTCTCTTACTGACGATAGCAAGTAGTAGTGCTAATTTTATGTGTTTATACCCAAATATGTGTGGTGCAAATGAACTAATGACATTTTCTATTAGTTGTTCATCGCTTGTATTCATCCAATCATGTAGGTCTGACTCACTAGGTAAGCTTAACTCTACATCATCCAGGTCTTTTACTGTTAAAACATCTATGTATATGTCTTTTTGTTTACCTTTTGTATCATATTCGACTCTAAATATACCAGTTATTTTCTTTTTCTGGCCCATATATGTGTGACCAACATCAGTATCTACTATTTTTGCATCTATATCTACTGGTTGATTCTCTAATATCTCTTCTATTGGTTCTTGTAATACTATATCTTGTACTAACTCTGACTTCATTGTACCTTCTTTCATTTCCATTTTTTGTTTTTTACATGATGGGTTTAGACATAATGGTGATTTTAGTGCCCTCCGTTTATCAGCATATGATCTCTCTTCTTCATAACATGAAGGACATACAAATACACCTGATGTGGGATAAGCTTGTCTTTTACCTACTGCTAAAATAACTGAGTTAAATGTTAAAGGTATATCCTCATGTTTTGTAGTTACTTTATGTAGTTCTATATTAGATTCTTCTTTAATTTTTATCTTAACTTCTGCAAAATGAAATGCTGCAATTTTTTTACCTTTATACACTGTATCTAATGCACTCATCAAGGAAGATGATGTTAGTTCTATTATATCTAATCCGAATTTCTTATAGAAAGGTTTTATGTATGGATGGTCAACATCAAGATAGTATATTGAACCATCTTGCATTTTTAATAATTTATCACTGTCAACCCATCTTAATACTACTGCTAGATTATTTGCCCATAATCTATCAGGATAAACTTCATCTAATATAGGTTTACTAAAGGGCATTTAATTCCCTCTTGAGTAAGTTACCTAATTGTGCATATCTTTTTGCTATGTTAACCTTATGTTCAGGATGTTTTGGTAAATAACCAATCCATTCTTCTATTGGAGCATCAAATGCTGGTAATTCCTCTTCAAAAGGTTTATCTTCATTTGTTTCTACAAATTGTTTCACAGCTAATCCAACTTGTTTTGAAAAACTCATATCGTCAGGAGTCATTTCATTTAATGTATTAAAATGCTGTACATTCTTTTCTTGTATCCATATTGATTTTACTTTTGTCATTATACAACTATTATGTTAAAAGACAATATAAACGTTTAGAGTAAAAAAATAAATTTTGAACTTTTTTTTGTATTAACAGGTTTTACCCATTCGCCATTTTTTTCCTGCTTTGTCTAGTTCTTTAGCAAAAACTTTGGCCTTATTAATTGGTAATACAATAGGTTGTTCGGCACCTTCTATGTGGATGTTGATCATCATTATTGGTGTTGTTTCTGACATATGTTATGTTTATGTTAAAACCCTATATAACTTATTCTATAAAAAATATATAAATGGATTTATAAAAAAATTATCCATGTTGATTTACGTGTGATTTGTATGCATCAAATGTTACTGTCCAGGTACCTGGTTTAGATGTCTTTAGTTTATTTCTTCTATCAAACCATTGATCTACACCATCTCTAATACCTGTAGTAAAGCAGCCTGAATTTACTAATATTTGGTCTTTTGTATCCCATTTCTTCTTTTTATTGTCAAAATATAGACAATCTGTTCTAAATCCCATAGGTTGATGTAAGTGTCCCATTTGATATACATCTGCCTCTACATTGACTGTGAGATTTTCCAATGCTTTCTTTGCATCTCCTCCACCAGCACCATGATTGACAAATAATGTTTTCTTCATCATTGATTTACCATGAAATCTTATGTCTAAACCAACAAATCCTTTAGAGCCTAAGAATGTAGTACCATGATGTTTGGTCCATCTTTTCATTTCTCCTTCTTCCATTACT
>ERZ1046148.1122-NODE-1122-length-14204-cov-5.830518_pt1 | contig 14204 bp, 13 predicted proteins | sample MGYA00383090_ERZ1046148 | MGnify/ENA primary metagenome ERZ1046148 (study PRJEB29581, sample SAMEA5548360) | metagenome | biome: marine; feature: coastal; material: water | depth 25 m | study: Short-term variability in the microbial, nano- and picoplankton... | reverse complement strand
ATTGCAACATTAAGTAATTCTTTTCCCAAATAAACTACATAGATATTATCAGTTGCCAATGGAGCAGCAGTAAATGTCAATGTCGTACCGTCTGCTGTATAAGCAGTATCAGGTTCTTGAATAACACCACCAACTGAAACAATCAGACTAGCAGATGTTGCAACTGCGTTGTCCAAAGTAAATACAGTTGCTGAGCCGTCACCTGTAAGGTCTTGCTTTTCCAATGCACCGTATTGTACATCTCGTCCTAGATAAGCCATTTAAGTATCCTTTTTTTAATTTTATATTTTTAAATTATTATCCGTTAAATAAGATTAATTAACATCTTCTAAGATTGAACAGATAACGTCACAAGCACCAGAAGCAGACACACGAATACTATCACCAGTTTCAAGGATAACTTTTTGTCCTGAAATAACCTGTAATGTACCGCCAGCTGGAACTGGAGCATCTTTAACGATATATGCGTCTGTACTAGCAGAGCTGTCAAGTATTTCAGCTGAAGCTGTAACAGCAGATGCCGATGTATTTGCAATATCCAACTCAAGGATAATACTATCTTTGTTAGCTGGTGCTGTGTAAACCGTTGCTGCTGTGGTTACATTTGTGTTTTGTGCATTTTTAAAATCATTAGCCATTTTTGTATTCCTTTATAAATTGTGTTTTAACTGATGGTTACTATTACTATCCTTTTAAATCTATTTATAACGCCCTTTTTATTCCCCCCAAATACCGATATTAGACACTTCAATACCAGTATTTATAATATCAAAATTGTCAATTAAAGCTTTATTATCATATTTAATCCTTGTGATTTGTATATTATTCTTTGTAATGGCATTTCTTATTCCTTTTTTTTAAACCTGTGTGCCTGAACAACTGCTTCTCGGTACTGATAAATCACCTACATCTGTACCAGTATCCGAACCTGCTGTAGTATAACTAAATCTATCAATCGTATTCAAATGATTAACTGTTGATGTGACAGTATTACCACCAGAAGTATAACCATGTGTAGTTGAAGAAGTACCAGCAGCACCATTTCTAGCAAGTGATATATTACCTACATTTGTAGAAGTAGTAGTAGAAGAAAATGAAAATTTATCAATCCTAGCAGTAATAGCAGTAGAACTTCCTCCAGAACTATAACCATCCGTACTTGAAGAATGTCCAGAACAATCAGCTCTTGCAATTGATAAATCATCTATATCCGCTTCAGAGTTTTGAGTTGCAAAAGAAAACCTTTCTATTATATTGGATGTTATACTATTTGCTGTATTACTTTGATTTATAATAGTACCACCAGTAGTCCAACCATGTGTATCTGAAGAATGTCCACTAATATTATATCTAGCTACGGTTAAGTTAGAATGTGCCGTTGCATCATTATTAGAAGAAAAACTAAACTTGTCAACTACATCCTCGTTAATGCCTGGATCACCATCACTAAGTCCGCCAGAGGTATAACCATGTGTACTTGATGATTGTCCACACGATGCATGACGGTTTACTGTTAGGTCGCCTACATCCGTTGCATCAGCATCAGCAGAAAATGTAAATTTATCAATTACATTTGTATTTAATAGTCCAGGCCCACCATGTCCACCAGAAGTATAACCATGTGTACTTGATTTTTGTCCAGAAGGATTATCTCGTCTAACTGTCAAATTACCTACGTCTACTGTTGCAGAACTTGAAGAAAAAGAAAATCTATCTACTACTTCTGAACTAGGTTGATTACTCACCTCCGTACCACCAGAAGTATAACCACTAATAGTACCTTGATAACTAAAAGGCTGATCTATAATATCAGTACAATTAGCAGTATTAATCCAAACATTATCATCAGTAGTAGCATCAGTACAAGAGAACAAACAGCCACTAGTAGTATTTAGCCAGAGAGCTCCAACGCCATCAGCAGGATTTGTATCAACTGCTGGATCATTAGGATCTTCTGTTACAGGTGAACTACCAAAACCGACAGCAGTAGCACCAGTACCTAGAACTATACTGTCACCAGAATCTCCGAGGGTCAATGTATTTTGTGTTACTGGTTTTATTTTGTTTGTAGAAAGCTCACTCATTATTTAATCCTTTTAAAATGCTGGTGATTGACAGAGAGTACCAAATGCACCAGCTGTCTGTACTAATGGTGTAATTATAGTTGCTCCTGAATCTGACGCATATGCAAATATTTGTTTTGTTGCAGTATCTTGGGCACCACTCCCATCGTCACCGGCAACACAAAGCCCATGTGTAGTAGTCGATGCACTCCCAGGCTGAAGACGACCTTGTTGTATATCTCCATGTGTTGATGTTGTATTATTAGATGATAATGAAACCTTTTCTATGCTTAATGCTAATTGGCGGTTGTTGGGGTCAAGTTGTATATCACCACCAAAAATAAATGCATCAATTAAATTTCCTGAAACTCCATGGGCAGTCCGGGCATTAATCAAAGTACCTATATCTGTCTTTGTAGTATCATTTGCAAATGAGAACTCACAATATTCAGTTGAATTTACTCCATTACCTCTTGCACCACCAAAAATATACCCTTTACCATTATTCGGATTTGAATGTCCTTCAGCTTGAAAAGTTCCTGCATTAAGAGAAAAAATTTGAGTTGTAGTAACATTACTATTAGCAAAAGGAAATTTTTCATTAGTTGATAACTGATCAGCCCCATCGGAACGCCCACCATGTACATAACCATGCGTTGATGAATTAGTACTAGCTGTATCGTATAAATTTGAACTTAAATTTCCGTGTGTAGGTGTACTTACATTGTCACTAGCAAAAGAAAATTTTTCGATAGTCGTGCGAGAAGTACCACTTGGATGGCCGCCATGTATAAATCCTTCTGTGGCTGAATTGTTGGCTCCATGTAGAATAGAAAAATTATCAATAGTACCGACAACTAATTCAACTGAACTATTAAATTGAAACCGTGATATATTACTTGTTGGAGCAGCTGCTCTATTACCACTAATTATATATGCTTCACCCGTTGTTGATGATGATTCTACTCCTATAATATCAGTACAAACAGTTATTCTTGTCCAAATATTATCGTCCGTAGTAGCGTCAGTACAACAAAATAAACAACCCGTAGTAGTATTGGCCCATAAAGTACCAACGCCATCAGCAGGATTTGTATCAATTGCTGGGTCAACAGTATCATCTATTATCTCTGTTGTTCCAGACTGAATACCAGTTAATTGACTTCCATCCAATGCAGGGAGTATACCAGACGTTGCTAATTTTTCAGGTGTAACAGAACCATCAAGTACCTTGCTCGTAGTTATAGCATTATCTTCTACTACACCAGTTTTAATTTTTTGTATTGGCATTTCTTATTCCTTTTAAAATGCTGGTGATTGACAGGTATTTCCAAATCCAGAATGGGCCTGTGCTAATGGTGCAATTATAGTTGATCCAACATCTGATGAAAATGAAAACAATTGTTTTGTTGCAAAACCACTGCCAGTATCTGCATCATCACCACCAAAACAAAGTCCATGTGTAGTAGTCGATGCACCTCCTGGCCCAATATGTTCTTTTTGTAAATCTCCATGTGATGCTGTTGTATTATTAGATGATAATGAAATTCTTTCTATACCTATTACTACATTACTAGTATTAGCTGCAATCTGTTCAGATCCACCAAAAAGAAATGCATCGGTTAAATTTCCTGCAATTGCAAACGAACCTCGAGCAGTAATTAAAGTTCCTATATCTGTCTTTGTATTATCATTTGCAAATGAGAACTCAGCATATATATCTGAATTTACTCCACTACCTAAAGAACCAGAAAAAATATACCCTTTATCATTATTCGGATTTGAATGCCCTTCTATATAAAAAGTTTGGGCATTAAGACTAAAAACTTGGGTTGTACTCACACCACTATTAGCAAAAGTAAATTTTTCATTAGTTGTTGCAGCACCATTTAGATTCAATCCGCGTCCACCATGTACATAACCATGTGTTGATGAATTAGTACCACCTGTATCGAATAAATTTCTACTTAAATTTCCATGATCAGGTGTACTCACATTCGCACTAGCAAAAGAAAATTTTTCAATAGTCGTGCGAAAAGGATCATGGCCACCATGTATAAATCCTTCTGTGGTTGAACTGTTAGCTCCATGTAAAATCAATCCAAAATCAATATCACCAACTTGTGATTCAACTGAACTACTAAATTGAAACAATGATATAGAAGTTGTTCTGAGTTGTGCTCTATCACCAGCAATTATATATGCTTCACCCGTTGTTACTGGTATATTAGTAGAACCACAGCTGGCACTTTTCCAAATATTATTATCAGTAGTAGCATCAGTACATACCCACAAATATGCTTGTGATGTATTTAACCATAATGCACCAACACCGTCAGCAGGATTTGTATCAACTGCTGGATCATTAGGATCTTTGGTTATAGTAGCACCAGCAACAATACCAGTTAATGCACTACCATCTAATGCGGGTAATGTACCAGACGTTGCTAATTTTTCAATAGTAACACTCTGATTTAAAAATTTAGATGTTGTTATAGAATTATCTTCTATTACACCAGTTTTGATTTTTTGTATTGTCATAGTTTTATATTTTTATTTAAAATGATGCTGGTGTTTGACAGGCACCCTGTCCACCATAACCAGCTGCAAAATCAGGAAGCTCAGTTGCTAACACATTAGATGCATAAGAAAATGTTTGTCTTTTTGTTTCTAACGAGCCAGAAGCACCATTACCTGTCATAATTAATCCAGTAGTATTAGTTGAGGCTCCCCTCCCACTAGTAACAGAATCAGTTAAATCTCCATGAGATGTAAGAGCTGCTGAACTTGATAATAAATGTGTATCAATTCTAGTATACCTTATAGGTAGAAAACCAGCATCATTTGGAGCATTAGTAGTATTACTACCACCACAAATATAAGCATTTGTATTATTGCCAACGACTGTATGGGCTCCAGTAACTTCATTCAAAGATTGAATATCTACTCTAGTAGTATCATTTGAAAATAAAAATTCATTACAACCACTAGTAGCTATAACTACTGGATTATTTCCTCCACCTGTAGTACCACCATATACATAACCCTTAGTAGGTGTTGAATGAGTACCACAATTACTTTTTCCTACTTCTAAGCCAAAAACACCAGATGATGAAGTACTAGACTCAGCAAATTGGAATTTCATACAAGAAGATAATTGTCCTGAAACATTGAATCCTGTACCACCATGAATATAACCATGTGTAGAAGACATTGTTCCTTGCGCTGTTGCTGTTCTGTGTCTATCTGTATTTCCAATCCCAACAGCATCACCAGTACTGGCAAATGAAAATCGCGTAATATCAGATCTAAATGGTGAACTACCACCAGTACTATAATAACCATCAGTAGCAGAAGAGTGAGAAGCACCAGAGCTAATACCACTGCCGGGATTATTCACTCCATGAAAAGTTGTTCCATGTACTGATTCAACTGCACTAGCAAATGCATAATTTATTATGTTGGGATTGCTGACACCACCACGATTTCCACCAACAAAAAATGCGTCCCGTGGGCCTGGGGGTTGGGAGTCTATATTGCCTCCGTCACAAGTTCCTATATTATTCCAAATATTAGCATCAGTAGTAGCATCAGTACATATAAAAAAATCACCAGTAATAATATTTACCCATTTTGCTCCAACGCCTTCGGATGGATTTGTATCAATTGCTGGATCATTAGAATCTTTTGTTATAACACTACCAGCGGTTATACCAGTTAATTGACTTCCATCTAATGCTGGCAATACGCCAGACGATGCTAACTTCTCAACGGTAATATTTTGGTTAAGAATTTTAGATGTCGTTATAGAATCATCTTCTATTACACCAGTTTGAATTTTTTGTATAGACATATTTTTATACTCGACACTTTAATGTAAATCTTATTCCTTGTCCTACAGTACCAATACCAACTTGTGTAACTTTAAATGTTATCCTATCACCTGATACAAATGTATTATTAGTTGATAACGTACCTGTCGTCATATTTGCAGGGCCAGTACCATCAGCAAAAAATGGTTTTGATGAATATATCGAAACATCATTTTTTTCTATATCAACTACAACGGGTTGTGTAGCTCCTGTAGTATCAATGAATCCTGATGCACCTTCAAATGTACCAGACCTTGCCATAACAATTTTTCCATATTCAGCAACTTCTAAATCATCTGGAGCTAAGTCAGCGTCAAATCCACCAACAAACCCAATATCATAAGGAAGCTCTGTAACATCTGGCCCCTTTAACGATGGTAATGTACCACCAGAAATAAGTTTATTAGCATTTAGCCCTATGATTTTTGAATCTGTTATCACATTATCCAAAATCTTATCATTATTTATACTATCATTAATAATGTTATTTGTTCCAACACTATTTAATTTCAGGTTAGCAGTATCAATTACATCGTCTGCTATTGTTACATTTCCTAGTGGGCCATTAACTTCACCATTTAAATTTATACTTGTTTCTGGTTCTAAAAAAATTAATCGTCCAGCACCATCAGTAGAAATTACTCTACCAAACGATGAGGTATCTTCCACATCTAATTCTGGAATACCAATAGTATTAGGATTTATGTTTGCATTACTTATTGAACCTGACAAATCACCACCAAGGGCAAGTGAAGGACTATCGGGAAGACTTATAAAGCTTAAAGTCTCATTAACATCTTTCTGTAATACCTGTCCTACCTCACCGGCATTAGCAATATCCAACCCGTCTAGACCAACACTAAAAGTAACATTACTCAAGTCTTGTCTAGCTAAAGGAAAACCGCCAACTGTGCTTCCATCATGTACCACTAATGTATCCAAATCGCCATCAATAGTTATTTCACCATTAGCACCTGTGAATGTGTTATGATCTACAGTACTGCCTCTTCTTAATTGAACTTGTTTAGCCATATTGTTTTCCTATTTTATATTTCTTTCCAGTTTACATTTTCTTCATCCCATATATAATCTTTTCCATCATATTCAGATATATCAGTTACACCTTTATTTGGATGAGGAACTGGACATTCCCACAAACAAGTTTCTTCATTCAAAACCCAGCTAGGATGATAGTGTGGGGGAATAAACGCATCTCTTGTCTTATCATATGTATATCCAACCCCAGCAAAGTTTTTTCTTAATGGGTTTCCACCAGTTAAATGTTTGCCACCATGTGTATTATAAGAAGTCTGAATCCAATTACTCAGATCTCCTAACCTACCAGAATTAACATATTCTTCGCTGACAACAATAACTCTTATAACTTTATTGTTGTCATCTATTTTTGCAAAATGTGCCATTCGATTATCCTTTAGTAAAAAAATGGGCCAGGGAAAATTTACCCAATCCTTTATTTTTATATTCTTCTTTCATTTCTACCATACTTGCTTCATGCAAATAGTAGCTTGGAAATATTATCATTCTATTATGACAACATTCTATTGTTTGATTTGATTGAGTGAATGTCAAATCTCCACCAACAAATCTTTTAGGCTCTCTATAAAACCAAATCAAAACTGTATGCATAAACGAGTCAAAATGTTCACCATAGTTATCTGAATTTTCATAATAATTAATTAAAGAACAATCTTGATTTGTTACTTCTAATGTTCTCCATGAAGGAGTTGTTTTTCTATATTCTTTTAAAACTTTTTCTGATACTATTTTTTTATATAATGATAATATATCTGAACATTGTCTATTATCTACATAAACATCATCTAAATAAATTCTTTTTAAATTAGCAACAGGTTTGTTATTTTCATCATGCGCTACACCATAACTTCCAGTTTTATTATCTACTCTAAAGTGTACTTTTAAAAAATTTATTTCTTTCCAAATTAATTTTTGTTCTTGAGTATCATAAAAATCATCAACAATCATATATGGAAAAACTTTATCATCTATACATAATGTAAATTTCATATATATTTATTCTGGAGGAACTTGATTTATGTCATATCGAATTACTACAATACCAGAACCACCTGACCCATTTGAATTACCACCAAAATTAGCCATGGCAGCCCCACCACCCCCTGTATTCACTACACCTTGTATTCCATTTGGCCCTGAACCGCCACCGCCACCAAGTGTTCCTGTTGCTCTTCCTGAAAGAGATGTGGCACCTGTAGTACCAGCACCACCTCCAGCATAAAATATATCTGTACCATCTCTGAAATTATTTTCTAATCCAATACCGCCATTGAAATTTTGTCCAGCTGCTCCGGCTCCACCGCCACCGCCACTTGTACCATTACCAAAAGAGTTTCTATCAGAACCAGGCCCACCATCATTACCCTGGCCAGGTACTCCATCTCCGCCTGGTGTCGAACCTTGATCAAAACATTGTCCGCCTCCACCCGATCCACCGTTTAGTGGTGGCCCTTGATTTGCACCAAAATTTCCACCCTTCCCACCACCTATAGAATTAGTATGTGCTAAGTTTTCTATATCAGAAGAATCTCCTTGTGCGAAATTATTTGCACCTCCAGCTCCTACTATAACCTGATGGACACCAGAAGTAATTACTAATCCAGTTTCTCTAACCATACCTCCAGCTCCGCCTGCACCAGCATGAGTACCGCCTTCCTGTAGTCCAGCTTGCGTACCAGAACCACCGCCAGACACAACTAGTACATCAACTGTACCAGAACTACCTACAACTGTAAAATCACCTGTTTCAAGAAAAGTATGAGACCTAAAATCAATCCCATTTAATGTATACTCTTGTGTGATTCCACCAGTTGCTTCAAAAGATCCAGAGCCACGCCTACCTATTAATTGTGGTGCTAAAAAAAAACTCATAATTCTTGTCCTAAAAAATTAAAATTTATTACAACTCTTTGTTTATTATCAGTACAGCTGACACCGCAATGCTCAAGTTCTGTAGGAAAAACTACCAATCTATTCTCAATTGATTCAACCTTCTTTCCACTTTCTTTAAACATAGTATAACCGTTATTACTATTCACATAAAATATTGCAGTTTTAGATTTATATTCATAATCTCTATGCCAGCCTGCAACCATATCCTTTTCTGGAGCAACTACTCTGAGATTTGCCTTAGCTCTAATCAAGATACGACATTTTAATATTTCAAGAATTGGTTTTATTATATTAAAATGATTACTTTCAGGATAACCATATCTATTAGCATCAACATAAAATTGATGTGTAAATTGAAAATCATTTAAACCACTAGAAGTATGTTCATCTATAGTATGTGTATTATAAAACCACGGAAATGCACAACCTAACATAATCTCCTGTATAATATTTAAATTCTCAACACTAATTGCATTATCAATAATTTCCATATAATTCCTTTGTTCTTACCCAAATTCTAAAATTACAATTAAGCCAGGTTGTCCGATGCCGCCAGGGCGCGGTGAACTTTGTGTACCACCACCAGAGCTACATTGCGTAACGCTTGGAGCACCTCCACTGCCTCCCTGACCAAACCCTGGCCAGAAAGAATTGCCCTTAACGCCAGGTAATAATAGATCCCCACCATTACCAACCGTACCTTGCTGGGCAGTTGCTATAGTACCAGTAGCTTCGGTACTGGCAGTACTGGTGACACTCCCTGTGATCACTAAATCTCCAATATATGAACTGAAACCTGGGCCAGTCTGCGGTAGGTTTGCTACTGAACCTATAACTACTCCCCCTGTACCAACTCTAAGTTGTAAACTAGTAAGATTAGATACATCATGGTGTCCCAATATTGTTACGCTAGGCAATCCATCATTGCCTGTGCCAGAGGTGCCTGAATCACCAGCTGCTGTTATAAAATATAAAATGGATTGAACCCCAGCTGGTTTTGTCCATGTTTGCTCAACATTAGAATTATTGAGAGCCTGAAACACTTGCATACCATTAAATCCTGAAGCACCCGTTAATGTTGAAGCTGCAGTAGCAAACGAAAGAATACCAGAACCATTAGTTTGTAAAAACTCTCCAGCATTTCCATCAGCAACATCAAGTTTATTAATATTAATTGAGTTGTCAGCAATTGAGTTTGATATAACTGTTTGTAATGTCATAATTTATTCCTTATTATTTATATTTTCGTTAGTTACAAGCACCACATCCACCAAAATGGCTTCTTGTTATAGATAAATTTGATATATCAGTTTGATCACCATCACTAGCATGGCTATTTATTCTAATTACTGCTGATTTTACACCATTATTAGTACCACCAATAACATAACCATTATCAAATACTGATGTTGTACCAGAAGCTAGTTGAATTACACTACAATTAGCTATATCAAATTGAAATGAATCTGATGTATAGGAAAACTTAGATATCGTATTTAAAAAATTAGGAGGAGAACCACCAAAAACACCTGATAACGAATATGCAAAAAGTTCACCACTTTGTCCCGTTTGATCACGTTGAGGTTGGGCTAACTGAGTGTGGGTTGTACTATCATTATCACTTGCAAAGGAAAATTTCTCAACAATTTGCTGATTTGGAAAATTTCCCCAAACGAATCCACCAGTTGCAAAATTAGACGCACCTGCAACACCAGCTCCATGTGCAGTCTGTAAACTACCATGAGAAGATGTTGTAGATTCACTTGCAAATAAAAACTTACTAATTCTTCTTCCACTACCGCCATCACTTGGGGGGAATCCTCCTGCCCAGTAACCATGTGTTTCTGAAGTATGTGCAGTTGTTCCATTTGTATGATCTTGATTCATATCTGCAACTGCACCCGCATTAACACTATCATTTGCAAAAGGAAATTTTGATACATTTCCACTGTTATCAGTACCATAGTTTCCAGAATAACCATGTGTTGCAGATTGACAAGAAGTAAATATTCCAGGCTCACGCAATTCCCCTACAGATAGCTGATTAGAATTTGATGCATATGTATATTTTTCTTTTGTAGCTACATTTCCACCACCACCATTAATTGTTTCACCACCTGAAGTATAAGAAGCTAAAGACCCTCGAATACTTGAAGTAGAAGCACCACCACCAGAACCAGTAGTTTCTTCGGGCCCTCCGAATTCTAAAATTACAACTATACCGTCACTTCCAGCATTACCATTTCCAGAGGGGGGTAAAGCACCTTTCCCACCACTACCAATTCCTGCAAAAAAAGAAACACCACCGCCGGGTGAATAATTTGATAATGAAGTATCATTAGCTTGTCCTATACTTCCTGGCATATTTACTTGTCCGCCTGTAGAGGTGCCACCAACAGCTGACTGATTATTAACTCCACTACCCTGTCCACCTATTGCAGTAATACTACTACCAAATGTTGAACTACCACCTGTTCCTGCATTACCCACACCACTGCCAACAGTACCGCCAGCACCAACTGTACCAGTTTCGCTATTGATATTAGATACATCAAAAAATCCCATTGCAGTCGAACCACCGCCACCACCACCAGAACCTACATTACTACCACCAGAATTGCTTGTTCCACCACCACCGGCCGTTACAAAATATAATATCGACTTTACATCAGAAGGTTTTGTCCATGTGAATGCGCCTGGAGTATCAAACACTTGCATACCAGTAAGTCCACCACCGCCACTACTACCTCCGGCTGCAGCTGCAAACTCAAGAAGTCCAGCACCATTAGTTCGTAGGAATTCTCCAGCGTTTCCATCAGAAACATCAAGTTCGGGAATACCAACAGCATTAGGAATAATCTGTGCATTTGCAATCGTTCCAGTTAAATCACCACCAACAGATGCATTGCCTGTATCAATAATACCCAGATGGACAACTCTAATAGTTGACCCTGAAAGTGGAGGTGTACTTACTCCATTCGTTTGAAATCTAAGTGTTCGTGGTGTTGGAGCAGAGTAAGTTGTGGTTGGTTGTGATACACCATCAATATAAACCAGTACAGTAACTACTGATGGAATATCAACAGATACAGTAAATTCTATAGTTGTGCCATCTCCTTGAAAAATATCTTCTGTAAAAGAGGAAGAACCAGCAACAGTAGTAGTATTATTAATAAATAATAATTCACCATTACCGTCTGTTGAAAGAATTTGTCCAGCATTACCATCAGGTACATCAAGACTTGAAATACTAACTGCATTTGCAGCTAACTTAGAAGCAGTTACAGCACCATCAGCCAATTTAGGAGAGGTTACACTTAAATCAATAAGATTATTAGTATCTACAGTATTAGTTGCTAAAAAATTATTTCCTAACGGGCCATTGACATCTCCTGCTAAAATAAATTCAGTCTGTGGCATAATAAAACCTAAAACACCAGTACTATCTATTGTTAGAAGGTGTCCATCGGTAGGAGGTACAGCAATATCTAATTCAATTCCACTAATTGTATTAGCATTTATTTCTGCTGTATTAATAGTACCTGATAAATCACCACCAAGATCAAATGTACCATCATCAGAAGTATTAATAGAAGCAAATGAAATAGTACCAGCACCATCTGTAGTAAGAAATTGGCCAGGAGTTCCTTCTGGTAAATTTAATTGTTGTATACCAACGGCATTAAACACATTACTCAAATCAGCACGTGCTAGTGGATATCCAGAAGGTTGGTCAGCAGGGAATGTAGAGCCATCATGTACTCTAAGAGTATTCGCAGTAAGGTCAAAAGTCACCTCACCTTGCTGCCCGTCAAATCCTATATGTTGTTCAACACTGCCACGTCTTGTTTGTACGATTTTAGCCATTTTGTTTTCCTAATAAAGTCTTTATCATTTCTTTAAGTTCAGCTATATCTCTTTTCATATTATTTATATCATCAATTTCATTTATTTTTTTTTGTTTAGAAAGCTTATAATTTTCTAAAGCTCTTCTATTTGTATTAAGTACTGCTTTAGAATTTGGATCACGAACATATTGTGTGTTTTCTATTTTTATATTTTTCATAATATTATGCTAATGCTATAGCTCTTAAATCTCTTACTAAAGGTACTCTAGTTGTTCTTGCAGATGTCATAACAATCTTAATAGCAAATGTTTTAAAACTATCATATGTAACACCATCTGAAATATAATTTGTATTTATATCGTCATTTGTATTTCCATTTCCAAAAGGTAAAAATTCAAGTTCTAAGAATTCAGTATCATCAGTATTAGCAGAAACGCTATTAGTATTTGATAGTTCATTCATTAATTTCCAAGGCCTATCATCAAATAAAGTAGTATCGAATTGTGATAGTACTTTATAATAAACATTAATTGAAGAAAGTGGAGGACGATTAGCTGTTAAAAACACTTGTAAGCTGGTAGCATCAAATCCATCTTTTAAGGTAACTCGTCTACTGATGTATCTTGCAGTTGCATTACCACCAGAAGCGGTATCTTCTTCACCCAACGCATCATCATTAATAAGATTTTCTACAGTAATAACACTATTCCTTTGACAATCAATAACAGGAGTTATAAATCTACTATTAGATACTAGTTGTGCTCTTGATTGAAAATCTATTCTATTTGGTGTATTTGTAATATGTTTTTGTTGGTCTAACCAAAAATTAGTATTTTGAATCAAAGGCCTATAATCAACATCAAAAGTATCCGAACCAGAATCTCTAGTTTTAATACCCCATGATATATTAGTTTTATTAACCCTTACTTCTTGAGGAACAAGTTGAAGAATGTCAGCTCTATATGTTGGATTGCTAATAATATTAGGATTAGGATTCACATTTGTAAATACTGCACTTGCATCATTTCCCGTAGCAAACTCTGCTATATTAATATTAAATGTTAAATCCTGATTCTGATCTGGACTCCACGTTGAAGCATTCTGTGATTTAAAGAATACACCAGCATATGGTTGTTCAGAAATTTTCCTATCCGTACCAATTCTATTCTCTCCCAACTCAGCAATAAATGCTTCATACTTCAAACTATTACTCAATATAACAATAGAGTATTCACCTGGCTGTAAATATACTAATGATGGGAATTCAAATTTAGTTGCGACTGTAGCATCATCACTTACATTAACGTCAGCAGGAAACTTAGTAATATCTGAAAATGGTACAATCGTTTGAGCAGGATAACCATTCAATGTATCCCTAATCTGTAATGTTACAGGAAGTCCATCCTCATCCTTAGTCTTAAAGAACAATTCAACATCAGTTAAGAATACTCCGTCTGGATATAATGCAGGGT
>ERZ1046148.1111-NODE-1111-length-14315-cov-6.686886_pt1 | contig 14315 bp, 10 predicted proteins | sample MGYA00383090_ERZ1046148 | MGnify/ENA primary metagenome ERZ1046148 (study PRJEB29581, sample SAMEA5548360) | metagenome | biome: marine; feature: coastal; material: water | depth 25 m | study: Short-term variability in the microbial, nano- and picoplankton... | reverse complement strand
GACTAGTCCTTCATACTTTTTTATAAGAAACTTTAGACAAAAATAAGGTTTTTGGTAATTTTCTCAAGATTTCTAAGTTAAATCGACTTGAAATTGGACAATTAAAATGTTTTAGATGTGTTAAAATGTATTTTGAATCAATCAAGTCTCATTAGTCCTGTTCTTCATGTTTTTTTTTATAAGAAAATATGATAATAGACAACACAGACAGTAAAAAAGACAACAAAGACAACAAAGACAACAAAGACGAGAAAGATAAGAAAGACAAGACAACAAAACTATAATGTCCATTTTCCAAAACTCCAATATCTAAAAAATAACCTTGGTTTACTTTAGAAAATTGAAAATCAAACTCTTTACCAGATTCATTCTTGATTTCCAAAGCAATTTCTTTATTATTTATTAACTCATAACTCTCGTTATATAAATTAGCATCAAACAAAATATTAGTATGCTCAGCAACTTGTTTTTCATAATAAATCCTGAATTTACTTTTATCTTCTTGCAATAATAAATATTGGGTTAGCTTTGAAAAAAGCTCATTAAAAGCATCATTATTTTCACTTATTGTATAATCATACAACTTCCACTTCCACCACCCCTCAGCAGTAAAGAAGGCTACTTTTCTGTTCTCAATTTCTTCAATAAAAAGCAAAGGGCTTTCTGTAATGATAGCTCCAATTTTCTTTTTAAGAACAACATCAATATTTACATTCAGCTCATATTTTCCAAAAACACCATATAAAGGAGGAGCATCTTGAATTAAATTTAACAACTCAGGTGAAAATGTAAACTTAGAGAATAGTTCATTTTGAACAACTCTTATTTCCTCAATACTTCCTTTTTGCACAAATTTTACTGATGATAAATCGGAACTAAAATTGAGGCTTCCAAATAGAATTAAAGGGATGTTTTTATCAATTAAACTACTAGGAATTTGGGAAACTCCAGATAATACAACTAATTGATATTTATTAAAATCATTTACTTCATCAATAGTCTTTATCTCAATTTTATAGTTTTTATTCTTTTCAATCGCACTAATATATGAAGCTAAATCTGGGTGAGATTTATCTTTTAAAATGAGTACATTATAACGAGAATCAATCACATCAATATAAGATGTGAAAATATTATTTTCAATATTTTTCTCACCTTTTACTTCTGATAATACAATTTTATATGCTTGCAAACCGATATACTTTGCTTCTAATTTCATATTGATAATTCTATAATCATCATTTGAATCAAATAAAATTTGTTCAGTGTAAAGTTCAATACCCTTATTCCAAACAGATAACTTAGATTTTTTTCCTTTCAACTTAACTGCAGAAACTGCAACTTCCAAAGGGAAAATATTACCTAAAAATGCAATATCATTATTAGTAACTTTTCGAACTAAAACATCTTGTTTTACTGATGTATCTCCTAAAGCAATACTATAGATTGGGAAATCAAATTGACGAAAAATTGGATTATTTCCTGAATTATAACAACCATCAGAAGCTAAAATAATCCCTGCAACATTTCTATTTGAAAATCTATTTTCTATATCAGAAAAAAGAGATGAATAGTCTGTTTTTACTCCTATATTAGAAGTCTGAAAACCAGTTTCAACATCCTCAGAAAAAGAAAATTTATGAACATCAAATTCAGTTAACTGTCTAGAAAGATTTGAAAGTAAGTCAAAAGTAGAGTCTGCAATAGATTCCGACACATCCTGAGCAATAATAACAATAGGATTTTCGGTAGTATTACTAAAAGACTTAATTAATGGACTCAACAATAAAAAAGCAAGTATTCCTACAAAAATTGTACGGATAGCAAACAATAAAACGTGTAATGTTTTTGATTGCAATAAGCGTTCATTGAAATATAAAAAACAAGCATAAACTACACCTAATAAAATGCAGATTATGCTATAATAAAAAGGGAAATCTATTGTTAAGCCAAACATCAATTTATGTTAGCATACCTCCACAAACATTTATAACTTGCCCTGTTACATATGCCGACATATCAGAAGCTAAAAATAAAGTTGTATTAGCAATATCATCTGGAGTACCTCCCCTTTTTAATGGAATTTGCTCCCTCCATTCTTTTACAGTTTCTTCACCTAAAGCTTCAGTCATTTCTGTTTCAATAAACCCAGGTGCAATTGAATTACATCTAATATTTCTTGAGCCTAATTCTAATGCAGTAGATTTTGTAAATCCGTTAATAGCGGCTTTTGAAGCAGAATAATTTGCCTGCCCTGCATTTCCTTTTACTCCAACAACTGAACTCATGTTAATAATTGAACCAGCTCTTGCCTTTAACATTGGTCGCAAAACTGCTTTTGTCATGTTAAAAACCGATTTCATATTGATGCTCATTACACTATCAAAATCTTCCTCAGACATACGCATTAAAAGTCCATCTTTAGTAATACCCGCATTATTAACGAGGACATCAATACTACCAAAATCATCCATTACATCTTTAGATAATTGCTGAGCAGCATCAAAATCAGATGCATCTGATTTATATCCTTTAGCCTTACATCCATTTGCTGAAAGCTCATCTTCTAATGCTTTTGCTTTTTCATCTGATGACCTGTATGTAAAAGCAATATTTGCTCCATGCTTTGCAAAAACCTCAGCAATTCCTTTTCCTATTCCTCTACTTGCTCCTGTAATAATTACATTTTTTCCTTCTAATAATTTCATCTTTATTTTTTTAATTATCTAACTAAAAGAATTTCTCCAAATTCTTGATGCTTCCAGCCTTCAAAATCCTGAAAATATAACTCAAAAACATAAGTATCTGCAGGCAATTCTTTTTGCGTTTCATAATGCTTTCCATCCCACCCAGCTTTATTACTACACTTCATCCCTATAGGATTAGCTGATTGAAACATTAAATCACCTTGGGTATTAAAAACTTTAAACAAAAAAGTATTTTCTCTAATCGCATGGTATTCTAAACAAAATTTTTCATTTCTGTGTTTCTCATCAAAATCAGGAGTAAATGAATTTGGAATATATATCCAGTATTCATCTCTTACCCAAATAGGTTTAACGGCTGTATCAGAACAACCATTGCCATCAGTAACTATTAGAGATGTTTCATAGATCCCTAAAATCCCTAAACCGTCTTCATCTATAGGAAAGGTATGTACAACTGATGAGGAAGAATTTGAAGTATTATTTCCAAAATTCCAATCATAATTAAAAGTATTATTTTCCGGTTGACCTTTAAAAAATGCTGTAGGGTTAATAATGGAAAGTGTATCTGACTCAATATGAATAATTGCTTCTGGGCTTTCTAAAATAGTAACCAATGCGCTACCATCAATAGTTCCAATACTTAAAGCATCATTAAACTGATTAAGTGTATAAAATCCTGCTATTTTTGTAGAGATAACAAATACATCATCTTGTATAGGCGGTAGTTGAGGCTGCACTACTCCATTAATAGCATAAGAAAAAGTAAAAGGGGCTGTCCCTGTAAAACTTACTACTAATTCAGCTGAAATTCCATTATCACAAATAGTAGCATCACCACTAATAAAAGCTGACTGTCCATTTACTAAAAATGGAAATAATAAAATAACTAAAAAATTCTTTAACATTTGGCAAATATAAAAAAAGCCCCACAATAAGTAGGGCTCTTTTCAGTATTATGAAATTTGACTTTATTTTGCTTCTTTTACCTTTTCATCTTTTACCTCTTCATCTTTTACTTCTTCAAACTCAACATCAGTTACATCATCAGTAGCAGCTTGTTCTGCTCCAGCTTCTGCAGAGGCTCCTTCCTGAGTGTCTTTGTACATTTCCTCAGATGCAGCAGTCCATGCAGTATTGATTTTTTCCATTGCAGCATCAATAGCTTCTAAATCTTTGCTTTCGTGAGCAGCCTTCAATTCTGTTAAAGCTTCTTCAATTGGTGCTTTTTTATCATCTGATAATTTTTCACCAAATTCTTTAAGTTGCTTTTCAGTTTGGAAAATCATTCCATCAGCCCCATTAATTTTATCAGCAGTTTCTTTTGCTTTATTATCAGCATCAGCATTTGCTTCAGCTTCTTGTTTCATTTTCTCAATTTCCTCATCAGATAAACCAGAAGATGCTTCAATCTTAATGTTTTGCTCTTTTCCAGTTGCTTTATCTTTTGCTGATACATTTAAAATTCCATTTGCATCAATATCAAAAGTTACTTCAATTTGAGGAACTCCTCTTGGTGCTGGTGGAATATCTGCTAATTGGAATCTTCCAATTGACTTATTATCAGCAGCCATTGGTCTTTCTCCTTGTAATACATGAATGTCAACAGCTGGCTGATTATCAGCAGCAGTTGAGAAAGTTTCAGACTTCTTAGTTGGAATAGTTGTATTAGCTTCAATTAATTTTGTCAAGACACCTCCCATAGTTTCAATTCCTAATGAAAGTGGAGTAACATCTAATAATAACACATCAGTAACATCACCTGTTAAAACACCCCCTTGAATAGCTGCTCCAATTGCAACAACCTCATCAGGGTTAACTCCTTTTGATGGAGATTTTCCAAAGTATTTCTCAACAACTTCTTGTATTGCAGGAATTCTTGTTGACCCTCCTACTAATATAACCTCATCAATATCAGAATTAGTCATTCCAGCATCTTTCATTGCTTTTTTACAAGGAGTAATTGTAGCTTGAATTAATTTATCAGCTAATTGCTCAAATTGCGCTCTAGTTAAAGTTCTAACTAAGTGCTTTGGACCTGATGCAGTAGCAGTAACATATGGTAAGTTAATTTCAGTTTGTGTAGATGAAGAAAGCTCAACTTTTGCTTTTTCTGCAGCTTCTTTTAATCTTTGTAAAGCCATAGGATCTTTTCTTAAATCCATGTTTTCATCTTTCTTAAACTCCTCTGCTAACCAATCAATAATTACTTGATCAAAATCATCACCACCTAAGTGTGTATCACCATTTGTAGATTTCACTTCAAATACACCATCCCCTAAATCAAGAATAGAAATATCAAAAGTACCACCACCTAAATCAAACACAGCAATTGTTCTATCTTTATCAGCTTTATCCAAACCATAAGCAAGTGCAGCAGCAGTTGGCTCATTAATAATTCTTTCTACTTTTAGTCCTGCAATTTCACCAGCCTCTTTAGTTGCTTGCCTTTGTGCATCATTAAAGTAAGCTGGCACAGTAACTACTGCTTGTGTAACTGTAGTTCCTAAATAGTCCTCAGCAGTCTTTTTCATTTTTTGCAATACCATTGCTGATATTTCTTGTGGTGTATATAATCTACCATCAATATCAACTCTTGGAGTATTGTTATCACCTTTTACCACTTTATAAGAAACATTTTTAATTTCCTTAGCCATTGCAGTAAAGCTTTCACCCATAAATCTTTTTATAGAAGCAATAGTTTTTGTAGGATTAGTAATTGCTTGACGCTTTGCACTATCACCAACTTTACGCTCGCCACCTTCAATAAAGGCAACAATTGAGGGAGTCGTTCTTGCTCCTTCAGCATTTGGGATAACCACAGGCTCATTCCCTTCCATTACAGAAACACATGAATTTGTTGTTCCTAAATCGATTCCAATAATTTTACTCATTTTATTATGTTTTAAATTTAATAATTTGTTTTCTGATGAGTAATAATTGCAATTATAATGCCACAACTAATTGCACGACAAAACTGTCATAAAAAAGAGTTTTCTAGAGAAAAAAGAAGAAGTATTACTGACAGTGCGTCAGATTATTGAAAGTTTCTATCTAAACCATCAACTGATTTTAGATAATCTAAAGTTGAGGAAGTTAAATCATAATCAAACCTAATTTTTTTAAATCGAGAAGAAAACAATCCAATTCCATTATTGATATTTGTAAACTGTGGGCGTTCTTGTACAATTCCAGTGATTGGTTTATTTACATTAATATATGTTTCTAAATCTTCAGAACCTACTGTCATTATCATATCTATTTCATTAAAATATCTAATAACAGATTGGTTTTTATCAAGGTTTAAAGCTAAGAAATTGAAGAAACTATTGCCTTCAATTTTCATTTTTGACTCTGTTTCATCAATCAATGGCAAGCTATATATTAGGCTGTCTTCTGTGTCAACGCCATCCATAATCTCAGTATAATGAAAAATTAAATCTAACTGATAAATTTTACCGTTATCATTAGAATCATCCCAAGTAATTGTTGATGAACTAAAATCATTATTAGTGTACAATCCAAATTGAAAAGATTTGCTTTTTGTTGTAAAAATATTATCAAAATCAAAACCTGTAACTATTTCGGTTCTTGACGAAACCAAATTCCCTGACTTATTATTTTTAACAACCAACTCATATTCATACCCTTTCTGCAAAAATGAATTTACATTATCAAACTGATACACAATTATACTGTCATAAAAAATCTCACCATCTCTGTAGGTTGGCACAGCAATTAACTCTACAGAATCTTCTATCTGATTAAAGTCCCACTTATATATCTTTACATCTAATTCATCAACACCATAATTAATAGAATCAGCATATTGAGCCATTTCATATGCATCCATCTCACCTAAAAAAGCTTTACTAATTTTGATTTTTTGCAAAGTATTCTCATCACTTGCATCTAAAAGCCCATAAACAACAGTAGTTTCCTCCCATTGAGAATTTACATCAAAATCTGTTTCACATGCAATAAAAAGCATTGCAAGAACACTAATAAATAGGTATATTTTTTTCATGTTTGCAAAGTTATCACTTTAAATGAGACAATAAAGGCATATTTTGTAAATTTGCCACAATTTAGAAAAAATAACTATGAAACAACTTATTTCAACTACCCTATTGTTACTTGCTTTTTTGAGTACAACACTTAATGCTCAACAAATTTCTTCAGACGCGTACAATAAAGATGTAATACATGAAGACTTTAATACTGAAGGGGAGTACTTTAAAATCGTTACTACTACTGATAATTACTTTATATTAGATAAAGGAGATTACTTATTAAGCAGAAATAATAAAGATAGTGAATATGCAATTATTGCAAACAACTCATCAGTAACTGATTTTGTAATTAAAACAGCAGTAAGAATTGGTCCTTCTGAAAATAAAAAGGCAAGTGTCGGAATTATCCTTAAAGCTCAACAAGATGGAAAAGGAGCTATTATTTTTGAAATAAATAAAAAACGAGAATATAGAATTAAGCAACTAATAGGTGATAGTTATCAAACTTTAAGCGGCAATGCAAAACAAGAAGGCTGGGTAAAAAACAAATTAGTCAATGGTGTTGATGAACATAATTTTATAGAGATAAGATCAGAGAAAAACATTTACGATATTTATATTAATAGCGAATATCTTACCACTTTCTTTATCCCTGATTTTACTAGTGGCTCGTGTGGCTTGATTATTAGCCCAGCAACTAAAGCAAGAATTTCTTACTACTACATAAACACTAAAGGAGAAAGTACTGCAGTTGCAAATTACACTAACGAAAATACTGCAAGTGTAAATGAGACTATTGAGCAGTTAAATAAAAGAATTGTTATTTTTGAAGAAAATAATGCAAAACTTAATGAGTTAAATTCTGACAGTAAAGCTCTACAATCGGATGAGATAAAAGCATTAACAGCAAAAAACACTTCCTTAGCTAACATCACAATAGAACAAGAAAAAGAAATCATAGAATTAAATTCTCTTATTACAAGTCTGAAAGAAAAAGCAAATAAAGCTGAAGAAGCAGAAACTTCAAATACTTCTCTTCAAACGACTGTTAGCAGTTTAACTTCAGAAAATAATTCTCTTTCTTCTGAAGTAAAAACTTTAACGACAAGGAACTCTGATTTAGTTTCAATCTCTTCTTCACAAGAAAAAGAAATAACTGCTTTAACTACAGCTATTGAGAATTTTAGAAACACTTCAAATCAATCTAGTGCAACTAACAAACAATTAAACAAAAAGATTTCTGGATTAAAGCAACAAATCTCTTTGGAAAAAGCTACAAATACTGATCTGACAAATGATTTAAATAAGATAAATAAATCAACAAACACTCAGATAACACAATTGACAACTGAAGTTAAAACACTTAAAAATAAAGTCGCTAAACTTCAAACTTCTAATTCAACTTTAAGTGCAGATTTATCAAATGAAAAAAGCGCACATAAAAATACTAAAAGTGGATTGTCTACATCTGTAAAAAACAAAACAACAGAAATAAACTCTTTAACTGCTGAACTGAATACTGCTAAAGAACAATTGAAAACAGCTAAAAAAACAGCTAAAAACCTAAAAGAATGTGCAACTAATGCCTCAACTTTATCAGTAGATTTAAAAAATGTAAATACTGAGTTAAGCACTTTAAAAACTACTCAAACTAAACATGATAAAGTTACTGCAGACTTAAATAGTAAGATAACTCTATTGAGCAATCAAATCTCTACTCTTGAACTTCAATTACAAACTACTAAATCTGAGATAAGCGCATTAGAAACAAGTAACACTGAGCTTAAAGCATTATTCATTCAAAAAGATTTTGAATTGAATGGAGTAAAAGCTTCTGACATGGTAAAAGAAACAACTGTTTATGTTCCTACGCCTAAAAACTTAAAAAGTAATAAAGTAGTGTATGCTGTGCAATTAGGAATGTTTATGCAAACTCAAAGTGCATCAGCATATAAAAATTTAGATGCAGTATGGTACCAATCCAATGAGAATGGAACTTACCAATATTTAAGTGGTGAGTTTTCATCACCAAAAGAGGCTGCCGATCATCAAAAAGCAATAAATGCAAAAGGATATACTAGTGCATTTGTAGTAACAATTACAAAATAATAAAATGTCAGTAGCTAAAGGAGATTACAAAAAAGTAACAACACATACACTTGCTGAAATGAAGCAAAAAGGAGAGAAAATCTCTATGCTTACTGCTTATGACTATACCCTTTCCAAAATTATTGATGGTGCAGGCATTGATGTAATACTTGTTGGAGATTCAGCATCTAATGTAATGGCTGGGCATGAAACAACTCTTCCTATTACGCTTAATGAAATGATTTATCATGCCAGCTCAGTAGTAAGAGCAGTTGATAGAGCTTTAGTAGTTGTAGATATGCCATTTGGGTCTTATCAAGGAAACTCAAAAGAAGCATTAAGTTCTGCAATTAGAATAATGAAAGAAAGTGGAGGACACTCCATAAAACTTGAAGGAGGAAGTGAGATTATTGAATCAGTAGAAAGAATACTTACTGCAGGAATACCTGTAATGGGGCACTTAGGCTTAACACCACAATCAATATACAAATTCGGAACTTATAATGTAAGAGCTAAAGAGGAGGAAGAAGCTGCTAAACTATTAGAAGATGCTAAACTATTAGAAGATGCAGGTTGCTTTGCTTTAGTACTAGAAAAAGTTCCTGCCAAATTAGCTCAAAAAGTAGCTGAAAGTATCAATATTCCAGTAATTGGAATTGGTGCGGGAAATGGAGTGGACGGACAAGTATTAGTTTTACACGATATGCTAGGAATGATACAAGAATTTAACCCAAGATTTTTAAGAAGGTACCTAAACCTTGCTGAGGATATTAAAGGGGCTGTACAAAACTATGTTTCGGATGTAAAGGCCAAAAACTTTCCGAACGAAAAAGAGCAATACTAATGTTGGAAGTGCTCTATGAGGACAACCACCTCATTGCTATCAACAAAAAGTCAGGAGATATTGTACAGGGTGACAAAACAGGTGATGCTCCCCTATCCGATTTTGTAAAAGCTCATATCAAAAAGAAATACAACAAACCAGGAGATGTTTTCTTAGGTACTATTCATAGGTTGGATCGTCCTACTTCAGGAATTGTTTTATATGCCAGAACAAGCAAGGCACTCAGTAGAATGAATGAACAATTCAGAGAAAAACTAGTGCAAAAAACCTACTGGGCGGTAGTAGATAACGCTCCGCCAAACAGCAGTGGAACGCTTGACAACCATTTGCAGAAAAACCAAAAGCAGAACAAATCCTATGTTACCAAGACTGATGGCGGTAAACATGCAGTTTTAGAATATAAACTAATAAAAAAATTAGATAATTTTTATCATTTAGAAATAAAACCAAAAACTGGAAGACATCATCAGATTAGAGTTCAATTAGCTAATATTGGATGTATAATAAAAGGAGATTTAAAATATGGAGCAAGAAGAAGTAACAAAGATGCAAGTATTCATTTATTGGCTCAAAAGCTAGAGTTTATACACCCTGTAAAAAAAGAACCGATTACAATTACTGCTCCAGCACCTAAGGATAGTGTGTGGGAGGCTTGTTCTTAAACAGGATCTACATCAATTATAAAACGAAAAGATTTAAAATCACTATGATTTTGCATACGCTCAATAATTGTATTCAATATAACTTTAGCTTCAGCAATAGAGCCTTTTTGCTCAATCTTCAGTAATACATTCTTATGATAATAGTTTCTTATCCTAGCAATAGCAGGGTATTCAGGCCCTAAAACTCTACTTCCAAAACTCTTACGCATCATTATTACTAATTGCATAGCAGCTTCATCTAACTTTCTTTGGTTTTTGTGTTTTAAGGTAATTCCTATCAATCGGTTATAAGGCGGATACTGAAACAATTTTCTTTCCTCCACTTGTTGCTTTATAAAAGTTGCAAAATCATTCTTTTTTAATAAAGAGAACATCTCATGCTCCTCATCATAAGTTTGTATTAAAACTTTTCCTTGTTTTCCTTTTCGTCCTGCCCTACCTGCTACTTGCATCATTAACTGAAAAGCTCTTTCATAAGCTCTAAAATCAGGGAAATGCAACATGCTATCGGCATTCAAAATACCCACCAAAGCCACATTATCAAAATCCAAACCTTTAGTAACCATTTGTGTGCCCACCAATATATCAATCCTACCCTGTTCAAAATCAGTAATTATCTGCTGATGCGCATTCTTTCCCCTAGTCGTATCATAATCCATACGCTTAGTAACATAGTCAGGAAGTAATTCTTTTAAACTCTCCTCAATTTGTTCGGTACCAAAACCTTTATCAGAAAAATCTTTAGCCGTGCAACTCGGACATACCTCAGGCACCTGCTCGGTATAGCCACAATAATGGCATTTTAACTGATTGTTCCATTTATGAAAAGTAAGGCTCACATCACAACTGTTGCAATTAGGCGTATAGGAACAAGTTCCACAACTCATCACTGGAGAATACCCTCTCCTATTCTGAAATAAAATTACTTGTTTACCTGCTTCCAAAGTTTCTTGAATTGCATTGAGCATGGCTGGTGCAAACTGATGTTTCATCTCCTTTTTAAGGTGGGCCTTTCGGATGTCTATTATTTCAATTTTTGGCAAAGCAATATCAGCAAAACGAATATGCATTTCTACCAAAGCATATTTTCCTATCTTGGCATTATAATAGCTTTCCACACATGGGGTTGCCGAACCCAAAAGCACTTTTGCCTTATGCAAGTATGCCAAATAAATAGCAGCATCTCTCGCATGGTATCTTGGGGCAGGTTGGTGCTGCTTAAAGGATGAATCATGTTCCTCATCCACAATGATGAGTCCTAAATTACTAAAAGGTAAAAACAGGGAGGACCTTGCCCCCAACATAATTGGGTATTGTACTTTTTCACTATCCTGCTCTTGTACTGCTTTCCAAACTTCCACCCTTTCTCCATTGTTCAAATGGGAGTGAGTTATCCCTACTTTATTCCCAAAGTGCTTTTGCAAACGCTTAATAATCTGGGTAGTCAAAGCAATTTCAGGCAATAAATAAAGCACCTGTTTTCCTTGTTTGAGTTGTTCTTCAATCAACTTAATGTACAATTCCGTTTTCCCTGATGAAGTAACTCCATGCAATAGGCAAACCTCCTTTTCGGTAAAGGCAGTTCTTATCTCGGCCAAAGCTTTTTGCTGAAAGTCCGCCAAAGCTTTATCTCCTATTAATTCCTGGCTCGATTTTAGCAATCTGCTAATTCCTTCCTCTTCAATTGCAAAAATTTCTTTTTTCACTAAGGCATTTAAAATTGCTCTACTATAACCTGATGCCTGTATCAATAAAGAAACTGACCATTTTTTAGCTGGGTTTTGTTCAATCAGCAATAAAAATGCATTTAATAATTCATGTTGTTTTTGGCTTAATTTAATTGCTTTTATTTTTTCATCATCAGCAATTAAACTTACAATCTTTACCTTTTTTGCTTTATACTTATCATGCAAATCTTCTTTCAACTGCACAATCTCCTTTCTGATAAGTTCATTAATAAAAGAAAAAACATTTTTAATATTTAAGAGTTTTGAAATCTCAATAACACTCAACTCTTCTTGATGGGTTAAAGCATTCAATAAATTGAGTTCATCTTCTTTTAAAGCATCTAAATCACCATCAAAATCAGGGTGTACTATAACTTTGGATTCACTTGCTAACTTAAATGAGGATGGCAATGCTGCATTCATCACATCACCTAAATTGCACATATAATAAGTTGCAATCCATTCCCAAAAAAGCAACTGCTTAGCATTTACAATTGGCTTTTCATCAAGCACAGCAATGAGCTGTTTTGCTTCATAATCCTTAGGTTTTTCATCATGGATTTTAGCAACAATACCGCTATATAACTTTCTCACTCCAAATTGTACAATAACTCTTTGTCCTACTGATAAATCATCATCAATAAAAGAATAAGTAAAAATTCCTTTTACGGGTAAAGGCAGGATAACATCAATATATTTTAGAGTAGTAAACATGCTTAGCAAAGATGAAAAATTTGTTGGAAAACAAAGAAATGAAATACAATAAATTACCAACAGAAACTGAATCGATAAGATGATAATAAGGTAATAACGAATATCAGCTTTTTAATTTAATAAAATTCCTAAATTTGCGTTATTAAATAAACAAAAGAATGAAAAAGATATTTGTAATTTTTACAACCATTTCACTAGTTTTTACAGCTTGCGAAAAAGAAGAAGAAATAATTGAAGGGTGCACTGATACTGGAGCGGTAAATTATAATACAAATGCCACTAATGATAATGGTTCGTGTAAATATAATTTGTCCCTAAATTTTACCCATACTGTTGATGGAAATGCATTAGAAACAGATCAAATGATATATTCAAATGCGGCTACTCAAAATTATAGCGTACAAACATTAAGATATTTACTATCAGATATTACGCTTCATTCAGCAAATGGTACTAGCACTCTTTTGGATGAAGTACACTTTATAACCATCTCTGATCCTTCAACTTTTAATTTAGATATTCAAGATCTAAATAGCGCTAATTATACCGCCATATCATTTACAATGGGATTAGATTCTCTAAAAAATATTACTGATAATTATTTGAATGAAAGTTTCTTTCCATCATTTTCTTGGCCTGATTTTATGGGAGGCGGCTATCATTATATGCAGTTAGAAGGAGATTATACTACTGCCTTTCAGGGATATGCAACACATACCGGAGGAACAGATGGAATAGATTTCTCATTTACTAAAAACTTTCCTATTTCACTAAATATAGCGAATGCTAATACAACTGTAACAATCAATATGGAAATCAATAATTGGTACTCTAACCCCAATATAATTAACCTTACAACTGATGGAATAATGGATAATGCAAATAAGCAAGCTCTATTACAAGCCAATGGAATTGCTGATGTATTTTCTGTTTTCTACCCTATTAACTAATGAAAAAACAGGCTTTACTTCTACTTTGTTCCACCCTATTTTTTGCTTGTAAAAAAGATTTAGCCCCCATAAGTGGTTGCACTGATAGTACTGCCGTTAACTATAATGCTAATGCAATAACTGATGATGGAAGTTGTAATTTTTTTAATACTACACAATTTACAATTGAAACGCCTCCTGGATTTCCTAATATGAATATTCCTGCCAATAATCCAATAACAGTTGAAGGTGTGAATTTAGGTAATAAGCTATTTCATGATAAGATATTAAGTGGCAATGGATCACAAGCATGCGCAAGCTGTCATTTGCAATCTACTGCATTTAGTGACCCTAATCAATTTAGTACTGGAATTGACGGTTTTTTTGGTAACAGAAATGCGTCAGCTCTAGTGAATGTAGGATGGAACGAGAGTCTAAATTGGGATGGTAGCGCATTAAAGCTAGAAGAACAGGCATTTGAACCTATTACAAACCCTATTGAGATGAACGATACATGGTTGAATGTGGAAAATAAACTAAATTCAGATGATGAGTATCCGACACTATTTAAAAATGCATTTAATATTGATTATATTGATTCAAATCATGTAGTAATGGCTATTGCTCAATTTG
>ERZ1046148.1109-NODE-1109-length-14320-cov-10.433789_pt1 | contig 14320 bp, 8 predicted proteins | sample MGYA00383090_ERZ1046148 | MGnify/ENA primary metagenome ERZ1046148 (study PRJEB29581, sample SAMEA5548360) | metagenome | biome: marine; feature: coastal; material: water | depth 25 m | study: Short-term variability in the microbial, nano- and picoplankton... | reverse complement strand
TAACGGTGCGCGAACTGCATGACCTATTCGCCCAGGTAAACAATTTACGACCACAGAAAAACCGGAGACTATTTGAGAAATATTTTCTGGCTGGATCATCGTCTGTACTAATTCAATCGCACTTGGCAACTGGGTTATTTGTTCAGAATCGACAAGGCAGATTTCGTGTCCGCGCTGCAATAATGTACAAGCTACGAACCTTCCAACTAGGCCTCCACCGAGTACACAAATGCGCGACATATCCAATTGGATGTATCCCTCTCTCTCAATCTTTGTGATGTTTTGTCAATTCTTTGAACTAACATTTTGATTTACAGCAAGTACCGACTGCTCATACGTCCAAGCAGAGGGGTCCCTCTGTTTCAATTTCAGCGAAGCCGTCCTCAAGAATCCGAAATAGGATTGCCGTTGCAGTCTTCACCACTCGGCTTCAAAAAGCACATTCTGAGGTCATGCCCCATTCCTAGGTTTGAATCATAAAACCTGACTGTTGATTCACAAACATCGTCACCGAATTCTTCTTGACAAGTCATGACGCGGAAAAGGACAGCAGTCGTGTCTTCTTCGCCATTAATTGCAACTGTGACTCCACTGGAATGATCCACGAATTGAATGAATTCATAGTGAGGGAATGTTATGGAGATAAAATCTCCTGGACTGATTTTTCCATCACCGTCGACATCAGTGTAAACGACTTCCCTTTCGGAATTGTTGTCATCGCCGCTTTCACCGCCTCCTGATTCCGTTGAACGGGCAGACTCATCTCCTCCTTCTTTGATGAATGAAGTTGTGAAATTCATCACTTCAATAACACTGGCACCATCTTCAGTCATGGTCATAAATTGTACACCCATAGAAGTGATTGAAGGGTTTCTAATCTGCTTCTCTGAGACCACAAAGGTGACTCCGTTTTCCGAATCGAATTCTTCGTCGGCGCTTGTGGAACAATCATCTACTCCATTTTGTATGGATTCTAGAGGAACCGTTTCGCTATTTTCATCATCTTGGACGCATTTAAAGTCTAAGGCTAATGATACTGGCCCCATTTCCTTTGAGTTGATAAATTCGGTCACATCAGCTGTTATGCTTCCGGATTTAACTCCAGTTCCTTTAATCAGATCTGCATCAATGTGGGGGAAATTGGGGCCACTTGATACATCACATGCGGCTGCGCAAGCATTATTGCAAATTATAGGAATATTAGTTGCTGCGGTCATGTATAGCATGTAAACATATAGCCCTTCACTTGGATGACAACTACATCCACAGAAATGGTAGTATCCCCAGTCTTCCCTGATCTCTGAATCTAGCCAAGGATGTAAATGAGTTCCAGAGGGTGCCGCTCTTATCATGACATCTTCTTTAGTCCCGTCTTCTGTTTCAGATTCTGTCTCCAAAATATAATTCAGAGTGATTCTGTCGGTTGAAATGCTATCATAATCATAAGTTACTGATATCGATTCAAAGGCGATTAACTTGTGATTTATCGAATCAACAGTTATTTTGAACCCAATATTATCGTTTTCAAAATTGTATGTGAAAGTGATTCCATCGGCATTAGAGTCGTAATCGATTTTTGCCTCTAATAATTTTTCATCTAAGAAATCAAATCCCTCTACATCAGGGTTTATTTCAAACAATACATCTAATGGAGAATCTGTCCATCCGGAGTCTCCAAATGTTGGTGTACTGCAGTGGCTGGACATGTCTGTATTTCCACAATTATTCCCACAACAAAAATCAAGATACACAGTGCTGCCATCAGGGCATGTACAAGGTGATCCATTCCATCCTCCTCCTCCTCCTCCTTGGCCTTGGCCTCGTAATGGTTGTGATTCTTCTAGAATTAATTCCATTAAATCTCTAGAATCGGTTGTTCTTGTGTTTACTCCGTCGCGAACATAGGTTCCGTCTTCAAGTATAGAATAACCTAGTCCATTCGTTTGAACAATGATATCAGAATCTAAACGAACTATTTGTTTTGAAACCGTTTCAATGCGTGGGTTGTTATCATCGCGCTGAGCGCATCGCCAATCCAAAGCCATTTCATCACAACTAAGCGTTGCATCTTGGATTTCGATCCGGGTGCCGTCAGGGCAGGTACATACTGTATCGTTTCCACCACTGTCTTTTTGGCCTTGTAGTTCAGAGGTTCCTGTAGAATCGTACGAAGTAAGCATTAGTGCTCCAGATCCATCTTTAATAACAGATAAACTGGTTGTTGTAAACTTTGCTAGCTCTTCAGGTTTTTCATCCAAACGCATATGGCAGATAGAATATCCCTGTGCGTTCGTTACCCATTTTCCACCAGCGTCCTCACATTTCTTCTTAGTATCTGGCATGTTATCTGTATCAACTGTGTTTATCCAATCGACAAACATAGACTTTGTACTAAATTCAACTCCTGTCCGAGGATCTTCTTGGTCCATGATTGGAGTGAACATGTGTACTCCCCATGATTCGTAAAGTTCTATTAGAGCATCTTTGGGTAGTAGATCCATACATGATCCGTCTTCTTGTGTAGCGTTTGGATTATAATTGACTGACGTGTTAGTCATACATCCTTCAATCACAGAAACTTCGTACGGTTCAACTTCTGGATCTCCGAGACATCCAGTCAATGGCACCATCATCAAAATAAAACATATCATCATCACATGCAGTGGTTTGGTCATAGTCACGCTATTGTTTGATAGTAAATAGCGCTTCCCACACTTCGCCGTGAATATACTTATGACATAACGAAAGATTTTTTGTTATAAGATTGCTCAGAATTTCACTAGTATGTACGAATCAATTCGGATAAGTGGCAAGGGTTATCCAAAACCCTTCAAGACATTATGGGAGAGTACAATGGGTGTTCAGCCCCCCAGTACACTCGCTACCCTTTGCTTAGGCTTTCAGTAGCGTTTTGAGGTTCGATTTCAAAGATTTGCTTTTACATAATTTACCGCGTTGCGGAACATTTGCAATCCTTCGCCTTCCCATTCACCCAAAACATCACTTGATTCTGGACCTGGTGCTGTGTTCCTTGTATGATCTGGATGTAGCCACTTAGCATATACCGCCTCTGGATGAGGCATTAATCCGAATACTAATCCTGTCGCATCACAAACTCCTGCAATGTTCCTCATACTACCATTAGGAGATAATGGGAATGGGAGTAACTCATCAGTAATTCCTTCACCGTTTTCTGTTGCTGGGTCAACATATCTTACCGTAAGTTGATTATTAGCAGCCAACATGTCAAAGTCTGTGTTATCTGGTAATACGAATTTACCTTCACCATGTCTTACTGGACAATCTATTCTAGTAATTCCCTTAGTCCAAATACAAGGGCTGTTTGAATCGAACTCTAAAGTAACCCAGCGATCTTCATAGCGACCTGAATCATTGAGGGTCAAGCTCGCTCTTTGGATGAAGTCTGGAAGTGGGTCTTGCCCTGCTGCTGGGCCCGGTAGCAATCCTGTCTTAACCAGAACTTGGAATCCATTACAAATCCCAATAATCGGTTTTCCTGCAGCAACAAATGCATGAAGTTGTTCGCGTAATGCAAAGCGCATTCTATTTCCTAATAATCGGCCACTACCCAAGTGGTCTCCAAAAGAAAAACCACCTGGAACTGCTAGAATATGGAATTCGTCTAGAGAACGGTTACCATTGATGAAATGGTTAACGTGCACTCTTGTAGCCTCCCCTCCAACCAAGTCAAATACTGCTTTGGTCTCATGGTCACAGTTGATTCCAAAACCAAATAATACAGCAACCTTGGGCATATCTATCATTGAGCAACACCTCCTGTAAGGTCAAGAGTTCCTTGCCATGAAGTAACCAATTTTTCTACTGGTAATTCAACCAATTCATCATATCCATCGGTGATAACAAGGTTAGTTCCAACGGTTGAAATTCCTAATAAAGTGATGTCATGACCGGCCATTGCTTCAACAAATTCCGCTTCGTTTCCGGCTGAAACTCCGATAAGGATTCTGCCTAATGACTCGCCCCACATCCTTCCCCAAAGGTCTCCGTTTCCAGTTCCATCGATATCGATATTGGCACCACAGCGCCCGCCGATACACATCTCTGCTACCGCTACTGCAATTCCACCCTCACTACAATCATGAGCGGTTCTAACCAATCCAGATTGGATTGTTTTTGATAGAGCGCGATATGTATTGAGTTGTGACTCTGGATCTAATAATTGTGGTACTTCGCCACCAATTCCGCCTACTTCTCCACTTTCTTTTAGCATGAAGGCTATTTCGCTTGCGCCCAATTCTTGCTTACTTGTTCCGACCAAGTATAGGCGCTCTCCGGCCCCTTTTAGGTCGCTTGTAGCGGTGTTTCTGACATCTGGATGGTCTCCAAATAAGGAGAATAGCAAAGTCGGTGGAATTGATATTTTACCCTCCCCACTGCCGTAATCATTCTTCATTGAATCTTTACCACTAACACAAGGTAAACGGTAGGCTCGACAAACCCTCTCCAATTCTCGGTTTGCTCGAACCAGTTGTGCTAATTTGAATCTACCATCTGGTGTTTTTACCGATTCTATTGGGTCTGGCCAACAGAAATTATCCAGTCCTGCTATCTTGTCAACATCTACTCCAACACATACTGCATTACGAACTGCTTCATCAATAGATGCTGCAGCCATTGCGCCTGCGTCAATATCTGAGTATCTAGGGGCGATTCCACAGGAGACGACTATGCCGTGCGGATTACCATGAATCGGCGCAATTAGTCCTGCATCTCCCGGCCCGTCTCTTTCAACACCAACGAATGGTTTGACGACAGTCTGTGCGATAACTTCGTGGTCGTATTGACGAACCCATGTTTCCTTACTGGTGATGTTTGGCCTTGCCAACATTCGTAGTAAGAGGTCGTTGTGATCGCTTTGTGATGGAATACCAAATGGTTCAAGTTGAGGAGTTTTCCATTCTGATTCCAATTGTAATTGTGGAACACCATCATGAAGGAATTCAATTGGCAAATATGCTACGGTCATTTCATTATACTTGACGTGGAAATATCCTGTTGAGGTAAATGTTGCAACCGCTGTTGCTTCCACCTCGTGCAGTGCAGCCAGTGCGTCAAATGCTGCACGGTCTTCTTCCTTAACCGCTACAGTCATTCGCTCTTGGCTTTCAGAAACTAAAATTTCCCAGGCGGAAAGGCCGGCTTGCTTTAGAGGTACTTTTGCTAAATCAATCTCGCAGCCATTGGTATATTCTGCCATCTCACCAATAGAGGATGAAAGGCCGCCTGCTCCATTATCTGTAATACATGTGATCAGTCCTGTATCACGTGCTTCTAAAATCATGTCAACCATTTTCTTCTGAGTGATAGGGTCGCCAATTTGAACTGCTGAGGAAGGAGATTCCTCGGTTAACTCTAGTGAGGAAAAGGTTGCTCCGTGTATTCCATCATAGCCAACTCGGCCACCGACCATATAGACGATATCTCCTGATGTTGGAGTCTTAATGTGCGACTCTCTTCCATCTGCTAAACGACGTGGCATTATTCCAATTGTACCGCAGTAAACCAGTGGCTTACCGATATATCTGTCATCGAAAACTATAGCGCCGTTGACGGTTGGAATTCCAGATTCGTTCCCTCCAACCCGAACTCCGGCATGGACTCCGCGCAGCACTCTAGATGGGTGGAATAGATTGTCTGGTAAGTCGCCTTCCCAGTCAGGTGGTCCGAAGCAGAAAACATCGGTATTGGCGATTGGTCTTGCCCCCAATCCCGTTCCAAGAATGTCGCGGTTAACCCCGACAATTCCGGTCATAGCGCCGCCGTATGGGTCTAATGCACTTGGCGAATTGTGAGTTTCTGCTTTCATACAGATAGACCACTCATCATCCCAAGCGATTACTCCAGAGTTATCGTGGAAGACTGAAAGTAACCAATCAACATCCTTTTGCATATCGTGTGTTGGATTCATAATGTGAGTTTTGAAGATGGAATCTATGGTGGTGTCCTCGCCAGTTTCTGTATCAACGTGGTGTATCTTTGATGCGAAAATCTTGTGCTTACAGTGCTCAGACCATGTTTGTGCTAAACATTCTAATTCGACATCGGTTGGCGCGTCTGGTGAAATTCCTATCGCTTCTCTTAGATTGCGAGTCGCTTCATCTCTGTAGTGTCCTTGAATGGTTTGCATCTCTTCCAGATTCAGTGCGAGTAGTCCGGTATAGGATAATTGTTCTAATTCTGCATCACTAATTTCTAAATTGACTCTTTCTGGCGTGGTGAAGACTTGTGGCAATCTTTCTGGGAATTCAATTTCTGGCCAATTGCCATTGGCGCATGCTGCTGAATCAGAAACTAGAGCTCTTTGGATCAAGCCATTGTAGATTGTTCCCGCTAGCCATTGACTATCACAGTCGCTTGGCAATCCATAGAATGCGTAGGTGATATAGGTTGAAATTTCTGCATCTGTGGCTTGAGGAAAAATTGTGTGGAATCCATCGACCGCTGCTTTGCCTGGGTTATCGGTAACACCGGGTTTGAAACCGATGGTAATGACGCAATCTGGAGTGGAGGGGAATATCTCTGAGTTGGTCATTGCAAGAGTATTGGTGAATCCTATCTCGATTATAGGGTCGGCGAATAAGTCGTCCGAACGTGCTGCTATTTCCTCTTCGCTAATATCGGATTTAATGAGAAAGCCAACAATGCTGCGAACTTCTGTTGCACTAACCGCATGGTCTGAAAGTAATTGCCGGCGAATGGAATCTCCGCGTACGTCGCGCATACCTTGGCTTTGTTTTGGTGTGACTTCTACGCGGGTTACGACCATGATAATTCACCGCCCCCCTATAGGGGGCGTTTGGAGGCCATAGCCTACGCTCTTTGAACAATACGGAAGCATTCACTTTAACATCGGTGCTAAATATTGCCCTGTAAAACTCTCTTTATGCGCTGCAATGACTTCCGGTGGGCCTTTTACAAGTAATTGTCCACCGCGTTCGCCACCTTCTGGACCTAAATCAATAACCCAATCGCTAGACTTGACCACATCGAGATGGTGTTCGATAACAATGATGGTATGTCCCTTATCTCTAAGTTCGAATAATACTTCAATTAATTTCTTAACATCTGAAAATGCTAGACCGGTTGTTGGCTCGTCAAGAATGTAAACGGTGTGCTTATTTGGAGTTCGCCTTAACTCACTCGCAAGTTTCACTCTCTGCGCTTCCCCACCAGAAAGTGTTGTTGCGGGTTGGCCCAATCTAACATAATCTAGGCCAACGGTACTGAGTGTTGTCAATGTGCGATGGATCTTCTTGTGATGTTCAAAGAACTTGACCGCTTGACCGATTGGCATTTTCAATACATCGTGAATTGTCTTACCTTTCCAAGTAACTTCCAAACATTCACGGGTATAGCGCTTACCTTCACAGATATCACAGGTCATCCATACATCTGGTAAGAAGTTCATTTCTAACTTTATTGCGCCGCCACCTCTGCATGCTTCACAACGACCACCTTTGACATTGAATGAGAAAGTTCCAGGAGTATAGCCGCGTTCTTTAGCCAGTGTTGTCTTAGAAAATAAACTGCGAATCTCGTCGAATACTTTGGTATAAGTTGCAGGATTTGAACGAGGGGTTCTACCGATGGGTGCTTGGTCGATGACGATTGCTTTGTCAACATATTCCATTCCCTTGATTTCATGGTGGCTGCCGATAACCGCGTCAGCATTGTGTAGTTTTCTCTTCAGAGCAGGGGCTAAAATTCCAGAGACTAGGGATGATTTTCCAGAGCCTGATACACCGGTTACCGCAGTTAAACAACCCAATGGGAATTTGACATCTATTGATTGTAGGTTGTTATGGGTTGCACCTTTTATTTCTAACACCTTACTAGTTGGTTTCTTACGGGATTTAGGAACAGGAATCGATTCTCTACCACTGAGATAGGCGATAGTAACTGATTCTTTATTGTCCATCACATCTTGAGGGGGGCCATTAGCAACAACCCGTCCACCCTCTAGTCCGGCACCAGGGCCTAAATCACAAAGCCAATCCGCTTGGCGAATGGTTTCCTCATCGTGTTCGACCACCAGTAGAGTATTTCCAAGATTACTAAGATCGCGTAGTGTTTCCAATAATCTCGCATTATCACGTTGGTGTAAACCGATTGATGGCTCATCGAGAACATACATCACCCCAGTTAATCTTGAGCCGATTTGAGTCGCAAGGCGGATTCTTTGGCTTTCACCGCCAGAAAGTGTATTGGCACCTCTATTGAGAGTTAGATAATCTAGTCCCACGCTGTCGAGGAAGCCCAAACGAGACTCTATTTCTGCCAGAATATCTTTACCGATATAGAGGCTTCTTTCATCGAGTATTTCCATCATATCAGCAAAGGCTTCTGGGGCGCCTTCTCCATCTGGTTGCCATGACCTAATAACCGATAATGCATCATGAACTGAGCAGTTACTTACCTCTGGAAGGCGGATACCGCCAACTGTTACAAAGCGAGCTGCTGCGTTGAGTTTTTCACCATTACATTCTGAACAATCTAGGTCGGTCATACAGGAAATTAAACGTGAGCGAGTCCTTTCAGAAGTTGTTTCTGTATAGGTTTTCTGAAGGCGCGGTATTACCCCTTCCCATGGCTTACTGTAGTTGTATTGTGAACCGGATTCACTGGTGAATTTATAGTGAATTATAGTTGAGCCTGAACCGTACAAAAGTATGTCTTTCTCATCATCATCTAACAGTTCAAATGGTGCTGTTGTAGAGATTCCGTAGTGCTGGCAAGTATTTTCCATCAATTTTCTATACCAAGATGGAGACATAGATTGGCGCCACGGAATAATACAGCCAGAGGAAACACTCGCGCGTTTATCGATAATCAATTGTTGATTGAATTGGCGTTGGACTCCGAGCCCTTGGCAAGAGCCGCACGCACCTAATGGTGAATTGAATGAGAAAACACGAGGTGTTAATTCGGGCATAAAAGCACCGTGATCTGGGCAGGCGAAATCTTCTGACCAGGCGACAGTTTCTCCTTCGTTGGTAAAGCGGGAACGCGTTCCTTCACTGAGTTTCATTTCTTCAGGCGGCGCCCTTAGGCTTTCGATGGCCGTAGTCCCGCCACCCAGTTTGATTGCGGCTTCTACCGCTTCGGTCAAGCGCTGGCGCCGGTCTTTAGTGCAGGTGACTCTATCTATTCTAACATCTATATCGTGACGAAAGTTTTTGTCTAATTGTGGTGGGTTTTCGAATTCTACCTCATGCCCATTGACCTTTCCATTAAGATATCCTTGCTCCATTAATTGGCGGAATAAATCAACATGAGTTCCTTTTCTAGAACGAACTATTGGACTCCAAACGGCAACAGCGTGGCCTTCCATATTCCACATAATGTCATCTACAATCTCTTGGACTGTGCGTCTGGCTACTTCGCGACCACATTGTGGACAATGTGGTTTTCCAATTCTAGCCCATAATAATCGTAAATAATCTTGGATTTCAGTAACTGTTGCAACTGTTGAACGGGGATTGTGACTACCTTGTTTTTGGTCGATAGAGATGGCTGGAGAAAGTCCTTCAATTGAATCACAATCGGCTTTTTTCATTTGCCCAATAAACTGTCGCGCATATGAAGAGAGACTTTCCACATAGCGTCGTTGCCCTTCGGCATATAATGTGTCAAATGCCAAACTGGACTTGCCCGATCCAGATACACCAGAAATAACGACGAATTGACCCTTGGGTAATTTGACCTCAATGTCTTGCAGGTTGTGAGTTCTAGCACCCTTTACCTCAATCCATCCCGCATCGCCCGGCTCACTCATTACCTCACCAATTAACTGGGCGCGTCAAGGGTTCAAGAAGTCCTCCCTAAACAGGGCTCTGCCTCACCTTTGAGATTCTGGACCGGTGAAGGGGACTTTTGATGTGAAACGCACTGGGTCATTGCTTTGTGGATGGAGAAATTCTAACGATGTCGCGTGTAGGCAAACACGATTTAATGGGTTGGCACTAGATTCGTGTATTTCGTCACCAACCACTGGGCAACCGAGATCTTTCATCGCCATTCTAATCTGATGTCTTTTTCCAGTATCAATAGTAATGTGGATGAGTGAAACGTGGTCATCACTATCTTCGATATCCCAGTGAGTAATTGCTTTTTTAGCGCCTTTGAAAGTGGAACTTACCTTTCTAACGTGGAGATGTTTATCCTCTACTAGCCAAGACGAAACTGTGCCTGAATTCTTGTCGGGGCGCCCTTCTACCAGAGCGTGGTATGTGCGATGTACACTGCGCTCAGCGAATTGAAGTTGCAGTGTTTCTTTGTATTCTTTATTCTTAGCGAAGACCATCACGCCAGATGTATCTCTATCTAGGCGATGAACGATGTGGCACCAATTTCTGGCACCACTATGTTGTACATAATCCACACAGCGAGAATGAAGTGTATCGCTTTCTAATTTATTGGTGGCGATAGATAGCATTCCTTCTGGTTTAACAACCACCAATATTGCCTCGTCTTCATAGATTATGTCCAATGCTGGACCATTGTATTGAGCCTTTGGCGAAGGTGATTCTTCAGCGGCTTTGACCTTGTCTAAAATTTCGATTTTAGCCCCCACTACAACTTCGTGTTTAGCCCGAAAGCAAACTTCACCATCGACTGTAATTCTGCCACTGGTCAACATTTTACGCAGTGTTGATTTACTAGATTGAGGAAATAATATAGCCAAAATATCCAATAAATTACCTTCTTGCTTACAACTGTATTGCATAATTCCACCTCATAAAATGAGTGCGTCAATCCACACCCCAACCTCAGCCTTTTGGCCCGGTTGTAGTAAAGTTAGTGCATCTGCGCTAGCTAAACTTTCCAAATTACCTGAGCCTTGATGGCTGCCTTGTGTTCCTATCAAGCCTTCTTCAGTACTATGGATTTGTATTCTTCTAAGAGTCGTACAATCATCTGTTGATTTTACTCTATCCGCCAACTTTACGCGCACTAAAGTTTCTTTTGGCCCAGTGGCATCCGTTGAGTGGCGTAACCAAGGCGCTACTATCATTCTGAAAACCACATGACTGCTTACAGGATTCCCTGGAAGCCCAAATATCGGAGTTCCTTTCCATGTTCCAAATAATGGCGGAGAGCCTGGTCTTAATTTTACCCTCCAAAACTTGAGATCCCCTTCCTCTTGCATTATCTTTCGAACTAAATCCCAATCGCCCATACTGACTCCCCCGGATGTTAGAATGACATCACAGGTTTTTGCTGCTTGGTCTAGAGCCGCTCTCAGTTCGTTGAGTGTATCTGGTACTGCATTGAATCTGTGTGGCTCATGGCCTAGCCATTTTACAAGTCCCGCCAATCCAAATGAATTGGATTCGTATAACTGGCCTGGTTGAAGTTGTTGTCCGGGTGGAGCCAATTCATCTCCGGTAGAAATTATTGCAATTTTTGCTTTGGTGACCACTGTAACCTCGGCGTGACCCATTGTAGCACAAAGTCCAATTTTACTCGGTGTTAATATTGAACCCTTTGAGAGTGCAACTTGTCCTTTTTGTAAATTTTCTCCTCTTTTACGGATAAAATGTTTTTTCGACTGTTGTAGAAGTGTTACAGATTGTTGCTGCTCGTCTACTTCACATAATTCGATTTGTAAAATTGAATCTGCACCATTCGGAATTGGTGCGCCGGTCATTATTCGATAAGCACATCCCGTTTCTACGTTTGAGGTTTCGATATCAGTTCCCGCCTGAGATAGACCTGTTATTTTTAGAGTGGATGGCGGATTTAGAGTATCTTCAAAACGCATTGTGAAACCATCCATCGCTGAATTATCAAATGCTGGGTCATCGACTTTGCTGCTCAAATCTGTTGCTAATATACGCCCATGTGCGTCGTCCAATGATAATATTTCATCACCTAATATGAGTGGGGTTTGTTTAGCGATGCGCACTGCTTCGTCTAAAGATACGAAATACGGAACCTCCCCCATAATTATTGGCGAGATGATTAGTTGGTTTGAGGGTGTGGGTTGGCTAATATACAAGTCAAAGAAATATCTACCGTAGATATCCATTATCTCTGGTTGCTTGATTTGCGACAATCTATTCATCTCAGCAACCGTGGGATGGGGTATGGAGGTGTTAACAACGGGCGTTCTCCTCATAGCGCTTTGTTTGGTGGCTTTTCTTTACGCAAGTGTTGGTCATGGTGGAGCTTCTGGTTATTTGGCGATTTTATCGCTGACCGCCTATTCTTCACAAGATTCTGCTTGGTTGAAACAACATGCTTGGAGTTTGAATCTAATAGTTGCTGGGCTTGCCTTTATTGCATACAAGCGCTCAGGTTTCTTCAGTTGGAAACTAACTCTCCCATTCCTCATCACCAGCATACCTGCAGCGATAATTGGCGGTTACCTGAAAGTTGATCATGGAATATATGACACCTTATTATCGCTGACTTTAATCTTCGCAGCATGGCGATTAATGACATTAAGAAACAAAGACTCTGTGGATGTTTTTGTTGAACCTCCTGCTTACTACATTGCTGCAATAGTCGGATTGGTTATTGGTTTGTTAAGTGGAGTTATTGGAATTGGTGGAGGAATCTTCCTCTCACCAATTATCTTGTTATTTGGTTGGGGTGATGCAAAAACTACCGCTGGTGTTGCTGCAGCATTCATCTGGTTAAATTCTGCAGCCGGATTAATCGGTAGTACCATCTCTGGACAATTGGTTCTCGATGGTGAAGTAATGTTGCCATTTGCTATGGCTGTAATTATCGGTGGAGTATTTGGTGCAAAAATCGGAGCTGATGTCTTATCACAACAAACCGTTAGAAGATTATTGGTTTCTGTGCTTCTACTAGCAGCGCTAAAGCGGGTTGTAGAATTACTTGGTGTTTGGACTTAGTAATGATAAAAACTATCAGAATTCCATAATGTTTCCACATTCTGGATATGCGCAAGAAACAGTATACTTGGCCTTCTTTGGCTTAGGAATTTTCAACATTGAACCACACATTGTGCATTGTACGGTTAGGGTGTCTGGAGCCTTCTGTTCAGGGGTATCATTTAGAGTACGGCCGACATCTGTTGACCACCCAAGACTATCGGTATAGGTGTCAACCTTTTTCATCTTCTTTTGTTTCAAAGAGAGGCGCATCTTACGCTTCTTCTTTTGTCCCGGTTTTGGTCCCTTTTCAGCCATGTCAATCTGTCCCCCCCTCGCGGTTGTCATATTCAATTACTTCGGCTATATTCTTCACCTAAAAACTCTGAAACACCATTTTCTGGAGTGTGGACAATATGGCCATTTGCTTCTAGCGCTTCGACCAATGGTGGGCGGGCATGATTTGGATCTGTGTGGTAAACAACTACTTCTTCGGCTTCACATGCTTGAGCAAATTCAACAATTTCTTTGTGTCCTGCGTGAGTAGAAAATGTGAATTGGTCCAATTCAAGAGGAATTTCTGTCATTTTACCAAAAATGCGAAGTTGGCCTTTATCTTGCAACATTCTACCACCAGTTTTACTAGCCTGATAGCCGGTTTGTAAAATTGCATTTTTGTTATCGTGGCGAAGTCTGTTGAGATACCAGAGTGCTGGGCCACCCTCAAGCATTCCTGAAGTGCTAACTATTACATCGGCCTCTAAAGCTTTCTTTTTATCTGATTTGCTGGAAACTTGTCGCGACCAACGCCAAGCGGATTCTAGGGCTGTTGAGTCTTTCAAAGAGTCTGGGTGTTGCATTTGTAATTTTGCGATTCTCTTGCCCATGCCATCAACATGAACGTCGAGGTGCGGCATATATTTGTGTAAATTCATTACAATGTCTTGAGTTCTACCATTAGCAAAGGCTGGAATTAACGCTGTGCCGCCTCTATCTACAACTTGTTGAATCCTATCTACGAAACGTAATACTTCTTGTTGCATATCGGGATGATCTCTTCCACCATAAGTTCCTTCAAGGAAAACAGTGTCGACCTTTCTTGGTTTTGCACCACTGGTTAAAGGAGAATCTCTGGTATCAAAATCGCCCGTCATCAATACCTTGCGGTTTGGAGTTTCTATCTCCAACATTGCTGCACCAGGAATATGGCCCGCTTTATGCAAAGACAATTGCCAATCTTGATGTTGCCATTTTTTATTATAATCGTGAATTTGCCAGGATTCTAATGCTGTATCTATGTCTCTTTTATCCCAAGCTAACGGATATTTCTCTATCGAACTTACTTTGTAACAATCATGCCACATCAAATTAGATATTTCTGCAGTCAGAGCAGTACCGTGTAATTTAGTTCGATGATTAGCGCATAGCCAAGG